>Ga0136610_1000001_pt1 | contig 65653 bp, 71 predicted proteins | sample AntDrymUQ1342206_2_FD_104804 | JGI IMG/M metagenome (GOLD analysis project Ga0136610, IMG submission 104804) | Polar desert sand microbial communities from Dry Valleys, Antarctica - metaG UQ134 (22.06) | ecosystem: Environmental > Terrestrial > Soil > Desert | place: Antarctica: Dry Valley...
CAAGACGGCCAAGGGCCAGAAGCGGCAGCGGGCGATCAAGCGTCTGAAGGTCGTAGCGCCGTTCGGCGACCCGGCCAAGAAGAACACCCCGCTCGGGATGGTGCTCGACTGCGTCCCCGTCATTCCGCCCGACCTCAGGCCGATGGTGCAGCTCGACGGCGGGCGCTTCGCGACCAGCGATCTCAACGACCTCTACCGGAGGGTCATCAACCGCAACAACCGGCTCAAGAGGCTGCTCGACCTCGGTGCGCCGGAGATCATCGTCAACAACGAGAAGCGCATGCTGCAAGAGGCCGTCGACGCATTGTTCGACAACGGCCGCCGAGGCCGTCCCGTGACCGGGCCGGGCAACCGCCCGCTCAAGTCGCTTTCGGACATGCTCAAGGGAAAGCAGGGCCGTTTCCGCCAGAACCTGCTCGGGAAGCGAGTTGACTATTCGGGGCGCTCGGTGATCGTTTCCGGCCCGACCCTCAGGCTGCACCAGTGCGGCCTGCCCAAGCAGATGGCGCTCGAACTCTTCAAGCCCTTTGTGATGAAGCGGCTCGTCGATCTCGGGCATGCGCAGAACATCAAGAGCGCGAAGCGAATGGTCGAGCGCAGCCGGCCGCATGTGTGGGATGTGCTCGAGGAGATCATCCATGAGCACCCGGTGCTGCTCAACCGGGCTCCGACGCTTCACCGCCTCGGCATTCAGGCCTTCGAGCCCGTGCTCGTCGAGGGCAAGGCCATTCAGATCCACCCACTCGTGTGCGCGGCGTTCAACGCCGACTTCGACGGTGACCAGATGGCCGTGCACGTGCCGCTGTCCTCAGAGGCCCAGGCCGAGGCGAGGATCCTCATGCTTTCGGCGCACAACGTGCTTTCGCCGGCCCACGGCGACCCGATCGTTGCACCGTCGCACGACATCATCCTGGGCAGCTACTACCTCACATTCCAGAAGCGCGACGCCCAGCAGGACCGGGCGTTCTCGTCGGGCAACGATCTCCTCAGCGCTCTGGATGCCAAGTCGGTGTCGCTGCACGACAGGGTCAGGGTGCGCGGGCTCAAGCGGTTCGAGGACGAGTCCGTCGAGGAGTACAACGCCAACCCAAAGCGCTTGAAGGAGACCACAGCGGGCCGGGTGATCCTCAACGAGGCATTCCCCGAGGACTTCCCCTTCCAGAACGGCGAGATCAAAAAGCGTGAGCTCTCGATGCTGATAGACCGTTGTGCTCACATCTATGACAAAAAGGAGCTTGCCGAGATCCTCGACGGGGTCAAGAGCATCGGCTTCAAGTGGGCAACCAAGGCGGGAGTGACCATTGGGCTCGAGGACGTCACGACTCCGCCGAGCAAACCCAAGATCCTTGCCGAGCACGAAAAGCAGGCAGAGCGCGTGGAGACCCAGTACCGCAGGGGCGTAATAACCGAGAACGAGCGCCGTCAGGAGCTCATCGACATCTGGAACGACGCCACCAAGTCCGTGCGTGAGGCGATGGAGAAGGGCTTCCAGGAACAAGAGCTCAACCCCATCTACATGATGGCGAGCTCGGGGGCCCGGGGAAGCATCCAGCAGATTCGCCAGATTGCCGGTATGCGCGGCCTCGTCGCTAACCCGCGTGGTGAGATCATCCCGCGGCCCATTCGGTCGAACTTCCGTGAGGGCCTGACCGTCCTCGAGTACTTCATCTCGACACACGGCGCAAGAAAGGGGCTTGCCGACACGGCGCTCAGGACGGCCGACTCCGGCTACCTAACACGACGCCTGGTCGACGTCTCGCAAGAGGTGATCGTGCGCAGCGAAGACTGCGGCACGGACCGGGGCATCAGGCTCGACATCAACAAGGAACGCGCCTTCCTCAAGCAGAAACTGATCGGCCGCGTGCTGCTCGAGGACGCCCGCGCAGGCAAGAAAGTGATTGCGCGCGCCGGCGACGAGGTAAGCGCCGAGCTGACGAAGCTCATCGACCAGAGCGGCGTTGCCGAGGTCATCGTGCGGTCGGTGTTGATGTGCGATGCGCGCCACGGCATCTGCCAGAAGTGCTACGGAGTATCGCTTGCGACCGGGGACCTCGTCGAGATGGGCGAGGCGGTTGGTATCGTTGCCGCCCAGTCGATTGGTGAGCCTGGTACCCAGCTCACGATGAGGACCTTTCACACCGGAGGCGTGGCCGGCGAGGACATCACCCACGGCCTGCCACGGGTGATCGAGCTGTTCGAGGCTCGTACCCCCAAGGGGAAGGCCGAGATCGCCCGTGCCTCGGGGCACATCGTCCTTCACGAAGACGAGCGCACGAGGACCATCGAGCTCGTGCCCGACGACGGCAGCGAGTCCATTGCTTACAAGGTGTCGCGCCACGCACGCCTGCGAGTTCGCAACGAAGACAGCGTTGCCGCCGGTGAGCCGCTGACCGAAGGATCGCGCGATCCAGACGAGATCCTCGAGATCCTTGGGACGAGGGATGTCCAGAACTACCTCGTCAACGAGGTCCAGTCGGTGTACCGGTCTCAGGGTGTGCCGATTCACGACAAGCACATCGAGCTCATCGTTCGCCAGATGCTTCGCAAGGTGACGATCATCGAGCCGGGCGACACCGAGTTCCTGCCCGGCGAGCTCGTGGACGCGAGGTCGTTTGCTGAGGCCAACGAGGTCGCCGTCTCGGGCAACGGGGAGGCAGGGACCGCCAGGCCGGTGCTCATGGGTATCACCAAGGCGTCGCTGGCCACGGAATCGTGGCTGTCGGCAGCCTCCTTCCAGGAGACGACAAGAGTCTTGACGGAAGCTGCGATCAGGGGCAAGTCGGACCCGTTGCTCGGGCTCAAGGAAAACGTCATCATCGGCAAGCTGATCCCGGCGGGAACCGGCATGAGCCGGTACCGCTCGACCAGGGTCGTGACCACGGGTGAGGGCGCCATGTCCGACGAGGAGGCAAGGGCGATATTCGGCCTGCCGCCACGGATCGAGGACCAGGAAGCCGCAGACGTGGCTCGCGAGCTGCTCGGAGGTGTCGGCCTAAGCGCCGTGCCCTCCGTCGACGGCGACGGCGAGGCCGTGATCTCGGAAGAGGCAACGAGCGCCGCAGAGTAGAGCCGAGTTGCTAGGAGTCAGGCCCCGGGAGCGCTACACAGCTCCCGGTGCCCTCGCCGCGGCGCCACCTCCGCCGGCGGGCGGGGCTCGGCGGGCCGCAGAAATAAGACGTTTGACCAGGTAGGGCGCGTCGCGTATCCTTATCGGTCGCGCCCTCCGGGGTGCGGCGCGCCCAGCTTGGGCGTCTGCAAGTTATGAGTTTGCCCGAGTTCGGTGAGCTTCGGTAGGCCCGGTCGTTCGGGAACCGCCGGGGTCGGGGTAAATCGCCGAACGACACCGTTCGCAGGGTCCCGCCGAAGCTGGGCCGGATGCCCGGCTCCCAGGGACGGGATCGACAGAAACGGCCCTCTCCTGCAGCTCGTTCAATGCTGCTTGGAAGAGGCCCATAGCGCCGAGGTAGGTAAGGGGGCCTCAGGGCCCGAGGGGTTCGTGCGAGAGCCGGACCGTTACGAGGGAGGATTAGTTAGTGCCGACGGTCCAACAACTGGTTCGACAGGGACGAGAGTCCAAGCGGGAGAAGTCGAAGTCGCCCGCCCTTAGGGGTTCGCCCCAGCGGCGCGGGGTGTGCACGCGCGTCTACACAGCGACCCCCAAGAAGCCGAACTCGGCGCTCCGCAAGGTCGCCCGCGTCCGGCTCACCTCGGGCATCGAGGTGACGGCCTACATCCCCGGCATCGGCCACAACCTCCAGGAGCACTCAATCGTGTTAGTGCGCGGCGGGAGGGTCAAGGACCTCCCCGGGGTCCGCTACAAGATCGTGAGAGCGGCGCTTGACGCATCCGGCGTGCGGGACCGAATCCAGTCTCGCTCCAAGTACGGCGCCAAGAAGGGTTAGCCATGCCACGCAAAGGACCGGCAGCGAGACGACCGCTCACCCCCGACCCGATCTACAGCTCGGTGCTCGTGACGCAGATTCAGAACCGCGTGCTGATGCGCGGGAAGCGCAGTCTCGCCGAGAGCATCGTCTACGGGGCGCTCAAAAAGGTTGAAGATAGAAGCGGCAAAGATGCCATGCAGATTCTCAAGAGGGCCGTAGATAACATCAAGCCCCTGCTCGAGGTCCGTCCCCGGCGCGTCGGAGGGGCCACCTATCAGGTCCCGGTCGAGGTCGAGGCGCGCCGTGGAACAACTTTGGCCATTCGTTGGTTGGTAACCTTTGCACGCAGGCGCAGGGAGAAGTCCATGTCCGACAGGCTCGCCGGCGAAATCCTCGATGCGTCGGGAGGCGCCGGCGCCGCAGTCAAGCGGCGTGAGGACATTCACAAGATGGCAGAAGCCAACAGGGCCTTCGCACACTACAGATGGTGATCACAGATGACTGAAGCTGCTCAAAGGCCAAAGGGACCCGGGCGCCCACAACTTCGGGAAGTCAAGGGTGGCAAGGGCGCGCCCTCAATCCGGGAGTACCCGATTGAGCGGACCCGGAACATCGGCATCATGGCCCACATCGACGCCGGGAAGACGACCACGACCGAGCGGATCCTCTACTACACGGGAAAGACCTACAAGATCGGCGAGGTCCACGAAGGCGCAGCCGTCATGGACTGGATGGTGCAGGAGCAAGAGCGTGGCATCACGATCACCTCGGCAGCCACGACGGCGCACTGGAAGGGCTATTGGATCAACATCATCGACACGCCGGGTCACGTCGACTTCACGGTTGAAGTCGAGCGGAGCCTCAGGGTCCTCGACGGCGCGGTCGCGGTCTTTGACGCGGTCGCCGGGGTCGAGCCTCAATCCGAGACCGTGTGGCGTCAGGCCGATCGCTACAACGTGCCGCGCATCTGCTTTGTAAACAAGATGGACCGCACCGGAGCAGACTTCTTCCGTACGGTCGAGATGATCGCCCAGCGGCTCAATGCCAGGCCGGTCGTAATACAGCTTCCCATCGGCAGCGAAGCCGGCTTTCACGGAGTCGTGGATCTCGTGACCATGGTCGCCCACTACTGGCCTTCAGAAGGAATGGGCGAGCAATGGGAGGACCGGCTGATACCGGACGAGCTTGTGGATCAGGCCGCGAGCTACAGGCACGACCTGATCGAAGCGCTCGCCGACTTCGACGAGCATCTCATGGAGCTCTACGTAGCCGAGGGAGAACCAAGCCACGAGCAGATCAGAAAAGCGTTGAGGCGCGCCACGATTGCGGGCGGGGTCACACCGGTTATGTGTGGGTCTGCCTTCAAGAACAAGGCGGTGCAGCCGCTGCTTGACGCAATCGGCTGGTATCTCCCGAGCCCGCTTGACCTGCCTCCGATGGAGGCTAAGCGCCCGGGCTCCGGAGAGACCGTCGAGCGGAAGCCCGACGATTCAGCGCCGTTTTCGGCCCTCGCTTTCAAGATCATGAGCGATCCCTATGTCGGGCGGCTCACGTTCATGCGGATCTACTCGGGCACGCTGGCCAGCGGCGACCAAGTCTATAACTCGACGCGCGAGCGCAAGGAGCGTGTGGGCCGGATCCTCCAGATGCACGCAAACCACAGGGAGGACAAAGACGCGGTCTTCGCCGGCGACATCATTGCGATCGTCGGACTCAAGCAGACGCTGACTGGTGATTCTCTTTGCGATCCGAACGACCCGGTGCTGCTCGAGGAGATGAACTTCCCGACGCCGGTGATCGACGTTGCCATCGAGCCGAAGTCCAAGGCCGACTCCGAGAAGCTGTCGATTGCTCTTCAGCGCCTCTCCGAGGAGGACCCGACCTTCCGCGTCCACACCGACGACGACACCGGACAGACCATCATCTCGGGGATGGGCGAGCTTCACCTCGAGGTTCTCGTCGACCGCCTCATAAGGGAGTTCAACGTTGGCGCGAACGTGGGCAAGCCGCAGGTCGCCTACCGTGAGACGTCCAAGAACCCGGTTGAGAAGGTCGAAGTGCGATATGTCAAGCAGACCGGCGGCAAAGGCCAGTACGGTCACGTTGTCGTGAACCTCGAGCCTACCGGTCCCGGCGGCGGCTATGAGTTCGTCAACAAGATCTCGGGAGGCCGCATCCCAACCGAGTACATTCCCTCGGTCGATCAGGGCATGCAGGAGGCGATGTCTTCGGGTGTCCTGGCCGGCTACCCGGTAGTCGATGTGCGCGTCACCCTCACCGACGGCTCGTACCATGACGTCGACTCCTCCGAGATGGCGTTCAAGATCGCCGGTTCGATGGCCTTCAAGGAGGCCCTCAAGAGGGCGAAACCGGTGTTGCTCGAACCCATCTTCGATGTCGAGGTTGTAACCCCTGAGGAGCACATGGGCGACGTCATCGGCGACCTCTCCGGACGCCGGGGGCGTATCGAGAGCATGGATCAGAGGGGAACCGACCGCATAATCACGGCTCAGGTGCCGCTGGCAGAGATGTTCGGCTATGCAACCGAGCTGCGGAGCCGCACGCAAGGTCGTGCGACTCACTCAATGCAGTTCAACTCGTACAGAGATGTTCCGCAGGCAATCCAGGAAGAGGTCGTCGCCACGGTGCGCGGCGAACCGGCTAGGAAGTAGAGAAGAGGGAGAGAAAGGCGATGGGTAAGCAAAAGTTCGAGCGCAGCAAGCCTCATGTAAATGTCGGCACCATGGGTCACATCGACCATGGCAAGACGACGTTGACGGCGGCGATCACAAAGGTTCTGCATGAGAAGAACCCAACCGTAATGTTTACGCCGTTTGACGACATCGACAAAGCTCCGGAAGAGCGCGAGCGGGGTATCACCATCGCCATTGCTCACGTCGAGTACGAGACCGATAACAGACACTATGCGCACGTCGACATGCCGGGCCACGCCGACTACATCAAGAACATGATCACGGGTGCGGCTCAGATCGACGGTGCGATCCTCGTGGTTTCGGCGGCCGACGGTCCCATGCCACAGACGCGCGAGCACGTGCTTCTTGCTCGTCAGGTCAACGTCCCCTACATGGTCGTCGCCCTCAACAAGGTGGACATGGTCGACGATCCCGAGCTTCTCGACCTCGTCGAGCTCGAAGTACGCGAGCTCCTCACGGAGTACGAGTATCCGGGCGACGATGTCCCGGTCGTGCGCGTGTCCGCCCTCAAGGCTCTCGACGGGGACGCCGAGGCTGCGGAAGGGATCGTCGAGCTCATGAGCGCGGTCGACGCGGCCATCCCCGAGCCCGAACGTGACATTGCGAAGCCTTTCCTCATGCCGATCGAGGACGTTTTCACGATCACCGGCCGCGGGACCGTCGTGACCGGAAGAGTCGAGCAGGGCGAGCTGAAGTTGGGCGAGGAGATCGAGATCGTCGGCATTCAGTCCAACACGCGGAAGACGGTCGTAACCGGCATCGAGATGTTCCGCAAGATGCTTGATGAGGCTCAGGCGGGCGACAATGCCGGAATCCTCCTGCGAGGCGTCAAAAAGGACGACGTGCAGCGGGGGCAGGTGCTTGCCAGGCCGGGTTCTGTCACGCCCCACACCAAGTTCCAGTCGCAGGTCTATGTGCTTTCCAAGGACGAGGGCGGGCGGCACACACCCTTCTTCAACAACTACCGGCCGCAGTTCTACTTCCGCACCACCGACGTCACCGGCTCGACTCACCTGCCGGAGGGCACTGAGATGGTCATGCCGGGCGACAACACCGAGATGGAGGTCGAGCTCATCCAGCCCATAGCCATGGATGAAGGCCTGCGCTTTGCAATCCGGGAAGGCGGGCGCACTGTGGGTGCGGGTCGCGTCATAAAGATTCTCGAGTAGACGGGGCGTACAGCGACATGGCCGATGGGCTAAAGATCAGGATCCGGCTGAAGGCGTATGACCACGAGGTCATCGACCAATCGGCGCGAAAGATCGTCGAGACGGTGGTGCGCACCGGCGCAAGCGTCAACGGGCCGATCCCCCTTCCAACATCACGGTCTGTCTTTACGACGATTCGATCGCCTCATAAGGACAAGGACTCGCGCGAACACTTCGAGATGCGCACGCACAAGAGATTGCTCGACATCGTGAACCCGACGGCGAAGACGGTCGACTCGCTCCAGCGACTCGATCTGCCTGCGGGAGTGGACATCGAGCTCAAGCTCTAACAGGAAGGCTGGACGCAGGTGGCAGAGACAAAGGGCATCCTGGGCCGCAAGGTGGGCATGACCCAGGTCTTCGAAGACAGTGGGCGGGCGGTGCCCGTCACGGTCGTCCAGGCCGGGCCGTGCTTCGTGACTCAGGTGAAGACGCCGGAGACGGACGGTTACACGGCCGTTCAGCTCGCCTACGGTGTCGCCAGAAGGACGACCAAGCCCCTTGCCGGCCACTACGCGAAGTCCGGCGTCGAACCGGCGCGCCATCTCGTCGAGATGCGCGTCGATGACGACGAGCTCGAGGACTACCCGGTGGGGACCGAGATCAAGGCGGACGTCTTTGAGGTCGGCGACGTCGTCGATGTCATCGGTGTGACCAAGGGAAAGGGCTTCGCCGGGGTCATGAAGCGCCACAACTTTGCGGGTCTTTCGGCCACTCACGGGACCCAACGCAAGCATCGTTCCCCCGGCGCCATCGGGGCTTGCGCAACGCCAAGCCGCGTCTTCAAGGGCATGCGCATGGCCGGTCATCTCGGACACAGGCGCGTGACGACATTGAATCTCAAGGTCATAAAGGCAGACGCAGGTCGCAATCTCCTTTTGATCAGAGGGGCGGTGCCGGGGCCGAGGAACGGCCTGGTGATGATCCGCTCGGCGGTCAGGCTGCGCGGGCGAGCGCAGCAGAGGACGGGCTGATGGCGACTGCGAAGGTAATCGACGGCGCCGGAGTGCAGGTGGGCGAGCGTGAGCTGCCCGAGGAGCTCTTCGGCGGAGACGTCAATGTTCCTTTGATGCATCAGGTGGCCACCGCGCAACTGGCAGCAGCCCGGTCGGGGACGGCCTCGACCAGGACTCGCTCTGAGGTCCGCGGCGGCGGGCAGAAGCCCTGGCGTCAAAAGGGAACCGGGCGCGCGCGCCATGGCTCGATACGCAGCCCCATGTGGGTGGGCGGGGGCACGGTGTTCGGACCCAAGCCGCGCGACTACGCGGTGCGTGTCCCCAAGAAGATGCGACGCGCGGCATTGCGATCTGCCCTCGCTTCCAAAGCAGGCAACGTATGGGTGCTAGACGGCTTCGAAGGAGCAAAGACGAAGGCCGCAGCGCAGGCCCTGGGGAAGGCAGGGATCGGCAGACGCGTGTTGCTCGTGCTCGATCCCCAAGACGAGGCCTCACGGGGGATTGACCGGGCTTTTCGCAACCTTGCCGGTTCGGCCTTCTCGCTGTCGGGCGCGCTGTCTACGTATGACGTCTTGGCGGCCGACGCCGTGATCTTTACGCCACGCGCTTTGGAGGCCTTGGCCGGCGGCGCCGAAGCGAGGCGCGAGATTTCTGCACAAGGGGAGGCCTCGTGAGCGGCTCCACCAAGAGCGATCCACGCGACGTCATCCTTGCCCCGATCGTGAGCGAGAAGTCCTATGCGCTGATCGAGCAGAATGCCTACACGTTCAGAGTGCATCCCCGCGCCAACAAGACCGAGATCCGACAGGCGGTCGAGTCCATATGGGGAGTAAAGGTCTTAGGCGTCAATACGGCCAACCGGAAGGGCAAGGTCAAGCGCTTCAGGTATGAGATGGGCCGCCGCCCGGATCACAAGCGGGCCATCGTCAAGCTTGCCGCAGGCGAACGTATTGATATCTTCGAGCAACAGGGTTAAGTGGGAGCTTCCAATGCCTATCCGTAAGACCAAGCCGACATCTCCCGGGCGCCGTTTTCAGTCCTATTCGGACTACTCCGAGCTGACCCGAACTCGCCCCGAGAGGGCGTTGCTCGAGCCCAAGCCCAAGCAGGCGGGGCGCAATGCGCATGGGCGAATCACCACTCGCCACCAGGGGGGCGGGAACAAGAACCGGTATCGCCGCATCGATTTCCGCCGCGCCAAGGATGGGATTCCGGCCAAGGTCGCTCACATCGAATACGATCCGAATCGCAACGCCCGCATCGGACTGTTGCATTATGCCGACGGCGAGAAGCGCTACATCCTGCTACCGAACAGAGTGCGGGTGGGCGACATGCTCGAGTCCGGGTCCGGCGCAGATATCAGGCCCGGCAATGCCCTTCCCCTGAGAAACATCCCAGTTGGAACGGTCGTTCACAATGTCGAGCTCAGGCCGGGCGGCGGAGGCAAGATGGCTCGTTCCGCCGGCTCTTCGGTGCAGCTCGTCGCCAAGGAAGGAACGCGCGCCACCCTGCGCCTGCCCTCGGGCGAGGTCCGGATGGTGCCCTCGGAGTGCCGTGCGACCGTAGGTGCTGTGGGAAACGCAGAAGCCGAGCTTGTGACGGGTGGAAAGGCAGGACGCAATCGCTGGAAGAACAAGCGACCGACCGTCCGCGGTGTGGTCATGAACCCCGTCGACCATCCCCTCGGCGGCGGGGAAGGCAAGTCATCCGGAGGCCGGCATCCTGTGAGCCCGTGGGGCAAGCCGGAAGGCCGCACGCGCAAGAAGAAGCAGTCCGATGCGCTCATTGTTCGCCGGCGCAGAAAGAAGAGAGGTAGATAGTGCCGAGAAGCACCAAGAAGGGCCCGTTCGTCGACGACCACCTTCTCTTGAAGGTGGACGCCATGAACAGCCGCAACGAAAAGCGTGTGATCAAGACGTGGTCTCGGCGTTCGACTGTGATCCCCGAGATGGTCGGTCACACCATCGCAGTGCACGACGGGCGCAGGCACGTCCCCGTCTACATCACGGAGTCAATGGTCGGGCACAAGCTCGGTGAGTTCGCAGCCACGCGCGCCTTTCGAACCCACGGCGGGGCCGAGAGAACGACGAGGGTCAGGTAATGGCAAGGAGCGCCTCACGGATCTCGCCCGACGCCCCCGAGGCCCTTGCCCGGTCGCGCTATACGCGCATTTCGGCGACCAAGGTGCGGCAGGTGGTGGACTTGATAAGGGGCCGCCATGTCGATGATGCCCGCAGGGTCTTGAGGTTCACACAGAAGGCTGCCTGCGAGCCCGTTGCCAAGGTGCTCGAGTCCGCCATCGCGAATGCCGAGCACAACTATGGCCTCGCCGTCGACGAGCTCGTCGTGGCGCGCGCCTGGGTTGACGAGGGACCGACTCTGCGGCGCTTTCGGCCCAGAGCTCTCGGGAGGGCGACGAGAATCCGCAAGCGGACCTCACATGTCTCGATTGTGGTTGCGAGGCCCGAGGAGCTCGTTGCTGCGCCTCCCGCCGGCCGTTCGGCCGCCGGCGCTCGCACAGCGACGGGCAGCAAGACGACGGCAAAGACGACGACGACGCGCCGAGGCGCCGCTTCTGAGTCGGAGACATCAGAGGACACCGACAAGGGAGAGTCATAAGTGGGACAGAAAGTTCATCCTTACGGCCTGCGGCTCGGCATCCATACCGACTGGAAGTCGCGCTGGTTCTCCGAGAAGCAGTATGGCGAGTATCTCGAGGCGGATCTCCGCATACGCCAGTACCTGCTCGGCCAGTTGCCCCACGCCGGGATCAGCCGCATCGAGATCGAACGGACGCGTGAGCGGGTGAGGATCGACGTCCACACGGCGCGGCCCGGCATCGTCATCGGCCGCCGAGGATCGGAAGCCGAGCGCCTTCGCTCCCACCTCGAGTACATGGAGTCCAGGATCTACGGCCGTCCAACCGATGTGCGGCTCAATATTCTCGAGGTCAAGCAGCCCGAGCTCGACGCCCAGCTCATAGCCCAGGGAGTGTCCGAACAGCTCGTCAGCCGGGTGTCGTTCAGGCGCGCAATGAAGAAGGCAGTTGGGACGGCGATGCGCAACGGGGCCAAAGGCGTTCGAGTGCAATGCGGTGGCCGTCTCGGCGGGGCCGAGATGAGCCGCACCGAGTGGTACATCGAAGGGCAGATGCCGCTGCACACCCTGCGGGGCGACGTCGATTACGGCTTGGCCGAGGCGCGCACAACCTTCGGTCGTATCGGCGTGAAGGTGTGGATTTACAAGGGCCCCTTCCAGGACGTGTACGCGTCGGCCCGCGATGTCGCTCGTTTGCGCCGTGAGGCGGCACTCGCAGCCGGCGAGACGGTTGGGCGGGGCGCTGCCGACCGAACGGCTGCTCCAGACGGGGCGGCCCGGCGACCGGCCCGTCCTCGAGCAACTCCGGCGAGAGATGCCGCAGCAAGTGCACCCTCCCCCACGTCTCCCCCCTCCCCCTCCTCTCCCTCTCAGGAACAGCCGAAGGAAGGGGGAGCCTAGTCATGTTGCAGCCGAAGAGGGTCAAGCACCGCAAGCAGCAGCGGGGGCGCATGCGCGGCCAATCCAAAGGCGGCACGACCGTGAGCTTTGGCGACTATGGGCTCATGGCGGTCGAACCAGGATGGATCACCAACCGCCAGATAGAAGCCGCCAGAATCGCCATGACGCGCCACATCCGCAGGGGCGGGAAGGTCTGGATCAACGTGTTTCCGGACAAACCCGTCACCAAGAAGCCGGCGGAAACTCGCCAGGGCTCGGGTAAGGGCAACCCGGAGTTCTGGGTTGCGGTTGTGAAACCGGGCCGTGTGATGTTTGAGATTGCCGGCATTCCCGAGCCCCTGGCCAAAGAGGCCATTCGTTTGGCGGCTCACAAGCTGCCGATCAAGTGCCGCTTCGTGGGGCGCGAGCAATCGCTCGAGGCGCAGTAGCCGTGGCCGGAGCACAGGAGCTGAGAGACTTGAGTGTCGAGGAGCTTGAACGCAGGCTCATCGAAACCAAGGAGGAGTTGTTCAACCTCCGATTCCAGAACGCGACGGGGCAGTTGGATAACTACCGGCGCCTGCGCGAGCTGCGTAAGGACATAGCAAGGGTAAAAACCGTTCTAAGAGAGAAAGAGCTGGAAGGAAGCCGGACATGAGCACCACAGAATCAGATGTCACAACGCACAGGGGTGACAGGAAGAGCCGCACCGGCCGGGTCGTTTCCGACGTCATGGATAAGACCGTGGTGGTCGAGGTTCGCGATTCCAATGCGCACGCGACGTACGGCAAGATCGTTCGCCGCACCCACCGCATCAAGGCTCACGATGAGCGCAACGAGGCGGGGAAGGGCGACACGGTGAGGATCCAAGAGACGCGCCCATTATCCAAGACGAAGCGGTGGCGCGTCGCCGAAATAGTGGAAAGAGCCGAGTGATACAGCAAGAGACCAGGTGCAGGGTTGCCGACAACACAGGGGCCCGTGAGGTTCTCGTGATCAAAGTGCTTGGCGGGTCAAGCCGAAGGTATGCAGGCATTGGCGATGTCGTCGTCTGCACCGTGAAGGATGCGATTCCCGGGGGGGCAGTGAAGAGATCGGACGTCGTAAAGGGAGTAGTCGTTCGGACTGCAAAGGAGCGGCGCAGGGGGGATGGTTCCTACATCAAGTTCGACGACAACGCAGTTGTCATCGTTGACAACCAGATGCAGCCGCGCGGTACAAGGATATTTGGCCCGGTTGCACGCGAGCTGCGAGATAAGCGCTTCATGAGGATCGTGTCTCTCGCTCCGGAGGTGATCTGAGTGACCGTGATAAGGAAGGGCGACAGGGTGGCGATCATCTCCGGCAAGGATCTCGGCGTCCAGGGCCGCGTCCTCGAGGTCGTCAGGAAAAAGGGGCGCATCCTGGTCGAAGGGGTGAACCAGGTGACGAGGCACGAAAAGGTAAGAATGGGCCGCCGAGGCAACCAGGAGGGCGGTATCACCCATAAGGAGGCCCCGGTCGACATCTCGAATGTGGCTCTCGTGTGCCCCAACGACGGGCCTACACGTGCTGGCTTCCGGGTCGAAGATGCGACCGGCGCCAAGATCAGGGTCTGCAGGAAATGCGGAACGGAGCTTTAGTGTGAGCCACACAGCCACCTATAGACCCCGCCTCAAGGAGCGCTACGATCAGGAGATCCGCCGCGGGCTCAAGGATGATCTTGGCCTTGCCAACATCATGGAGGTTCCGCGGCCTCAGAAGGTCGTCGTGAACATGGGCGTCGGCGAGGCTTCCCGCGATGCCAAGCTGCTCGAAGGCGCAGTCAAGGATCTTACGACCATCACGGGTCAAAAGCCGGCCCTCAGACGCGCCCACAAGTCGATCGCAACGTTCAAGATCCGGGAGGGAATGCCGATCGGCGCCAGCGTGACGCTGCGGGGCGACCGAATGTGGGACTTCATCGACCGGCTCCTTGCGGTGGTGCTTCCTCGTATTCGGGACTTCAGGGGCCTCAACCCCAGGTCTTTTGATGGCCACGGCAACTACTCGGTTGGACTGACCGAGCAACTCGTTTTCCCCGAGATCGACTACGACGACATCGATCAGACGCGTGGCATGGACATCACAATCGTCACAACGGCGCGTCACGATGACGAAGGCCGGGCCCTGCTCAAGGCATTGGGCCTGCCCTTCAGGGACCTGACCTAAGTGCGGGTGGAGGAGTAAATGGCAAAGAAGGCTTTGCAGATGAAGGCGCAACGGCAGCCCAAGTACAAGGTTCAGGGCTATACGCGCTGTAAACGGTGCGGCAGGCCCCGGGCCGTTTACAAGCGCTTTGGGCTGTGCCGTCTGTGCTTCAGGCACATGGCGCACAACGGCGAGATCCCAGGCATCACGAAGGCGAGTTGGTAACCATGACAATGACCGATCCAATCGCCGATATGCTCTCGAGAGTTCGCAACGCCTCCTCCGCGATGCACGACGACGTCAGCGTGCCTGCATCGAAGCTCAAGCAGAACATCGCGGCCATCCTTCATGAGGAGGGTTACGTCGATGGTTACGAGGTGGTAACGGAAAGTGGCCATCCGGCGATCAGGATCAGACTTCGCTACTCTCAGGAGCGAGAGCGTGCGATTGAAGGATTGCGGCGCATTTCGACGCCGGGGCGCCGGGTCTACAAAGGGGCACACGAGCTGCCGCGCGTGCTCGGGGGCCTGGGGGTCGCGATCATCTCGACTTCGCAGGGCGTTATGACGGACAAACAGGCACGCAGGGCGAGGGTCGGCGGCGAAGTGCTCGCCTACGTGTGGTGACGAGGAGGACGGAAAGAAGGCAATGTCACGAGTAGGGCTGAACCCCATACCGATTCCATCCGACGTGCACGTGAGCGTCGCGGCGCGAGCCGTGCATGTCAACGGGCCGAGAGGCGAGCTCCATCGCGCCCTCCCCGACGGGATCGCCGTGGCCAACACGGGTGCCGAGCTCGTCGTTACGCGCGCCAACGACGTGCGCGAGGTGAGGGCGCTACATGGTCTCTTCCGCACTCTAATCGCGAACATGGTGCTTGGAGTGACCGAGGGCTATGAGAAGCGGCTCGAGATCCAAGGAGTGGGCTACAGGGCGACCAAGCAGGGCGACAATATCGAGCTCGCCGTGGGTTACTCACACTCTGTCAGAAAGAAAGCCCCCCTTGGGATCGAGTTCGAGGTCCCGGCGCCGACGAGGATCACGGTTAAGGGAATCGACAAAGAGCTAGTCGGTCAGGTTGCGGCCGAGGTGCGCGCTATCCGCAAGCCCGAACCATACAAGGGCAAGGGAATCCGCTACGAGGGTGAGCGAATCAGGCGCAAGGCAGGCAAAGCAGCAAAGGCGGGTGCCTAAGCATGGCGACTGCCGAGAGGGCGCGAGCCCGTGCCGTGAGGCACAGACGCGTGCGCAAGAAGGTGGTGGGGACGAGCGAACGGCCCCGTTTGGCCGTGTATCGATCTAACCGGCACGTATACGCGCAGGTTATCGACGACACGGCGGGTCGGACGCTGGCGGCGGCCTCGACTTTGAGCGGCGCCGAAGGGAGCGACCCCAAAGCCAAGGCCAGGGCGGTGGGCGCCGTCGTTGCACAGGCGGCGACGGCCAGAGGGATCACCAGGGTCACATTCGATCGTGGTGGCTTCATGTACCACGGACAGGTCCGCGCCGTCGCCGAGGGGGCCCGCGAGGCTGGATTGGAGCTCTAGAACAATGCCACAGAGAGGATGGATTAGCTGATGTCAAGAGGCGGACGTTCCTCACGCGATGACGACAGAACCCAGTACGAAGAGCGCGTCGTCTCGATCAACCGCGTAGCCAAGGTCGTAAAGGGCGGACGCAGATTCTCGTTCACCGCGCTGGTCGTGGTGGGTGACGGCGCCGGGCGCGTGGGGGTCGGTCATGGCAAGGCGCGCGAGGTTCCCGCCGCCATTCAAAAGGGCGTCGAAGAGGCCAAACGGAACTTCTTCACGGTTCCCATGTCCGGGCAGACGATCATCCACCAGGTGAAGGGCGAGGACTCGGGCGGAGTCGTTCTGCTCAAGCCCGCTTCCCCCGGTACAGGTGTCATTGCAGGCGGGCCCGTTCGGGCGGTGGTCGAGTGCTCGGGTGTGCGGGACATCCTCTCCAAGTCGCTCGGTTCGGACAACCCAATCAACATCGTGAACGCGACCATCAGGGCGCTAAAGAGCATCCACACTCCCCAGGAGATCGCCACCAAGAGGGGCAAGTCGCTCGAGCATGTGGCCCCCGCCTACCTGCTCCGAGGCCCGGCACCGGCTGCGAGTAGCAGCTAGGGACTGGTAGACATTGAGCAGAGCACAATTCGGGATCAACAACAGGAGCCGCATCCGATGAAGCCGCACGAGTTGGCCCCGGCGCCCGGCGCCCACAGGAAGCGCAAGCGGGTCGGCCGGGGGATAAGCGCCGGTGGAGGAAAAACGGCCGGCCGAGGAACCAAGGGGACCAAGGCGCGCTCCTCTGTTTCGGCCGCTTTCGAGGGCGGCCAGATGCCGCTGGTCCGGCGTCTTCCCAAGCTGAAGGGCTTCAAGCCCCCTCACGAGACGGTCTACGGCGTCGTCAACCTCGACAGCCTGCGGGAGCTGGCACCCTCTGAGATCGGGCCGGCTGAGCTCAGGACGGCCGGGCTCATCAAGAAGAGAAGCGAGCTCATCAAGGTCCTGGGCCGGGGTGACATTGACCGCTCCGTGTCCGTGCGGGCACACGCTTTCAGCGAGTCAGCGGTCGCTAAGATTGAAGCCGCCGGCGGGTCGGTAGAGGTGCTTCATCCCTCCGTGGAGGCCAAGCGATGAACCTGCTCGGAGCGTTCGGAAACGCCTTCAAGATTCCCGACCTTCGCAAGAAGATCCTGTTCACCCTGTTGATCATCGCGGTCTACCGGTTCGGGGCGCACGTCCCGACGCCCGGCATCGACGTGCAGGCTGCCCAGGACTTTGCCAGGGGAGCCCAAGGCGGAGTGTTTCAATTTATCAACCTGTTCTCAGGCGGCGCTTTGACCCAACTGGCAATTTTCGCGCTCGGCATCATGCCGTACATAACCTCTTCAATCATCATGCAGCTTCTCACCGTCGTGATCCCCAAGCTCGAGGCATGGTCCAAAGAGGGCGAGACGGGCACGAAGAAGATCACTCAATGGACGCGCTATCTCACGGTGGTCCTTGCGCTTCTGCAGTCCACCGGCCTGGCTTTCCTGTTCCACAACGGTGGAGGCGTGCCCGCTGTAGGAGGGCAGCCCGTTGATCTCATACCGAACTTCACCGCCCCCCGCGTCGCACTCGTGGTGCTTTCGCTCACTGCGGGGACTGCGCTCATCATGTGGCTGGGCGAGCTCATAACGCAGCGCGGCATCGGAAACGGCATGTCAATTCTGATCTTCGCCTCGATCGTGTCGACCCTGCCGAGCGAGGGCAATGCCATCTTGCAGCAGAAGGGAGCATTCATCTTCGCGCTGATCTGTCTGCTTGGACTTGCCATCATCGTGTTCATCGTGATCATGGAGCAGGGGCAGCGCCGGATCCCGGTGCAATACGCCAAGAGGGTGGTCGGACGCCAGATGTACGCGGGAAGCTCAACCTACATTCCACTGAAGGTAAACCAGGCCGGCGTCATCCCGATCATCTTTGCCTCGAGCGTGCTCTACATCCCTTCATTGCTCCAGAACGTGATTCAGCAGCCGGGCATCCAAAACTTTATCTCGAACTATCTGGTGAACTCATCAAGTCTCCTGTACATGCTGCTCTACGGACTCATGGTTGTGTTCTTTGCCTATTTCTATACTGCGATCACTTTCAACCCCAACGATGTCGCCGACAACATGAAGAAGTACGGAGGGTTCATTCCTGGCATCCGTCCCGGCCGGCAGACGGCCGAGTACCTCGATCGCATCCTGTCGCGCATCACACTCCCCGGAGCCTTGTTCATCGCGGCCATCGCCTTGCTCCCGTCCATCTTCACGGCGACCCAGAACATCCAGCAGCTGCCCTTTGGGGGGACCTCGATCCTCATCACCGTCGGCGTTACTCTCGAGACGATGAAGCAGATCGAATCCCAGCTCACCATGCGGCACTACGAGGGCTTCCTCCGGTAGGCTCGGTCATGAGGCTCGTGATCTTCGGTCCGCAGGGGGCGGGCAAGGGAACGCAGGGAAAGAGGATTGCCGAGAAATGGCATATCCTCGCCATTGCGACCGGTGACATCTTCCGGGATGCCATCGCAAGCGAATCGAAGCTCGGCCGAGAGGTGAAGGAGATAGTCGAGAGCGGACAGCTCGTCACCGACGAGCTCACCATTGAGCTCGTTAAGGAGCGGCTCGGCCAAGAGGATGCGGTGTCTGGATGGCTCCTCGACGGCTTCCCACGCAATACAGAGCAAGCTCAGGCCTTGGATCGACTTCTCACCGAGGAGGAGGGCGAGCTTGATGCGGCTCTGGTGCTCGAGGTCCCGGAGGAAGTGACAATGAAGCGCATCATGGGCCGAAGAGTGTGCTCGGAATGTGGTCGGAACTATCATGTCGACGCGCCACCCCAAAGCGATTGGTCGTGTGACAATTGTGGAGGCGAGGTCGTGCAGCGTCCCGACGACGCCGACGAAGAGGCGATCCGGCAGAGGCTCAAGACCTACTACGAGGAAACCGAGCCGCTTGGCGAGTTCTACGACGACAAAGGACTGCTGCGGCGAATCGTCGGCGTCGGTTCGCAGAACGAGGTCTTCCAGCGCATCATCAGCGCTATCTAGGAGCCATCACATGATCTACAAGAAGTCTCGGGAGGAGCTCGGCGCCATGCGGCGAGGCGGGATCATTCTCGCCGACACCCTGAACGTGCTCGAGGAGGCCCTTCGCCCCGGCGTCACAACCGGTGAGCTTGACGCTCTCGCCGAAGGCTGGATAACGGGCCATGGAGGCATCCCCTCTTTCAAGGGTTACCGGGGTTTTCCTGCGTCGATATGCTCCTCGCCCAACGACGTCATCGTTCACGGCATCCCTGGGCCACTTGTGCTCGAGGAAGGAGACATCGTCTCGCTCGATGTCGGGGTCCTTTACGAGGGTTTTCACGTCGACTCGGCGTGGACCTTTCCGGTGGGAACCGTGGAGGATCGTGCCCTGCAACTGTTGAAAGTGACGGAAGCGTCGCTCGAGGCGGCCATCGCCCAATGCCACCCTGGTAAGCGCCTTGGTGATGTCGGACACGCGGTGGAGGCGGTGGCCATCTCGGGAGGTTTCTCCATCGTGAGGGAGTACGTCGGCCACGGGGTTGGGCGGCACTTGCACGAGGACCCTCAAATCCCCAATTACGGGTCCCCCGGCCGCCGCGAGCGGCTGACTCAGGGGATGACTTTGGCGATAGAGCCGATGGTCAACGCCGGGGGCAGCGCCACCAAAGCGCTGGCCGACGGGTGGACGGTGGTGACTGCCGACGGGTCGTTGTCTGCGCATTTCGAGCACACCGTCGCAATCACAGAAGCCGGCCACGAGGTCCTTACCGCCCGGGCGCCGGCGGCGGCCTCGAGCCGCCTGCAGCGCCTAGCCGGGGCGGCGCAGGCCGGAACCCACGGTTAACCGGGGCGGCTTCGGCCGGACCCGGGGCTAATCGGGGCGGGCCAAGAGCCGGAAGCGGCCCTTAAGCCCCGGCTCAGCCAGCCGGCGGGAGGCCTCGACGGACCCACCACAGCTCTGTTATTCTTATCAGTCGGCCCGATCCCCGGTGCAGGTGTTACGGGCGAGTATCGGGGTGTGGGAACAAAGATCAACCGATCGACCCCAAGGATCCGCGCATGGCGAAAAACAAAGAGCAGACCTCCCAAAAGGAGGAGGGCATCCAGGTCGAGGGCAGTGTAATCGAGCCCTTGCCAAACGCAATGTTCAGAGTCGAGCTGGACAATGGCCACAGGGTGCTTGCCCATATCTCGGGGAAGATGCGAATGCACTACATCCGTATCTTGCCCGGAGACCGCGTGCTCGTGGAGTTGTCCCCATACGACCTCACTCGGGGACGCGTCGTTTTCCGCTACAGGTAGGAGCAGACGAGTTGTGAAAGTGCGCCCCAGCGTCACTCAAATGTGCGACAAGTGCAAGATCATCCGCCGGCGCGGGCGGGTCATGGTCATCTGTTCGAATCCCAGGCACAAGCAACGGCAGGGGTAGGGAGGAGCTCAAGTGGCACGCATCGCAGGGGTCGATCTACCCAGAGACAAGCGTCTTGACATCGGTCTTACGTATGTGTACGGGATCGGGCCTGCCAAGGCCCTGGAAACGTGCGGTGGCTCCGGAGTAAGCCCGATGACGCGCGTGCGAGACCTCACCGACGAAGAGGTAGTGCGCATCAGGGACTGGATCGGCAACAACTACAACGTCGAGGGAGATCTCAGGCGGGAAGTCAACCAGCACATCCAGCGCAAAGTTCAGATCGGCTCATATCAGGGACTCCGCCACCGCCGGGGTCTGCCCGTGCACGGTCAGCGTACTCACACCAACGCCAGGACGCGCAAGGGACCGAAGAAGACGGTGTCCGGCAAGAAGAAGACTCGGTAGAGAAGGGATAGGCATTTGGCAGGCCCCAAGAAAGGCAAGACTCGTCGCAGAGAAAAGAAGAACGTCGTTCACGGCGTCGCTCATATCAAGTCGACGTTCAACAACACGGTGATTTCGATAAGCGATCTCGAGGGCAATGTCCTGTCGTGGGCATCGGCGGGAAACGTCGGCTTCAAAGGATCTCGAAAGTCCACTCCCTTCGCCGCCCAGCTCGCGGCGGAGACTGCTTCACGGCGTGCTCAGGAGCACGGCGTCCGAAGGGTCGACGTCGAGGTGAAGGGTCCCGGTTCCGGTCGTGAAACGGCAGTCCGCTCCCTGCAGGCATCCGGGCTCGAGGTGATCGGGATCAAAGACGTCACGCCCGTGCCCCACAACGGAACCCGCCCGCGCAAGAGGAGGCGGGTCTAACCCATGAGCAGAGCACTGGGTCCCCGCTGCAAGCTGTGCCGGCGGGAGAAGACAAAGCTGTTTCTGAAAGGGACACGCTGCGAGTCGCCAAAGTGCGCAATCGAGAAGGGCCGGCCGCCTCCAGGAGAGCACGGCCGTGGACGCGTGCGCGAGTCCGAGTATCTCCTGCAGCTCCGGGAGAAGCAGAAGGCCAAGCGATTCTATGGGATCCTCGAGAAGCAGTTCAGGGGCTACTACGCGGAGGCCGCGCGTTCGAAGGGAGTCACCGGCGAGGAGCTGATGCGAATCTGCGAGTCCCGCCTCGACAACGTCGTCCATCGTGCCGGCCTTGCGATGAACAGGTCGATGGCTCGCCAGTTCGTGTCTCATGGGCACTTCGAGGTCAACGGCAAGAAGGTCAACATCCCCTCTTTCCGGGTCAAGCCCGGCGATCTCGTATCCGTGCGCAACCGGTCGAAGAGCATCGGCCGCATCATCGAGAACGTTGCCTACGCCGAGGGCAGGCCCATCCCCGACTGGCTCGGTTCCAACTTGAGGGAGATGACCGTCGAGGTGAGGGCGCTGCCGGAGCGGGATCAGATGGATGTGCCCGTTCAAGAGCAGCTCATCGTCGAGTACTACTCGAAGTAATCACGCGTCACCGAAGCTCGGGAGCTAGGCCGGGCTGCACCCACAAGAGAGGAGTTTCATGGATTTGCTCACCGTCCAACGCCCACAGATAGCCGACGAGGAGATCTCCGACGCACGCCGCAAGTTCACCATTGAGCCGCTTGAGCCCGGCTTCGGTTACACACTCGGAGTGTCCCTTCGGCGCACGCTGTTGTCATCCATTCCGGGTGCTGCAGTCACCCAGGTAAAGATTGACCAGGTGCTCCACGAGTTCTCGACGATCGACGGCGTCACAGAGGACGTAACCGACATCGTCCTCAATCTCAAAGAGCTCGTAATCCGGAGCGACAATGAAGAGCCGACAACCGTCTATCTGCGTGCGAGTGGCCCTACCACCGTGACTGCGGGCGACATCGAGCTTCCGGCAGGCGTCGAGATCCTGAACAAGGAGCACCAGATAGCGACGCTCAACGGCAAGGCCACCTTGTCCATGGAGCTCAGGGTCGAGCAAGGCCGAGGGTATGTTGCGGCTCAGACTTCCTCGAAAGAGGCGATCGGCACCATCCCAATAGATGCACTTTTCTCGCCTATAAAGCGGGTCACCTACGAGGTCGAGCCGACCCGAGTCGCACAAATGACCAACTACGACCGGCTGATACTTGATGTCGAGACCGACGGATCCATGGCGCCGGCAGAGGCCCTGTCATTTGCCGGCGCTACCCTCGTCGAGCTGTTCACGCTCTTCGGAAACCTTGGCCAGGGGGAGGGCGGGCTCGTGCTGAGCCCAGAAGAGACTGACTCAGGAGTCAGCGGCATCCTCGCGACGCCGATCGAGGACCTCGACCTTACGGTGCGCTCGTACAACTGCCTCAAACGCGAGAACGTGACGACTGTGAACGAGTTGGTGCAGAAGTCCGAGCAGGACCTACTCGAGATCCGTAACTTCGGGCAGAAATCGATCGACGAGGTCAAAGGCAAGCTCGAGGAGATGGGCCTCAGCTTGGCGGAACGAGACTACTGATGCCGCAGCCCAAGAAGGGCCCGCGGCTTGCATCCGGGCCCTCCCACCAGAGGCGGATGCTGTCCAATATGGCGGTGTCTTTGTTCGAGCACGAAAGGATCACGACGACCGAGGCAAAGGCCAAAGCCCTTCGCCCTTATGCCGAGCGCCTCATCACCAAGGCCAAGGTAGGAAGCATCCATGCCCGCCGGCAGGTGCTATCTGTCATGGAGAACAGAGAGGCCGTCGACAAGCTGTTCGTGGAGATTGCCCCGCGCTTCGCATCTCGGCCGGGCGGCTACACGCGCGTGCTCAAGATCGGGCCTCGCAGCGGAGACGGGGCGCCGATGGCCCTCATCGAGCTGGTCGAGTCGTCCGGCATGTCGCCGGGGGATGAGGCATCGGCGGCGGAGACCAGGCGACGCCGCTTCAGGCGGCCGGGACGCCGCCGCTCAGGGGGCCGGTCGGCGAGCGCCGGCGAAGGGGCCGCAGCCGGCACCGGCGTAGCCGCCGGTACTGGGTCGCCCTCCGAGGCCGAGGCCGACGACGACGAGCTCGGCCAGAGCTGAACCTTCGATTCGATCTGGCTTACGACGGTGCGCCGTTTCGCGGGTTCGCCAGACAGCCGGGGATGCGCACGGTGCAAGGAGATGTCGAGCGCGCACTTGGTAGGCTTCTCCAGCAAGAGGTGACGACGGTTGGGGCAGGCAGGACCGATGCTGGTGTCCATGCGCTCGGGCAGGTGATGGGGGTAAGCGGCGTGACAGTCGATGTCGATGTCGTGGAGCTGCGCGCGGCGCTCAACAAGATGTGCGGGCCCCACATCGCAGTGTCCGCTGTGACTAGAGCCGCCGCCGGCTGGCATGCGCGCTTTAGTGCTCGCTCGCGCACTTACTCGTATGCCGTCCTCGACGGCGACACGCCTGATCCGTGGCTCAGCTCAACGTGCCTTTACCACCCAGGCAGGCTCGACGTCGATGCGATGAACGAGGGGGCGGGCCACCTCGTCGGGGCGCGCGATTTTCGCTCTCTGGGACGGCTTGTAGAGCCCGGAGCGCCGACCGAGCGCACGCTGTACGAGCTCAGGTGGGCCCGCAAGGGATCAATCGTGCGCCTGCGGGTGCGGGCGAACGCGTTCATCCAGCAGATGGCGCGCTCTCTGGCAGGGACGCTCATCACGGTGGGTGAGGGCAAGCGGTCCCCTGAGGACATGATCGATGTGCTCGCGGCTGGAGACAGGGCGGCCGCTGGTCCCGTGGCGCCCGCCCACGGGCTCTGTCTGGTAGCTGTCGAGTACGATGAGGGCTGGAGCTCCCCGTTTGACCCTGCCGAATAGTGCATTTATGCTGTTGACTCTCCCGGCAAGGCCCGTGCTTTTGGAGCTTGGCCGCTTGTACGTTAGGACACCGGAAAGTTAGGAAGCAATGACTACCCATTCCACAAAGCCATCCGAGATCACGCGTGAGTGGTGGATCATCGACGCCGATGGTGTCGTCTTGGGCCGTCTCGCCGCAGAGGTTGCCAAGCTTCTGCGTGGCAAGCACAAGGCCTACTTTGCACCTCACCTCGACACCGGGGACCATGTCGTGGTGATCAACGCGTCGAGGATCGTACTCACCGGAAACAAGCTGATGCAAAAGCAGTATCGCCGTCACTCCGGATACCCGGGCGGACTAAAGTCGGTGCGCTACTCGAGGCTCATGGCAACTCGTCCTGAGCTTGCAGTTGAAAGGGCCGTCAAGGGCATGCTGCCGAGCAATCGTCTCGGGCACTCCATGTTGGGAAAGCTCAAAGTCTACGCCGGTGCCGAGCATCCCCACCGCGCGCAGAATCCTAAGCCGCTCGACGTAAGGCCAATGGCGGCGCCCAAGAATGTCGAGCAGGCGCACACCGTGGAAGAGGTGGTCGATGGTGGCTGAGCAACTTGCTGCCGCAACCGGTGGACGTAAGGAAGCAGTGTGTCGTGCCCGGCTCATGGAAGGGACGGGCCGCTGGTCGATCAACGGCCGGCCCATCGAAGACTATTTCCCAAGCGCGACGCACAGGATGGTCGTGAGCGAGCCCTTGCGCATCACCTCCACCGAGGGCCGCTACGACATCTTCGCCAAGATCGAGGGCGGCGGGGTCACCGGCCAGTCGGGAGCCCTGCGTCATGCCATCGCACGGGCGCTTGTGGACCTCGATCCTGGTCTGCGGCCCGCCCTGAAGAGCGCTGGGTTCTTGACCAGGGACGCGCGCGAGAAAGAGCGCCGCAAGTACGGCCTCAAGAAGGCGCGCAAGGCCCCCCAGTACAGCAAGCGCTAACACCCCTGGCGCCGGGCCCCCTAAGGGCGGTTGTGGGATTCATGGGTAGCTCCTGCCTTAATATCAATGGCATTCCGACGCCCGGCTATGACTCGGCGAGCATGCGACGCAGCACCATTTGCAGCACACCGCCGTGGCGGTAGTAGTCAAGCTCGACATCGGAGTCGATGCGGCACTCGACGGAGAACTCGATGTCTTCCCCGTTATCCCTTCGTGCCACTACCGGCAGCTCGGCGTGTGGTTCGAGGCCCTCTGCGATGCCCGAGACAAGGAATGTCTCGCTGCCGTCGAGGCTGAGCGATTCCGCGTTGTCGCCGCCGATGAACTGAAGCGGCAGAACACCCATGCCGACGAGGTTGCTCCTGTGGATGCGCTCGAAGCTCTCGGCAAACACTGCCCTCACCCCAAGCAAGCTCGGCCCTTTGGCCGCCCAATCGCGCGAGCTGCCGGAGCCGTATTCCTTGCCTGCGATCACCACAAGCGCTGTGCCCTCGTCTAGGTATCGTTTCGCCACCTCGTAGATCGGCAGCTCTTCCCCTCCGTTCTCGGCCTGTGAGCCGCCGAGATAAACGCTGAACCCTCCCTCTTTGCCCGATGGCACAAGCCGGTTGCGGATCCGGATGTTAGCGAAGGTGCCGCGCACCATGACGTCGTGATTGCCGCGTCGCGACCCATAGCTGTTGAAGTCCTTGACGTCGACGCCGTGCTCTTTGAGGTAAGCCCCTGCGGGTGAAGCAGGCGCTATCGAACCAGCAGGGGAGATGTGGTCGGTAGTGACCGAGTCGCCCAGGAGAGCAAGGACGCGGGCCCCGCTTATGTCCTCGAGTGGATCCGGCTCCGTTCGTAGCTCTTCGAAAAAGGGAGGCTCACGAACGTACGTCGAGTCGGGATCCCAGTCATAGAGGTCGCCGGTGGGCGAGGGTAGCTCGGCCCAGTGCTCGTCCCCGTCGAACACTTTGGCGTACTCCTCCTTGAACATGCGGGTCTCAACCGATTTCATCGCTTCCGTGATCTCCTCAGGGGTGGGCCAGATGTCCTTGAGGTGGACGGGCTCATCGTTGCGGTCCCGGCCGAGGGGCTCGGTTGTGAGATCGATGTCTGCAGACCCCGCAAGGGCGTAAGCGACCACCAGTGGTGGCGATGCGAGATAGCTGGCTTTGACCTGAGGGTGAATGCGGCCCTCGAAGTTGCGGTTTCCCGAGAGCACGGAGACGACCGCAAGATCGTGCTCGTCTATAGCCGCGGAAATCGGCGCGGGCAGTGGGCCCGAGTTACCGATGCAGGTCGTGCACCCGTAGCCGACGATGTGGAAACCGAGCTCTTCGAGGGGCGTGATTAGCCCACTGCTCTGCAGGTACTGTGTCACCACGCGTGACCCGGGGGCCATGCTTGTCTTGACCCACCGCTTGGTCGCAAGGCCCCTCTCCACGGCCTTTTTCGCCAGGAGCCCGGCGGCGAGCATGACCGAGGGATTCGACGTGTTCGTGCAGCTTGTGATCGCTGCGATCACCACGGAGCCGTGCCGGAGGCTGAAGGTTCCCCCTTGCTCCCCGGCCGAAGCGTCTTGCTCCCCGGCGGGGGTGCTGCTCGTCTCGGGGCCCTCGGGTGGCCCGGCACCGGCATCCACGTCGCGATCGCTAAGCCGATCGGTGCCCCCTTCACCGGTCCAACGCGCCTCTTGGATCTCGACACCCTTGGACATGTCCGTGTCACCGTTGTCGTAGACGTCGGTAAAGCTCTTCCACACGTTCGTCAGGGAGACTCGATCTTGAGGGCGTCGTGGTCCTGCGACGCTTGGCTCGACATCCGATAGGTCGAGCTCGAGGGCCTCGGTGAACTCGGGGTCGGGGCTTTCGTTGGTGCGGAACATCTGCTGTTCCTTGGCGTAGCGCTCGACGAGATCGACGGTGCCCTCATCCCGGCCTGTCAGCTCGAGGTAGGTAAGCGTTTGCTCGTCGATCGGAAAATAAGCTGCAGTCGCTCCGTACTCGGGGGACATGTTCGACAGCGTCGCGCGGTCGGCCACCGTGAGGTTCGACAGGCCCTCGCCGTAGAACTCGACGAACTTGCCGACGACTCCGTGCTCTCTCAGCATCTCGGTCACGGTCAACACCAGGTCCGTAGCCGTAACCCCCGTCGCAAGCGAGCCCGAGAAGCGGAAGCCGACGACCTTAGGAGTGACGAGCGGAAGCGGCTGGCCGAGCAGGGCGGCTTCCGCTTCGATACCGCCGACGCCCCAACCAAGCACGCCGAGCCCGTTGATCATTGTTGTGTGCGAATCGGTTCCCACCAAGGTGTCCGGCACCGCGACCTCGTTTCCGTCTTCGGAGACGGTGCGAACCACGGTTGCCAGGTTCTCGAGGTTGACCTGGTGAACGATGCCCATTCCGGGCGGAACAACCCTGAAACCATGAAAAGCCCCCTGGGCCCAGCGCAGCAGCGAGTAGCGCTCGTGATTGCGCTCGTACTCGCGCTCGACATTGACCGTGAAAGCGCGGGCCGAGCCAAAGGCGTCGACCTGCACCGAATGATCGATAACGAGATCGACGGGAACCAAAGGGTCGACCTTCGATGGATCTCCTCCCTCCCTTGCAAGTGCCGAGCGCATCGCAGCGAGGTCAACGGCGGTGGGAACGCCGGTGAAGTCCTGCAGGATCACGCGCGCGGGGGCATAGGGAAACTCCTGGTCTTCGAGGGGCTTTTGCCCCCACATGGACAGCGCGGACACGGAGTCGGCGGCGGCGAATCCACCGACCACCATCCTCATGAGATTCTCAAGGAAGATCTTGACTGTGACGGGAACCAGATCCGGCTTGAAACCTGCGTCTTCCAACGCGCCAAGCCGGTAGAAGGTCACGTCCCCAGATGCAGTGGCAAGCGTGGAGCGAGCTCCGAAAGGATCGCTGCCTGTAGTGCTCGTCATCGGTTCCTCCCTCGGCGTCTGCCCAATGCTCCCAACCACCCCCGTTAGGGCTACCAATCACCCCGTTGGGGCAATCTTATCGGCGGTTGGAGGAGGGCCCCGCCGGCCGCTGTGAGGGGGAGCCGAAGGGTTAGAAACCGCCGCCGAAGGCGCCCAGGACCTGCATAAGGTCGACCGTCACGGCTCCCTCAGGTGGGTCGATGGCGCCGTCGAAGGCAGCGATGGTGAACCGCAGAGCAAGCTCGTCGACGCCTGCAGGGATGGGCTGGTCCGCCTCGTCGGCGAACTGAAGGAGGTCGAGCTCGATCTGGGAGAGTGCGCCGTCGCGCACCCATGCATCGACAATGAGCTCTCCGCCCTCGGGCAGGTCGCCCGCCTCGGGCAGATCACTCCCGCCGGCGGCCCCCATGGGGACCTGTTCCAGGAGGGCGCTGTAGTCCTCGTAGAGATCGCGCAGCGGGAGCGTTGCGACCAGGTGTGTGCCTGCGTCGTCGGCCCCTTCCTGGGTCACGTCCGCACTCTGGCTCACGGAGCGCACGAAGCCCTCGAGGACCTGCTGCTGGCTCAGGGTGGTTGTGTCGCTGCCCGTGAAGCTCTTGCTCAGCTCCGAGCCTCCCTCGAGCGCAAGCCATTCCCCGTTGAGGGCGGGCTCGACGAACTCGAAGCCCGGCTGGGTTGCGAACTGAGCTGCCGCCTGATCGATCTGGGCGCTGTCCTCCCCCAGAGTCTCGACGACCCCGCGCACGTCGGAGCGGAGGTAGAAGTCCCTGCCGATCACACGGAGATCGAGGGCATCGACGCCGCCCAAATCGAAGATGACCTCGGAGACGCCGTCTTCTGGACTGTCTCCCTCAACGCCCGATACCGTCATCGACGACCCGAGGATGAGCGAAGCGTCGTCCGAACCGAGCTCGTCGCCGCCGTTGGCCGCCAGGGCTTGCACAGATTCTGGCGTCGACTGGACTGTGAATGTGGCGGTCAGCCCCTCTGATGCCTCGAGCTGCTTTATGCCGTCGATCAGCGTTTGCTTGGCATCCGCGCCGCTGCCGCCTTCGGACCCATCTGTGCCGCCGCATCCGGCCGCAACCAGAGCGACTACGCTTAGGGAGAGCAGTGTGCGTCGCATCGGCGAACTCCCGCTGGTAGACAGTGTTGTCGTTATTCATCGGATAGAGCACTCGGCAGGTAAAGGAAAGCGGCCTACTTTGTCAGAAACGCGATGCTAGACGAAACGCTCATCCCTGAGGACCACGTCATCGTCGTATTCGGCGCGACCGGCGATCTGGCGCGCCGCAAGCTGCTCCCGGCTCTTTACCACTTGGCGGAGGAGGGTTGGCTTCCCCGCAACTATCGAATCATCGCAAGCTCCGGGGTCGATATGAGCCAGGAGGAGTTCAAGGACTTCGCGCGCGCTGCCGTCGATGAGTTTTCTCGCTCCAGGAGCGTCGACGATTGCTGGGAGCAGTTTTCAGCCAATCTGATGTACGCGGCGGGCGAGTTTGTCCCCGGGGAAACTCAGGCCCTCAAGGAAGCCGTGAGCAACGCTGAGGGGCAGTTGGGGGACCGCCCTTCTCGGCTCTTCTATCTGGCCGTTCCGCCCGTCGCGTTCGTGCCCATCACGGAGGCGCTTGGTCATAGTGGCTTGTCCGAGTCCGCCAAGGTCATTTTCGAGAAACCCTTCGGCCATGATCTTGAGTCGTTTGAACATCTCAACCGCTCGATCCACGAGATTCTGGACGAGAGCCAGATCTACAGAATCGATCATTACCTCGGCAAAGAGACCGTTCAGAACATCCTCGCCTTCAGGTTCGCGAACGGCATGGTTGAACCAGTGTGGCAACGCCAGCACATTGAACACGTGCAGATTGACGTCCCGGAGGCCATAGGGATCGGCTCGCGCGCCGGTTTCTACGACCACATCGGCGCGCTGCGCGACATGGTCGTGACTCACTTGTTTCAGGTGCTGAGCTTCATAGCTCTCGAGCCACCTTCTGAGCTAAATCGCAACGCAATCGCAGAGGAGAAGCTGAAGGTCTTCGACTCGATGGTCGCCCTCGATCCCGCCGGCGTCGTGCGCGGCCAGTACGAGGGTTACAGAGAGGAAAAGGGTGTTGCCGAGGGATCCGACACCGAAACCTTCTTCGCCGGATGTGCTTTCATCGACAACTGGCGCTGGACCGGAGTCCCCTTCTATCTGCGCACCGGGAAGTGCCTGCCGGAGAAGAGGTCGACTGTGACCCTTGCATTCAGAGATCCACCGAGCCGGATGTTCGCCGGCGTTGACGCCGACGGTCTCGGGGCCGATCACCTCACGATCGAGCTTGGGCCGAACGAAGGTATCTCAATGCAGTTTCTTACGAGGGTCCAAGGCCCGGGGATCAGGCCCGGCAAGGCCCGCATGAGCTTTCGCTACGAGGCATCGTTCGGGTCCGAGCTCATCGAGGCCTACGAGCGGCTCTTGCACGACGCAATGATTGGGGATCAGCTCTTGTTCACGAGTGGTCGGGACATCGGCCGCGCCTGGGAGCTTGTCGGCCCCGTGCTTGCCGATCCGCCGCCCCTGCATCCCTACGCCAAGGGGTCATGGGGGCCGCCCGAGGCCGACGACCTTGTGGGCGCCGGCACCTGGAATGCGCCGGGGGAGGCGCGAGTCACATAGTGTCCGCCGCAGTAGGTGAGGGCTTGGTCGGGCTACATGCCCACGACCGACACGCTCGGCCGGCCCGTGCCGATCCCGGCCTACGCAAGCCGGGGAGTGCTGATGAAGGGCTACAGTTGCCGTCCCCGGGCACCAGTCAACCGAGGAGGCGACGCGTCCAATGACCGAAGAGCACGATCTCATCGTTGTCGGTATGGGCGTCGGAGGGGAGGAAGTGGCCGGACGTGCATCAGGCGCGGGGATGGATGTCCTGGCTGTGGAGAGCAAGCTCGTGGGCGGAGAATGTCCTTACTGGGGCTGCATTCCTTCGAAGATGATGCTGCGGGCGGGCAACTCGCTCGCGGAAGCGGCAAGGGTGACTGGGCTTGCCGGGCGCTCTACGATCTCGCCGGAGTGGGCGCCGGTCGCCGCGCGTATAAGGGAGACCACGGCCAACTGGGACGACAAGGTCGCAGTCGAGAGGCACGAGGCCAAAGGCACCAAGGTGGTGCACGGTGCTGCGCGCCTCGTCGGCGATCGCGCCGTCGAGGTGAACGGCGAGCGTTTCTCTGCGCGCCGCGGCATCGTGATCTCCACCGGGACCGAACCCGCAGCGCCACCCATCAAAGGGCTCAAGGGGGCCGGCTACTGGACTAACAGGGAGGCCATCGAAGCCGAGGAGGTGCCGCGCTCGCTTGCGGTGCTCGGGGCCGGGGCTGTCGGGCTCGAGCTTGGCCTCGTCTACAAGCGCTTCGGTGCTGAGGTAACCGTCATCGAGACGGCGGACCATGTGCTGCCCGCCGAGGAGCCCGAGAACGGGGACGCCCTCGCCGAGGCGCTCGCAGCGGAGGGCATCATCCTTCACACAGGGACGTCGGCGACCTCGGTCGCTCGCTCGGAGCGCGGATTCACGGTCGAGCTTGCGACCGGAGCGCCGGTCGAGACCGACGAGCTCCTCGTGGCCACAGGGCGCGCGGCGGACCTCGCCCGGCTTGGGGTCGATGCCGCCGGACTCGATCCCGAAGGAAAGTTCATCGAGGTCGATGACCATCTGAGGGCCGGGGACGGTCTCTGGGCCGTCGGTGACGTTACCGGCGTCGGACTCTACACGCACGTCGCCGTTTATCAAGGGCGCATTGCGGCCGCCGACATCCTCGAGCAAGAGCACGCGCCTGCCGACTACTCGGCGGTTCCGAGGGTGACGTTTACCGATCCCGAGGTCGCAAGCGTCGGACTGTCGGAGGCGCAGGCACGCGAGCGAGGGCTCAGCACCGCCACCGGAATCGGGGCGACTGCGGCGTCGGCGCGCGGCCATATCCACGGTCCGGGGGCCGAGCACGGCGTCACCAAGCTCGTCGCCGATACCGACCGTAAGGTCCTCGTCGGCGCTTCGACCATGGGGCCGGCTGCCGGCGAGGTGCTTGGGCTGCTCGTCCTCGCCGTGAAGGCAAGCATCCCGCTGTCGACGCTTGCCGACCTCATCTATCCCTACCCGGCGTTCGTACGGGGCGTCGAGGACGCCCTCACCGACCTCGGAACGTTCTAGAAGACCTCGATCACTGCGGCTTCCACGTCCTTGCGAATCCCGGTGATGAACGGAGTCTCGACCGAGGTGTAGCGGCGCGCTTCCGTGGCGCGCAGCCTGCGGATGAGCTCGACGATGCGATCGAGCCCGTCGGCCTCGAAGGCGAGGATCCACTCGTGGTCGCCGAGCCCGAACGCGCTCGTTGTGTTCGCAAGCACGTCGGGGTACTCACGTCCGCCTTCGCCGTGCTCTTTCAGCAGCGCGCCGCGCTCGGCCGGGTCGAGCAGATACCACTCCGGTGAGCGCACGAACGGGTAGACGCATGCGTACTTTTTGGGTGGGGCGCCCTTCATGAACGCAGGGAGATGGTCGGCGGCGAACTCCGCCGGCCGGACAAGGCCGAGCCAGGCGTGACGCTGGCGAGTCTGCCGTCCTAGGAGGGTGCGTTTGAACTCGAGCAGCATCTGCTGGATGTCGTCCGCTGACTGCCCTATCCACCAGAGCATGAGATCGGCATCGGCTGTAAAGCCCGCTGTGGAGTAGATACCGCGCGTCTCGACGCGATCGCTCCATCTCTCGAGGAACGACGCCGTGTCCTTGGCGATCACCTCGGGCTCAACCTTCATCATGCTGTGGGTCGCCAACGAGACGGAGAACACCGGATAGCTCGCAAAGGTCAGCTCTTCTGTCAACATCATCCTTTCTCGAAGGTGGCCCCCAGCCTAATGCCTGAGACTCGAGGGGGCCGCTTCGGGGACGGGATTGTCGCTCAGCGCCACGACGGCCGTTGTTGCAAGCGCGATCAGCAGGAGGGGGAGCACGAAGCCGTAGGCGGTTGCGATCCCAAAGCCGTCGGCGAGCCGTCCGAGGGTGAGCGGCGCAAGCAGTACCGCCGCCCCTGCTCCGACCCCAAGCCTCGAGGTGGCGGCTTCTGTGCGCGGCGCTGCGGCGAGGGTTGCGGCCGCAACCGCAACGGGATAGATGTTGGCGACGCCGAGCCCGGCCACGAACAGGCCGAGCACCGTCCACAGCGGGATCCCGCTCAGCCAGAACACCAGGAACCCGGCAAGCGCCGTGCCGAGGGCCCCAAGCAGCAGAGTGGGCTCGCCGAGGTGGCGGGCAAGGCGGCTGCCCGACACCCGCCCGATGACCATCGCCGCAAAGAGCGCGCTTAGGCCGGTCGCCGCAGCGCTTGGGGCGAGTCCGGAAGCCACAAGCATGTCGGCCCCCCAGTAGGCGAGCGACCACTCGACCCCCACGCCAAGCGTGGTCACGACCCATAAGGCCCAGAACATTCTGGGGAGGCCGGTTGCTGTGGCACGGGCCGAAGGGGGGCGGAGAGCACTCTGTGGGCGCTCGAGCCGGAAGAACAGGGTGAGGGCGACGTAGGCGCAAGCAGGGGCAACCAGCGCGCCGCGCCAGCCGAGGGCAGTCCCCGCGAGCGCTCCGACGGCTATCGACGACGCGATAGCGCAGGTGCTTGCGGCGATGTTTGACTCGAGGATCGCCGCCGAGCTTGCGGTTCCATGATGATCGGTGAGGCTCGCCTGAATGGTGATCAGCATGAGTGCGCCGGCCGAGCCCATGACAAATGCGCCTGCGACCGTGCCGGCAAGGATGGGGCTCGAGGCTATGAGGACGGCGCCCGCGCCCATCCCAGCGCCGCCGCCCCACACCGACGCGCGCCGCCCGAACCGGCCGGCGAGGCGTTCGCCGGCGAGGGCAACGAGGATGCCGCCAAGTGCGAAGCCGCTGAAGTGAAAGCTGGCGGCGGTGAAGCTCGTTTTTTGCTCGGCCCGCAGGAACGGGATGACCGGCCCGAGCACGGACTCGAGGTAGCCGAAGTAGCCGGTGAGAAGGTAGAGCGACCAGGTCGAACGGTCCCGGTCGACTCGTCGCCGGGCGGGATGTGTCAGAGCCGCTTCACTGGAGGCAGAACTCGTTGCCTTCAGGGTCCGCCATGACGACGAAGTACTCGCCGCGCTCCTCGAGAGGGCGAAGCACCGTCGCACCCTCGCCGGTCAGGCGGTCGGCCTCGGCGTCGACTCGCACGCGACGCTCCTCGAGAGGAGTGCCCATGCCTCCCCCTACGTTGACGTCGAGGTGCACGCGGTTTTTTGTGGTTTTGGGCTCGGGCACCCGGTGGAAGAACAGTCGCGGGCCGGTTCCTGCGGGGTCCACGACGGCGTCCATCGAGCCCCATTCGTCCTCAGGGATGTTCTGCTCCTCAGCCCATCTCTCCCACGAGTCGAACCCTTCGGGCGGGGGCTGCCTCGAATAGCCGAGTGCGCTCGCCCAGAAGATGGCAAGGCGCCGGGGATCCGCGCAATCGAACACCACCTGCACTCCGGTTGCCACAGCAAAGCTCCTTCGAGCGAGGTCGGCGAATTTACGCGCCTAACGATACTCCGGGCAACGGGTGGGCGGGCGGCTACTCGACGGCGTGGCGCTCGATGTGGGCTTGCAGGAGCCCCGCAAGCGAGTCGATGCGGGCATCGAGCCGCGCGCCCAAGGCGTCGATGCGACTGTTGACGGAATCGATCTTGCCTTCGATCTTGGCGTCGAGCGCGCCGGCCACGGAATCGATCTTGGCGTCAAGAGCGGCGCCCACAGAGTCGATCCTGGCCCCTAGGTAGAAGAACATCCCGAACATCCCGAAGAGGGCCGTGGCCAGCAATGCGATGGCGGCCCATGCAACCTGCACCATGTCCATGCTCCCTTCACTCTACAGGCCACGGCGCGGGTGCCTGAGTGATCCAATGTCACGGCTCACCGTAGCGGGAGCCTTCGACGCGAAGCAGCCGCCCGGTCACCTGCCGACTGGCCGTCGGCCATTCTCAGGACCGCCAACCACCTCAGACGTGGTCGCCGGGCCCGGGAATGACCGGCCTCGGCGGCATCCCCGAATCACTTGGTTGCTGCCGGGATCTGACCCCGTACTGCGGCGGCCGCTTTCTCGGCCCCCGCGATGCAGTCGGGGATGCCCGAGCCCCTGTAGCCGGCGCCGCACAGGGCCACCGTTGCATGCGCAGCCAGAGCCTTCTCGAGCCGCGCGACGCGCGCTTTGTGCCCGACCGTGTACTCGGGGAGCGAGCGGTCCCAACGCGACACCTTCCACGTCCTCGGCGAGCGGGTCAGGGTCATTGCGGAGCGCAGCTCCATATCGATGGCCGCAGCGAGACGGTCGTCGTCCCACTCGAGTGCGGGCTCGTGACCGGCGCGCCCAACGAACGCCCTGAGCACGAGTGCGCCGTCGCGGGGGGTGGCCGCCGGCCACTTGGCCGAGTACCAGGTGCACGCCGCCGTGATCTTGCCGCGCGCGCTAGGAACGAGAAAACCGCTCCCCCCAACGGGCGGCGCGCCGGCGCCCGGCGGATACACGAACGAAACCACGGCGGTCGAGGCATAGCCGATCGCGGCGAGCTCGCGCGCCGCAGCCGTGCTCAGTGGACCGATCAGTGGTGCTGCTGCATGCGTGGGAAGCGCAATCACGACGCCGTCGACCGAGACCGGCGCGTTCCCCGTGGTACTCACGGCGTAAGTGGCGCCGGTGCCCTGCGTGATCGAGGTGACCGGCGTCCCCGTGCGAATCTCGACAGCGCGCATGGCGCCGCGAAGAGCGTCGACAAGGCGCTCCATGCCGCCTGCGGGGGCGAGGAAGCCGGGCGGCGCTCCTGCTTCCCCGCGCCTCACGGCGCGCCTGAGCCCGAGGATCAGGCTTCGGTTGGTCCTGGCGAGGGCGTCGATGGCCGGCTCGGCTGCGGCAAGGCTGATGTCCTCCGGCATCCCGGCGCGGCGGCCGGCCAGGAGAGGATCGACGAGCCCCTCTGCAACGCCGGCGCCGAAGCGCTCGGCGACCAGTTTCCCCACGGACACATCTGGCCCCGCGAGTCGGCGGGGCGTCATGACCTCGAGGCCGGCCCGCATCCCCGCCCACGGCGAGAGGAGTCCCGAGCGCACGGCCGCCACCGGCGACGCGGGAAGCCCGAGAACGATCCCTCGAGGCAGCGCCCTCAACCCCCGGCGAGTCCAGATGTGGCCGCCGAAAACGGCGGGAGCGACGAGATCGCCACCGAGGCCAAGCGAGTGGCAAAGCTCGATGATGTCGGCGCGCGACAAGAGAGCATCAGGCCCCTCCTCGACAACCACATCCTCGAGGAAGGCAGTCTTGACGACCCCGCCGAGTCGCGTGGACGCCTCGTAGAGCTTCACTCTGCACCCAGACCGATCAAGCCAATGAGCCGCCGCAAGCCCGCTTATGCCGCCGCCGATCACCGCCACGGTGGGGGAACCTTCCGGCGGGCTCAAATTTGTTCTGCGGTCCGGCCGAGGCCGCCCCGGCTTTGTTCTGCGGTCCAGCCGAGCCCGCCCCGGCTTTGTTCTGCGGTCCGGCCGAGGCCGCCCCGCGAGGGCGACCAGTCGTGGACGAGATCGACGAGCCTCTCGAGCGAGCCTGGGTCGGTGGCCGGGAGCACGCCGTGGCCGAGGTTGAACACGTGAGCGTGCCCCCCGCCGCGCTCCAAGACGTCGAGCGCTTTGGCCTCGAGCACATCCCAGGGGGCGAGGCATGCGGCAGGGTCGAGGTTGCCCTGGACTGCGTAGCCGTCGCCCACGCGTTTGCGCCCCTCGTCTATGGGCACCCGCCAGTCGACGCCTACCACATCCGCCCCGGCTTGCGCCATCAGGCCCAGAAGCTCGCCCGAGCCGACCCCGAAGTGGATGCGTGGGACGCCGAGGTCGGCGAGCCCACCGAGGATGCGCTCGACCTCCGGCAGCACGTAGGTGCTGTAGTCGTCGGCCGAGAGCTCCCCCACCCAGCTGTCGAACAGCTGCACGGCGCCTGCGCCGGCTTCGACCTGGGCCCGCAGGTAGGCGAGGACCGCGTCGGCGAGTCGGCGCATGAGACGGCGCCAAGCCTGGGGCTCGGAATACATGAGCGCCTTGGTGCGGGAGTGGTTCTTGGAGGGACCGCCCTCGACGAGGTAGCTGGCGAGCGTGAAAGGGGCGCCGGCGAATCCGATCAGGGGAACCTCGAGCTCGCTTGCAAGCGCCCGCACCGCCTCGAGCACATAGGGCACGCCCTCTTCCGGCACAAGCGGCAAGAGACCCTCGACATCGGCGTCGGAACGGATCGGGTGCTCGATGACGGGGCCGACCCCGGGCCGGATCTCAAGGGCCACCCCCATCGCCTGGAGCGGCACAACGATGTCCGAGAACAGGATTGCCGCATCGACGCCGAGGCGCCTGACGGGCTGGAGGGTGGCCTCGACGGCAAGCTCGGGGGTGCGGCAGATCTCGAGCATCCCATGGCGGGTCCTTAGGTCCCTGTACTCGGGCAGGCTTCTGCCCGCTTGGCGCATGAACCACACGGGCACGGCATCGACCGGCTCGCGCCTGCACGCCTGGAGGAAGCGCTGAGAGGTCGGTGAGGCGTTCGTGATGGGACCTCCTTGTAGCCCTCCCCAGCAGCCGATCCTAAAGCCGGCGATGCGCGGATGGCGCGGGACCGCAGAACAAACGGGGCCGGCTCGGCGGGACCGCAGAACAAACGGGGCCGGCTCGGCGGGACCGCAGAACCAACGGACCGGCTCGGCGGGACCGCAGGACAAACGCTCGGCTACAGTCGGGCGCTATGAACTTCGACGCTGTGATCCTTGCGGGCGGTGCGGCGCGCCGGATGGATGGCGCCGACAAAGCGCAGGTCACAGTTGGGGGCGCCCGCCTGCTCGACCGGGTGCTCGACGCTGTGCGCGCCGCCGGCCGGGTGATAATCGTTGGCCCCGAGCGCCCGCTCGCTTCGTCTTGGCGCCGGTCTCGCCCTCCACCCATATGGACGAGAGAGCGGCCGCGCGGCGGCGGGCCCGCCGCTGCCCTCGGCGCCGGCCTCGAGGCCGTGACGGCTCCCACCGTGGTCGTGCTTGCGGTCGATCTTCCCTTTGCCTCCTCCGGCATGGTGGCCCGCCTCCTCGAGGCCCTCACCTCAGAGGTAGCCGCCGAGGGCGCGATCGCAAGGGATCGGTCGGGGCGCGACCAATACCTCGCCGGCGCCTACAGGGCGGGATCCCTTCGCAAGCGACTCGACGCTCTTGGTAGCGCCCAGGGAGCATCGATGCGAACCGTGATAGGAGGCATGCACCTGTCGAGGCTTGATGAGGACTGGGGGGGCGAGGACTGCGACACTTGGGAGGACGTTCGTGCAGCGCGCCAACGGGTTGGAGGTGACTGAGCCATAGAAGACTGGATCGAAGAGGTGTGCGCAGCGCTCGACATTCACGACGATGTCGACGCAGATCTGCTGCTCGATGTCTCCCGGGTGGTAGCGCACGAGGTAGAGCGTCGCGCTGCTCCGGTGACGACCTATCTCATCGGGCTTGCTGCTGCTCGCATCGGCGGCGATAAGGAAGCTGCAGCGAGCGCGGCGCGCATCGTCACGGCTCTCGCGAAGTCACACGGGGCGCCTCAACAAGGCACCTGAGGTCCCCATCTGCTTGCACAGCTCCGATGCGGCGGCCTCCGGCCTCGGGCTTGCTAAGTGCGGCGCGCCGCAAACGCGGCGTCCGTTCGCAGCCCTAGGGCACTCAGCTCGAGGGCCGCAAGGGCCTCGTAATCGCCTGCGCTGAAGGCGCCGGCCGGGTCGGGCGTGACCCGGCGCAGCTCGTGCCACGGGCGCGTCGCTATGGCTCGGAGGGCAAAGATGTAGAGGTCGTCGGAGTCCAAGCGAAGGCGGCTTGCTGCGGTCGCGGCACGCATCCAGCGGACCCGTGAGGGCAGGTAGCGCCCAAGCACATAAACGATGGCGAAGCCCGCCACGATCAAACTGATCACGAGTGCCAGAGTTGAGATGTCTCGTTGTTGAGCCTGAGCGACGCGCGCAAGCTCACGCCCGGCGGTCGCCGCCTCCGAGAAGGGCTGCTCGAGGGCATCTCCGATCGCCGGCACGTCCGCCACCTCGGCTCCGGCGGCATCGAGTCGCCGCCCGAAAGCGACCCCTGCGGACTCGAGGGAGCGGCTTGGCTCCGCAAGCCTGTTGACGAGGGCGTCGACGAGGAATCCGAAGCGCACCCAAAGGAGCACCCACAGGGCAACTGCAGCGTCGGTGAGGAGTTGACGGGTCCGCAGGCGGGGTGCTTCAGCGTAGAGTTTCATCTCCGCTTGATACCAGGACGGTGGGGAGGATCAGGTGATGAGCTTCTCGATCAACCCGGCGTACTGAATGAGGCTGCGGGGGCCGAGAAACTCCTCCCTGACACGCCGCTGTGCTTCCTCGCCCATACGTTGGGCGGCGGCTTTGTCCTGCAGCAGCTTCAGCACGGCATCACCGTACTCATCGAGGTCCTCGGGGTCGTCCACGAGCAGTCCGGTGACGCCGTCAACGATCTGGTCCTGGATTCCGCCGATGCGGCTTGCGACCAACGGACGCGCCTTCCACATTCCTTCCGCTACCGTAAGCCCGAATCCCTCAGCAAGGCTCTTTTGCACTATGACGTCGGCACGTCGCTGCAACGCGTTGACGATGGCCGCATTCTCCTGGCCGTCGTCCATCGGCAAACAGGCAAGGTGCACTCGGCTTTTCATGTCGTCGGGAAGGCCCTGCCACGCCTCGAAGGCCTCGCGTAAAACATCCGCCCCCTCGGGATCGTCGGACACCGCGGCAACCGCGGGCCCGGCGACAATGAGATGAGCATCGGAGTGCGGGGCAACGCGCCGCACGAAGCCTTCAATAACGCCGATGGGGTCTTTGAGGCGATCCCAGCGCGATACCTGAGTAACGATAGGAACGGAAGAAGGAGCCGGTGGCCCGCCGTCGAACATCTGAGTCGCTCTGTCGACGCGTCCGGGGCTGCCGTCTTCCCTGATGAACACGGGGTGCTCGTGGCTTCCGTCCTCTACGAGGTGGGTGGCGTCGAGTATGGAAGCGACGGTCGTCGTTTCCATCTCTTGATTCTTGGGCGAGAAAGCGTCGATCGAAGGAGCAATGATGTAGATCTTTGAGTCGTCGAGATCTTCCCAGGCAAACGCCTTACGCGAGAAGACGTAGGCATCGGCGGTGCGTATGTAGGGGCGCAGGAACGACCATGCTCGCCGAGCAAGATCGTTGGGGGTATCCAGACCCACATGACAGCGCCAGATGATTGTCGCGCCGGTCGCCTTGAGGCCTTCGGTGAGCCCTGCGGTCTGGGGATCGTGCAGAATGACAATGTCCTCCGGGCGAATCAGGGGAATGAGCTCCTCTGCGTTTCCTGCGAGGGCCCCCTCGTACATCGCCCGCTCAGGCTCGCCGAGAAAGCCGCCGTCACCCGTCGCGCCGTGGAGGTTGTTGTGGATTCGCTTCGTGACTCGAAAGAAGTCTTGGTTGCCGTCGATGACCACCCAACGGGCATCAACACCGGCACCGCGCGCATAGGTGAGCAGCGATCGCAGCATCTCGGCCACACCGCCTCCGCTGGCCGTCGAGTTGACGTTCCAGATGACCCGGCCCTCGAAGAGCTTGCGTGCGTGCTCGAACAGGCTTGAGAAGCGCTCGTAGGCTGCCTCGTCTAAGACCGACTCGAAGCGCTGCGGCGCCATTACGCCAATGGGCACGTCCGTTATGTGGTCCATGTCTCACCCTTCGTCATAAGGCCCGAATTTGTTGAGTCCATCGAAAAAGCCCCTTGCGGCGTCGCCGCCGAAGCAAGGGGGTAGCCCTCGTCTCGATGACGTCGTTGTCGATTTCTTCCGACCGAATCCCTCTTCCGAGGTCCCCCAGTTACCATTTCACAACGCACTTTACGCCCGATAGTTCCTCATTAGGGGGTTTTTGTCAGGCTGACGCGCCGGCAGGGGTGTAAAGGGGCGGCGCGCTTTGGGACAGGATGGCGTCATGCCCGATCTCTTCGGTACGGATGGTGTGCGCGGTGTCGCCAACAGGGAGCTGACGCCCGACCTGGCGCTTGCCCTCGGCCGCGCTGCAGGGATGGTGCTTGCGCCTGCTGGGGGCGGCGTCGTGGTCGGCCGCGATACGAGGCTCTCGGGGCCTATGCTCGAGGCCGCCTTGCTCGCCGGGTTGTGCTCGTCTGGGGTCGATGCCTGGATGGCCGGAGTGCTTCCCACCCCCGCCATCGCCTTCTTGACGACGGACATGGGCGCTGCGGGTGGCGCCATGATTTCGGCGTCCCACAACCCTGTCGGAGACAACGGCATCAAGTTCTTCTCCCCACAAGGCGTCAAGGTCCCTGAGGGCATGGAGGGAGACATCGAACGGGTCATGACATCGCCTCCGTCCGATCTGCCCGTCGGGGCCGACGTGGGGACGGCCGTTGCCGTTGAAGGTTCGGCGACGCGCTACCTGGCCCACCTCCTTGCCTCGCTCGACGGCACGCTCGAGGGCATGAGAGTCGTCCTCGACTGTGCCTTTGGGGCTGCGTGGGAGATCGCGCCGCAGGCATTCGCCGAGGCCGGCGCCGATGTCGTAGCGATCAATGCCGCCCCCGACGGCTCCCGCATCAATGTCGACTGCGGCTCGACCTCCTTGGGCGGCCTGGCGGAGGCCGTGGTCGCCCAGGGCGCAGACCTCGGGCTTGCCTTCGACGGCGATGCCGATCGAGTCCTTGCTGTGGACGAGCTCGGGGGGACGGTGGACGGGGATCGCATCATCGCCCTGGCTGCGGTTCGCCTCCACGATTCGGGCAAGCTCGCCAACGAGACCGTAGTGGCCACGGTCATGGCCAACCTCGGGTTCCGGCGCGCCCTCGAGGAGCGTGGAATCGAGGTCGTGAGCGCGGCCGTGGGGGATAGGTACGTCGTCGAGCACATGGCTCGAAGCGGAGCCGTGCTCGGCGGCGAGCAATCGGGACACATCATCTTCGCGGAGCACGCAACGACCGGAGACGGCGTCCTCACCGGACTGCAAGTCGCATCGACCGTCGCCTCATCCGGCGAGCCTTTATCGAGGCTGGCCCACTTCTATGAGCCGTTTCCGCAGGTGCTCATCAATATCGAGGTCGGGGCCCGCGACGAGCTCGAGGGAGCTCACGCGCTGTGGGAGGAGGTCCGGCGCGCCGAGGGGGCCCTCGGTCACGACGGCCGCGTGTTGCTGCGGGCCTCGGGGACCGAGCCGGTCGTGAGGGTAATGGTCGAAGCCGCCGACGGCGCCACCGCCCAGAAAACGGCGCAGGAGCTCGCAGAAGCAGTGCGCCGTCACCTCTCCTGAGACCGTCGTGCGGGCCCGCCGGTGCTCGTCCTGAACGCTACTGGCGGTTGGGAGCTTCGCCGGGTTATCCTGGGCCGAGAGAGGAAGCGTTACCAGCTCGGATCTAGCGCCAGGGCTCGCGGTAGGAGGCGGCGAGTCGACGAGGTAGGGGATCTCGAAAGACCGGTGCCCGAGGTGGCATGCCGGTCGACTCGGCGGGTGACCCTCGGCCGGCCACGGTCGTGACGGTGCCGACAAACCCCGGGAGCGATCCCGGGACACAAACCGGTATCGAGGTGGCTCCTCTCAGAGCGTCAATTGCAACGGCGCGCCCTATGCAGACGCGCCAAGGAGAGGAGGCCGCCATGTGCGGCATTGTCGGTTACGTCGGCGGAGACGAGGCGCTTCCCGTCCTGCTCGACGGCATGCGAAAGCTCGAATACAGAGGCTACGATTCGGCCGGGGTGGCGGTGGTCGCCGACGGTGACATCGGAGTGGTGCGAAAGGCGGGCCAACTCCAGGCGCTCGTCGACGAGCTGGGAGCGACGTCGTTGCCGGGCTCGCTCGGCATCGGTCACACGCGCTGGGCGACTCACGGCGCGCCGACCGACCTCAACGCGCATCCACACCGGGACTGCTCGGGCAAGGTCGCGGTCGTGCACAACGGCATCATCGAGAACCACGACTCCATTCGCGCCGGGCTTCGAAGCCAGGGTCACAAGCTGACTTCGGATACCGACACCGAGGTCGTTGCCCACCTTATCGAGTCGATCCTCGCCGCCGAGTCCTGCTCTTTGCGGGAAGCAGTTCAGGGCGCCATCGAGAAGCTCGAGGGGGCATTCGCCCTCGTGTGCGTGGCGGCAGGGGAGCCCGATTGCATCGTGGCAGCACGGCAGGAGGCCCCCATCATCGTCGGCGCCGCCGATGGGATGGGCATTGTTGCTTCTGGCATCCCTGCGCTTCTCGCATACACGAGAAACGTCACGCCGCTCGACGACCGTCAGATCGCCGAGGTGCGCGCCGGCTCGGTGCGCATCTTTGACTTCGAAGGCCGCGAGCAGTCCGTCGAGACGGTGATGGTCGAGTGGAGTCTCGACGCGGCCGAGAAGGGCGGCTACGAGGACTTCATGCTCAAGGAGATCTTTGAGCAGCCGGCGGCCTTGCGCGACACCATGCGAGAGCGTTTCAGGAGCCTCGGCAAGGTGACGCTCGACGAGGTTCATTGGAGCACCGAAGAGCTCGCGCGGATCACCAAGATCGTCGTGGTTGCGTGCGGCACCTCGTATCACGCAGGGATGATGGCCAAGCACTCAATCGAGCACTGGACTCGCATACCGGTCGAGCTTGACCTTGCCTCGGAGTTCCGCTACAGGGACCCGGTGCTCGACGAGCATTCGTTGGTGATAGGCATCGCCCAGTCCGGCGAGACGGCCGACACGCTCGCCGCGATCCGCTTCGCCCGAAGGATGGGCGCGAAGGTGGTTGCAGTTACGAATGTCGTCGGTTCGTCGATAACGCGTGACGCAGACGCAATCCTGTTCACCCACGCAGGGCCCGAGATAGCCGTAGCAGGAACGAAGACCTTCCTCGCGCAGCTTGCGGCGCTCAACATTCTTGCGCTCTACCTCGCTCAAGAGCGCGGCTCGATGACAACGGCCAAGATTGCCGAGACCATCGAGGCCATGCGGGCGCTGCCCGAGCAGGTGGACGAGGTGCTCGCCGCTCAGGGCGAGATAAATCGTGCTGCGAAGCGCTACGCAGGGGCAAGGGATTTTCTCTACATCGGGCGGGGCGTCGGTATGACGGTCGCGATGGAAGGGGCGCTCAAGCTCAAGGAGATCTCCTACATTCACGCCGAGGGGTACGCCGCAGGGGAGCTCAAGCACGGGGCGATCGCCCTCGTTGAGCCGGGCGTGCCGGTCGTTGCCATACTGACCGGGGTGAGTCCCCTTTATGACAAGATGCTTGCCAACGTCGAAGAGGTGCGGGCCAGGGGAGCCGAGACCATCCTCGTCGCGCACCCTGGGGACGAGCGCGCCCGGTCGCTTGCCAACGAGCTTTTCGAGGTGCCAATCACCAAGCCCCTGTTGACGCCGGTTCTGGACACGGTCACCCTTCAGCTGCTCGCCTACTTCATCGCGAAAGAAAAGGGATTGTCCCCGGACAAGCCCCGCAACCTGGCCAAGAGCGTCACGGTGGAATAGCTGAGGCCGCTTCTCACCCCGGAGGAGATGGCAGCCGCGGACGCAGCCGCCATCTCCTCCGGAGTTCCCGCTGCCGTGTTGATGGATCGAGCAGGCCGTGCCGTAGCGCGCGCCGTCATCCGCGCAGCAGGGGGCCGCTACGGGCGGCGCGTTGCTGTCGTCTGCGGCAAGGGCAACAACGGCGGCGACGGTTTCGTCGCAGCGCGCGTGCTGGCCGGCGCAGGGTTGGGGGTGCGCTGCTTGATGATCGGCGACGCCTCGTTGCTGCAAGGTGCTGCCAACGAGCACCTCGAGCTCATGCGCGGCGCAACGGTGCCAACCGAAGGCTTCGACGCCGCGCTCCTTGACGGTTGCGACGTCGTCGTCGACGCCCTGTTCGGCACGGGCTTCAAGGGCCGCGCTGCGGGCGAGGCCGCCGAGGCGATCGAGGCGATCAACGCTTCAGACGCGGCGATCGTGGCGGTCGACATACCTTCCGGCGTCGCCGGTGCAACCGGGGCGGTCGACGGCCCCGCAGTCGCCGCAGACACGACGGTCGTCATGGGGGCCGAGAAGATCGGTACGGCAGTCGGCGCCGGAGCGAGCCTGTCGGGGCGCGTCGAGGTCGTCGACATCGGCATAGAGGCGGGCGGGGCCCGGGCGTGGATGCTCGAGCGGGACGATGTCGCCGGCGTCCTGCCGAGGCGCGCCTTCGAATCACACAAGCGCAGCCTCGGCGCTGTGGCGATCCTCGGCGGCTCGGCGGGCATGAGCGGCGCTGTGATCCTGTCGGCCAGGGCCGCTGTGCGCGCCGGCGCCGGCTACGCGACCGTCGGAGTCACGGCCGAGGTCGACCGCATCGTGGCGCGCGCCCTGCCCGAAATCCTGTCTCGGGTCGTGACCGGCGGCGACGAGCTCGACGCAGGCGCGCTCGACGCCTTCAAGGACGTGATCGAAAGGGCCACCGCAGTTGCCATCGGGCCCGGCCTCGGCGCCGGCGCCCCCCAAGGAGTGCTCGTCGACGGCGTGCTCAGCGACATCGATGCGCCCGTGGTCGTCGACGCCGACGCCCTCAACGTGCTTGCCGGCCGCAGCGGGGCCCTCGAGGCGCGCTCGGCCCCGTGCGTGCTGACTCCGCACCCAGCCGAGCTGGCCCGTCTGCTCGCATGCTCGGCCGAGGACGTGCAGACGGACAGGATCGGGGCGGCACGTGGGGCGGCCGAGCGCTTCGGCTGCGTCGTGGTGCTCAAGGGATCGCGCAGCGTCATTGCCGAGCCCTCCGGGACGGCGGTCGTCAACCCCACAGGCGGGCCCGAGCTCGCAAGCGCGGGGACGGGGGACGTCCTTACCGGGGCCGTCGCCGCCTTGCTGGCCGCCGGCCTGCCTCCTTTCGAGGCTGCATGGGCCGCCGTCTATACCCACGGGGTCGCCGGCGGCCTCGCTGCGAGGCGCGCGGGCGGGATCAACATCCTCGCCTGGGACGTCGCCGAGGCCCTCCCCGAGGCCGTCGCCCTGGGGGGCCGGTGACCACCGCTCCCGGGATGGAGGGCTTCTCCATGCCCGCCGAGTGGGCTCCTCACGAGCGCACGCTCATGGCCTGGCCGGCGCGCCGCGCACTGTGGGGGGACCTTTACGAGCAGGCCGAGGCGGACTACTCGGTCTGCGCGAGAGCGGTGGCTCGTTTCGAACCCGTGCTCATGGTGGCGAACCCCGGCGATGGACGACGGGCCATGAATGCCTGTGGCACCGGCGTCGAGGTGATCGAGTTCCCGATCGACGATTCGTGGCTCAGGGACAACGGTCCGATCGTGGTCACGAGGGCCGACGGCGCCAGGCTGGTAGTTGATTTCGGGTTCAACGCCTGGGGCGGCAGGTACCCGCCGTTCGAGCGCGACGCCGACCTAACTCGCCTCCTCGGCGATCATCTCGGGCTGAGGCGCAGGGCCTCAACGCTGATCCTCGAGGGGGGCTCGATCGATGTCGACGGAGCCGGCACGCTTATCACCACCGAGGAGTGCCTCCTCGATCCAAGCAGGAACCCGGCGCTCGGCCGCAGCGAGATCGAGGACACGCTGTGCTCGTGGCTCGGGGTCGCTAAGGTGCTGTGGGCCGGGGGCGGGCTCCTCGAGGACACGGACACCGACGGCCACGTCGACAACGTCTGCCGCTTCGCCGGTCCAGGCAGGCTGCTCGTTCAGACTGCGCCACCTGACGACGCCAACCATGCCGGTCTTCTTGCCAACTACCGGCGCCTCGAGGGGGCGACCGATGCGGGCGGCGTGCCCATTGAAATCGTGCCCTTCGGCGTTCTGCCCGACGCGTGGTTCAGGGGGCGAAGGCTGCCCGTCAGCTACCTGAATTTCTATCTCGCCAACGGCGGGGTCGTCGTGCCGCTGGCCGGCACCAGATCGGACCCTGAAGCCCTTGAGTTACTTGGCGGCTTGTGGCCCGGGAGAGAGGTGGTCGGCGTCCCCGGGGGGACGCTGGCGTTCGGCGGGGGCGGCGTGCACTGCATCACCCAGCAGGTGCCGGCGTGAAAGAAATGGGATGAGCGCGGAGCAAGTCGCCCTGATCAGCTCGGCGGGCGCGGTCCCCGACTCGCCCGCACGAGTTCATCCGCCTGGCAGGGTGCCGTTTCGGGTGGGCGCGGTCCAGCACAGGTGGCATGCAGACCCTGCCGAGCACCGCGACGCACTCGGGCGCGCGGTGACGATGGCTGCAGAGGCCGGGGCGCGCCTCGTTTGCCTCCAGGAGCTCACCCTTAGCCGCTACTTCGCAATCGATCCCGGCGGCCCCGGGGCGGCCGGCGCGGTTCCCGAGCCCCTCCCGGGGGGGCCAACTCACGCTTTCATCACTGAGCTTGCGGCCGCAACCGGCATCTACGTGCACGGCTCCCTCTACGAGGCCGCAGGGGACGGCGGGCTTGGGTTCAACACCGCCATCTGCGTTGCGCCAGACGGGGAGCTTGTGGCGCGTACCCGCAAGCTCCACATCCCCGCTTCGCCCGGCTACCACGAGGATCGTTACTTCCGTCCTGGGCAAACCGGCTACCCGGTCGTGGGGCTCCCCGGCGCGCGCCTTGGGTTTCCGACCTGCTGGGACCAGTGGTTCTCCGAAGTCGCCCGCCTGTACTCGCTCGGGGGCGCCGAGATCATCGTCTATCCCACCGCGATCGGCTCCGAGCCCGGGCATCCCGGCTTCGACACCCAGCCCTTGTGGGAGCAGGTCATCGTGGCCAACGGGATTGCCAACGGCACCTTCATGATCGCGATCAACCGAATCGGAACCGAGGGGTCCCCGGGAACGCAGGGTTTGAGCTTCTATGGGTCGTCCTTCATGAGTGATCCCTACGGCCGCGTCCTCGTGAAAGCGCCCCGCGACCGGCCGGCGGTGCTGGTCGCCGATCTCGACCTCGATCAGCGGCGGGACTGGCTCGAGCTCTTCCCCCTGCTCGCAACCCGCCGCCCCGACACCTATGGAGATATGAGCGGGCCGGTCGCTCCCTGAGAGTGACCGTGCCACCCTGTAGCCTCGGCGTATGAGCGGGGACATCAAGGAAGGCTCTGCTGCCCTTCCGAGCAAGTGGCCGGGCTCGGGCGGCCTGCAGAGCAAGAGCGAGGTCGTCGAGCGGGGCCACCCCGTGTGGGCCGAGATCGACCTCGCCGCGATCCGCCACAACGTCGGGCTCCTTAGAGCGGCGGCCCCCGGCGCCGAGGTGGTTGGAGTGGTAAAGGGCTATGCCTATGGCCACGGCAATCCGGCGAGTGCCGTGGCGATGCTCGAGGGAGGGGCGACCCGGCTCGGTGTCGCGCGCGTGGCCGAAGCGCTCCATCTACGGGAGGCGGGCATCGGGGCGCCGATCCACGTCTTCACCGAGCCGCCACCCGAAGCCGCAGGGATGATGCTTGCCCTCGAGCTCGTCCCTACCGTCTACACGCCCGCATTTGCGGACGCGTTGTCGGATGCTGCGGTGGCTGCGAAACGCGTCGTTCCCGTTCATCTCAAGCTCGACACGGGGATGCATCGCGTTGGGGTCGTTGCCGATGATGTCTCGGATGTGGTGAGGCGACTGCGCGCACTTCCCGGCATCGACATTGAAGGGGCGTGGAGCCACTTCGCCGTCGCCGACGTTATCGATCACCCCGCAACTCGCAAGCAACTTGATCTCTTCATGGACCTCGTCGAGGAGATCGAGCGGGGCGGGTGGGTGCTTCGCTACAAGCACATTGCCAACTCGGCCGCCACCTTGTCACTGCCGGAGAGCCACTTCGACCTCGTGCGCTGTGGTGTCGCTTCATTCGGGCTCCTTCCCGGGCGTGACTTTGCGGGGACCGACCTTCGGCCTGCGCTTGCGCTGAAGGCGCGCGTCAATATGGTCAAACGTCTTCCCGCCGGCGAGGCGCTGTCCTACGGGCTCACCTACGAGCTCGAACATACAAGCGGGGTCGTCACCGTCCCGGCAGGCTATGCCGACGGCTACGACCGCCGCCTTTCCGGGACCGCCGACGTCCTGATCAACGGAGCGCGTCATCGCGTGTCGGGATCGGTGTGCATGGATCAGTTCCTCGTTGACGTGGGACGTGCCGAGGTCGAGGTGGGCGCGACCGCCACACTCATCGGCGCCGACGGCGGCGACCGCATAACCGCAGAAGAGCTTGCGGATCACGTCGGCACGATCAACTATGAGATAACGACCAGGGTCCCGTCGCGGGTGCCCCGTCTCTACCTGAACGAGGGGCCCCGAGGGTAGGGTCGCGTCCTCGGGGGTACGGTGACTGAATACGAAGATTCTGAGAGGAGATCCGCAAACATGGCCGATCAGAGAGTGGAAAAGCTCGCCGACATCCTTGTCGGCTACTCGGTGGATGTAAAGGAGGGAGACCTCGTGTCCATACGAGCCCCCTTCGTGGCCGAGCCCTTGATACTCGCGCTCTACAAGCGCTGCCTCGAGCGCGGTGCCCAACCGGTTATTCGTGCCTCGATTCCCCAGGCCGAGCCCCTCCTCTACCGCTTCGGTCAAGATCATCAGCTCGAATATGTGTGGGATACAGACAGGTGGATGGTTGAGAACCTCGATGTCTCGTTCACGATCATCAGCGACACAAACACCCGGCAGCTTTCGAGGATCGACCCTGCACGCCAGCAGATCTCTGCCCGCGCCCGCAAGCCCCTCCTGGACAGGTTCCTCGAGCGAGCCGCCGACGGCGAGTTTCGCTGGAACGTGACCCTGTTCCCAACCGAGGCCCATGCCATGGAGGCTCAGATGAGCCTTGCGGAGTACGAGGACTTCTACTACGGCGCCTGCCTGGTCGACGCAGCCGATCCGGTGGCCGAGTGGAAGGAGCTGGCGGGGCGTCACGCGCGCCTCCTCGAGTGGATGAAGGGACGCAATGAGGTTCACATCGAAGGCGAGGGCACGGATCTGATCCTCGAGGTCGGCGGCCGCACCTTCATCCCCGCAGACGGTGAATGCAACTTTCCCGATGGGGAGATCTTCACAGGTCCGATTGAGGACAAGACCCGTGGTGTCGTTACGTTCAGCTATCCGGCCCTCTACGGCGGACAGGCGGTCGAGGGCATCGAGCTCGAGTTCGAGGCGGGACGCGTGGTCAATGCTTCTGCGCGCGGCAACGAGGACTTTCTCATCAAGACCCTCGACACCGATCCCGGCGCGCGCATCCTCGGGGAACTCGGGATCGGCACGAACTTCGGGATCAAGTCGTTCACCGGCGAGATCCTGCTCGACGAGAAGATCGGCGGCACGGTTCACCTCGCCGTCGGCGCTTCCTATCCTGAGTCCGGAGGAGTCAACGAGTCGGCCGTCCACTGGGACATGGTCTGCGACCTACGCAAGGGCGGGCGCATCACCGTCGACGGCGACACCCTGATGGAGGACGGAAAGATAGTGGTGGCCTGAGCTCTACCGCCGAGATCCTGCCGGCAGCGGTGCCGGCCGGCACTTAGGTCAGGTGGCGGCGCAGGGCATCGAGGCGCTCGTCCCATTCCGCCCCCACCCCGGCCATCCACGACACCGCCTCGGTCATGGGCTTGGGCGTGAGCCGGTAGCGGACCTCGCGTCCGTGCCGCTCGGCGGCGACGAGCCCGGCCTCGTTAAGGGCGGCGAGGTGCTTGGTCACGGCCTGCCTGGTCATGGGCAGGCGTGCAGCGAGCTCGGTTGCGGTGACCTCAGCGGCCCCCTCCTCGGAGAGGTACCTGACGACCTCGCGCCGGGTGGGGTCTGAGAGCGCAAAGAACACAGCGCCCGGATCTTCGCTCACGCCGTCGCCACGATCCCATGGAGCGCCGGCCGGTCCTCTCTGCGCCCGGAACCAGCGGCGTCGCCGGGGTGAAGGGGAGAAGCGCCCCCCTCCTCGATGATGATGAGCCGGCTGGCAGGGCCACGGTCCTCGATCGTGAAGGCGATCCTCGAGCCGCGGCGTTGCCGTCGGCCCCCATCCGGGGCTTCTTCGAAGGGGAGCCAGCGGAGCACAAGATGACGTTGAGGCACGACGACTTCGACGATCGCTCGGCGCGCCGTGCCGTCCGGCCACAGGAAGCGGGCGAGCCCGCCGGGCCGCAGGTCGAGCTCGACCTCGGCGCCGAACCACGCCGATAGCTCGTGCGCTTCCGTGAGTGCTGACCACACCCGTCGGCTTGAGCAGGAGAGCTCGACGGCCCGCCTGATGCCGCCTTCGTCGGTCACTTCTCGCTCGACCCTTTCGCCTCAACCTCTCGCCTCGAGGCAACCACCAGGTTGCAATCTATATCAGACCGCGACAGTTGATTCCGTCCCTGCACACGCTTAGTCTCCACACCAAATGTCCTTGCCCACGGAGCCACCTTTCACCGCGCGCCCGGATATCGCTTCGATCCGGTCTGAGGCTTTGGGCTGCACCAAGTGCAGGCTTGCCGAGGGACGCACGCAGGTCGTGTGGGCAGACGGCAACCTCGACGCCGAGCTGCTCTTCATCGGTGAAGCGCCCGGGTTTCACGAAGACAAGCAGGGCCTGCCCTTCGTCGGGGCGGCGGGCCAGCTGCTCGACCGCCTGCTCGGCGAGATCGATTTGGACCGCACGAAGGCTGCGATTGTCAACGTCATTAAGTGCAGGCCTCCTGGCAATCGCGATCCCTTGCCCGATGAGATCGAAAGCTGCAAGCCCTATCTCGAGGCACAGCTGGCGCACATGCGCCCCAAGGTAATTGTGACGCTCGGCAACTTCGCTACCCAGTTCGTGCTCGACGAGAGGGTCGGCATCAGCCGGGCACGCGGCCGCCCCTATCAGAGACGCGGGGCGACGGTCGTTCCCACCTTCCATCCCGCAGCAGCGCTCAGAGGAGGGCGCTTCGGGGGCGCCAACCCAATCGACGCGATAAGGGCCGACTTTCAGGAGGTCAAACGCTTGCTCGAGGCCTCGAAGCCGCCGGCGGCGGAGGCCGAGCCCCAGGGTGAGCAGCTCGGTCTCTTCTGATGCCCAGTGGGGTCGTCCTCGCCAGGGGCGAACGCCCCTGCGTGCCACCACAGCGCCGCCCGTGACACACGACTCCCTGACCGTCGTGACCGCATCCCCCGCTGAAACGAAGGCGGTGGCGGCCGCGCTCGCGCCCGAGCTCCTCCCTGGGGACACCATCAGCCTGAGTGGGGACCTGGGGGCCGGCAAGACGGTGTTCGTTCAGGGCTTGGCCTCCGGGCTGGGCGTGACGGAGCCTGTGACGAGCCCCACCTTCACGATCGTGCACGAGTACGACGGCCACTATCCGGTGCTGCATCTCGACGTCTACAGGTTGGGGTCCTTTCAGGAGGTCATCGATCTCGGCTTCGATGAGCTGTCGGACCCGACGGCCATTCTCGTCGTCGAGTGGGGCGAAGCGGTTGCGCCGCTCCTGCCCCCCAAGCATCTCGCAGTAGAGATCAGACTGGCGGGCCCAAGCGTCGACGGGCCCGGCGAGCGGCTGCTCACGTTCGGCCCACGCGGGGGCCAGTGGCCGGGCAGGCTCGAGCACATGCGTCGGAGGGCCGAGGAGCTTCTGGCCTCCCAAGGGGGCTCCGTGCCCGGGGAAACCAGATGGGCCGTCGCCTCACGTCACCCCGGGCGCGAGGATGAAGGCGGCATTGACGTGAATCAGGAAACCTGATGCTAATCCTTGGGATAGAGACCTCGACTCCGCAGGCGAGCGTTGCCATAGGCTCCGAGCAGGGGGTCGTGGCGAGCGCGCTTGTTGCGCGCGGCGCAAGCTTCAACGAGTTCCTGCTTCCGGCCATCGGCTTCTGTCTCAAGGAGGCGAGACTCACCTACGACAACCTCGGCGGCGTTGCAGTGAGCCTCGGGCCCGGGCTGTTCTCAGGGATGAGAGTCGGGGTTGCCACAGCCAAGGCCCTCGCGCAGGCGCTCGCGCTTCCCGTTGTGGGGATGGCGAGCCTCGACCTGCTCGCTTATGACGTCCGCCACTCTGCCAAGACCATCTGCGCGGTCCTCGACGCGCGCAGAAACGAGGTCTTCTATGCCTTCTACCTGGCATCCCCTGGTGGGATACAACGGATGACGGAATATGCTCTCGCTGCGCCCGATCACGTTGGGGCGGCCATGGCCGCTCGCAAAGGCGAAACCCTCATGGTCGGCAACGGGGCTCTGCTCCACAGTCAGACGTTCCGTTCCATGGACCCTGGGGTCGAGATCGGCACGATGAGCACAGCCTTCCCCAACGCTCATGCATTGGTCGAGCTCGTCCTGCCGCGCCTCATCCTCGGAAAATCCGATTCGCTCACCGAGCTGCGGCCGCTCTATTTGAGGAGATCGGCGCAACCGATCCGGTGGGATCGCATGGGGGTGGCGAAGCCGGCATGAGTGCGGTCGCAAAGAAACCGGAAGAGGCCTTTTCCATCGAGCTCACCAGGATGCGGCGCAGGCATCTGAGGAAGGTGCTCGCCATCGAGGCGCGTGTTTATCCGAGGCCTTGGAGCGCATCTTTGTTCTTGTCTGAGCTCGCCCAACGCAATTCGAGAAGCTACCTCGTGGCGCGCCACGCCGGCGAAGTCGTCGGCTATGCCGGCATGATGTTCACGCGCCGCGAGGCGCATGTGACTAACATCGCCGTCGGCCCCGAGCACCAGGGGCACAAGATCGGCACTCGTCTCCTCCTCGCCCTAATTACGGAGGCGATTGCGCGGGCGTCGGACACGATCTCTCTGGAAGTTCGGGTCACGAACGATGCGGCGCAGAACATGTACGAGAAGTTCGGCTTTTCAATCGAGGGTGTGCGCAAGGGCTATTACGTGGAGACGAACGAGGATGCCTACGTCATGGTCGTCGGAGACGCGATGTCGACCGACTACCGGCTGAGGCTGCAATCGATTCGCAACGACGTCATCAGGTCTTATCCCAACGACACGACGGAGAGCTGAGGGTGCAGGGCAACGGCGAGCTCATCCTCGCGATCGAGACCTCGTGTGATGAAACCTCGGCTTCGGTTGTGGCCGGGGGCCGCACGATCCTGTCCAACGTCATCTCGTCGCAGTCGGATCTCCATGCCGAGTTCGGGGGCGTCGTGCCTGAGATAGCGGCGCGCTCGCACCTGGAGGCGCTCACTCCGGTCATCGCCACCGCTCTCGTCGACGCCGACGTAACCTTCTGGGACATCCACGCGGTTGCGGCGACGCTTGGCCCAGGGCTCATGTCGTCGCTGCTTGTCGGAGTGGCCGAGGGCAAGGCGATAGCGGCGGCGCTCGGGATCCCCTTCCTTGGTGTCAACCATCTGGAGGCACACCTCTATTCGAACCTGCTCGATCAGGTGGGTGGGAGCGCCCCCCCAGGGCCGGACGGCAGGGCAGAAGCCGGGGAGCCTCGGACGGACGGCAGGGCAGAGGCCGGGCGGCCTCGGACGGACGGCAGGGCAAAATGGCCGGCGGTCGCGCTGCTGATCTCGGGCGGCCACACCCTCTTGATTCATGTTCAGGGCGACGGCGACTATGCCATTCTCGGCGGCACGATCGACGACGCCGCCGGCGAGGCCTTCGACAAGGTCGCCCGCTTTCTCGGCCTCGACTATCCGGGGGGGCCCGAGATAGACCGCATGGCCCTCCGTGGTGATCCTGGGGCCGTCCGCTTTCCCAGGCCGATGCTGACCGAGCCTGGGTTCGATGTCTCATATTCGGGGCTCAAGACGGCGGTGGTCAACCACGTCAGGCGCGAGGAGGCCGCCGGCCGCGCGGTATCGGTGGCCGATATCGCGGCATCGTTCCAGCAGGCTGTGGTCGAGGTCCAGGTCGCCAAGGCCATGGCAGCCGTCGAGCATTCGGGGGTGGACAGGGTCCTTCTATGTGGGGGGGTGGCCGCCAACTCGGGGCTGCGGAGCGGTTTGGGTGACGCCTGCGCCGCCGGCGGCGTTGAGCTTTACATCCCCCCGCCCGAGCTGTGCACCGACAACGCGGCCATGGTGGCCTGCTGCGCCCACGCGCTGCTCGCGCGGGGCACCACCACGCCCCTTGACGCCACCCCCGACCCGAATTTGGCGCTGGTCCCGCCACGAGCCTGAGCCCGCCTCCCGCCTGATCGCCCCTTTCCCCCTTTTCCCCTTCCCCCTGAGCCCCCCCCGGGCCTCCCAACTGAGCCCACCCTCCCCGGCCTCACTCGCCTGCTACAGCAGCCATCGCCGGGGCCATACCGGCGGCGAATTGACCGCTTGGGGGCTGGGGGATAGGATTAGCACTCGTTGAAGGTGAGTGCCAACCAAAGGCAAGCAATCCCCCAAGGAGGAAGCTATGACAAGCACCACGGCGATCAACGTCAGACCGCTCGAGGACCGTATCGTTGTCCGCCCTGAGGAGGGCGAGGAGACCACCGTTTCAGGCATCGTCATCCCCGACACCGCCAAGGAGAAGCCACAGGAGGGCACCGTTCTTGCGGTAGGGCCCGGAAAGCGCAGCGAGACCGGCGACCTCGTGCCCATGGACGTCAAAGAGGGCGACAAGATCCTCTACTCGAAGTACGGCGGCACCGAGATCAAGGTGGGCGGCGAGGACCTTCTGATCCTTTCGTCCCGCGACGCGCTCGCAGTTCTCGCTTAATCATCGACTCAACTAACCCTAGGAGCAACTAGATGCCCAAGATCGTCAAGTACGAAGAGAACGCGAGACGCGCGCTGGAGGACGGGGTCAATCGCCTTGCCGATGCGGTGAAGGTGACCCTCGGCCCCCGCGGCCGCAACGTCGTCCTCGACAAGAAGTGGGGAGCACCCACGATCACGAACGACGGGGTAACGATCGCCAAAGAGATCGAGCTCGAAGATCCGTGGGAGAACATGGGGGCCCAGCTCGTCAAGGAAGTTGCGACCAAGACCAATGATGTCGCCGGCGACGGGACCACGACCGCAACCGTCCTTGCCCAGGCGTTGATTCGCGGCGGGCTCCAAAACGTCGCCGCCGGTGCCAACCCCATGGCGCTCAAGCGCGGCATAGAAAAGGCCACAGCTGCAGCGATCGACTCGGTCCGCTCGCAGGCGCGCGATGTCGAGAGCCGTGATCAGATTGCCCACGTCGCTTCGATTTCTGCGAACAACGACTCCGAGATCGGCGAGATGGTCGCCGAGGCGATGGACAAAGTCGGCAAGGACGGCGTCATCACCGTCGAGGAATCGAGCACATTCGGCATGGAACTCGAGCTCGTCGAGGGCATGCAGTTCGACAAGGGCTACATCTCGCCATACTTCGTGACCGATCAGGACCGGATGGAGATCGTCTACGACGATCCCTACATCCTGCTCGCGCAGCAGAAGATCTCAGCGGTTCGCGACCTTCTGCCGGTCCTCGAGAAGGTCATGCAGTCGGGCAAGCCGTTGCTGATCGTCGCCGAAGACGTCGAGGGCGAGGCCCTTGCCACTCTTGTGGTCAACAAGATCCGCGGCACCTTCAAGGCGGCTGCAGTCAAGGCGCCGGGCTTCGGCGACCGTCGCAAGGCGATGCTGCAAGACATCGCAATCCTCACCGGCGCGCAGGTCATCTCAGAAGAAGTCGGCCTGACCCTCGAGGGGGCGACAGTCGATCTGCTTGGCCAGGCCCGCAAGGTCGTGATCACCAAGGACGACACGACCGTCGTCGAGGGCCAGGGCGAGGCGAGCGAGATCTCCGGGCGGATCGACCAAATCCGCGCCGAGATCGAGCGCACCGATTCCGACTGGGACCGCGAGAAGCTCCAGGAGCGTCTCGCCAAGCTTGCGGGCGGAGTCGCGGTGCTGAAGGTTGGCGCCGCCACTGAGGTCGAGCTCAAAGAGAAGAAGCACCGCATCGAGGACTCCGTGTCGGCGACCCGTGCGGCCGTCGAGGAGGGAGTCGTAGCCGGCGGCGGCAGCACGCTTGTAAGGGCGCGCGAGGCGGTCGACGCACTGGATCTCACGGGTGACGAGGCCTCCGGTGCACGCGTTGTGGCAGAGGCGCTCTACGCACCGCTGCGGTGGATCGCCTTCAATGCCGGTTTTGAGCCCGGCGTTGCGATCGACAAGGTCAAGAACGAAAAGCCGGGCCACGGCCTGAACGCAGCCACCGGCGCCTATGTCGACCTCGCAGCCGAAGGAATCATCGACCCAGCCAGAGTCACGCGTTCCGCACTGGAGAACGCGGCGTCGATCGCGGCGCTGTTCCTGACGACCGAGGCCGGCATAGTCGAGAAGCCTGAGGAAAAGGATGGGGCGGCGGCCATGCCGGGCGGTCATGACCACGGAATGGGTGGAATGGGCGGCATGGGCGGGATGATGTAGCACCCGCACCCCTCATTGAGCAATCAAGGGACCCGGCCTGTATGTAGGGGCCGGGTCCCTTTTTACGCAACACCCTCCGTCGTGGGCTGCTCTCCGGCGACCGCCAACGACGGAGCTTCCCCTTTTTGGGGCTGCGCCCCCTCATCCCCACGAGGCGTGCGACGCCCACGGGGTCTGCGTTTCGAACACTGCCGGCCTACCACTGGACTAGAAGCGGTCGGGGACGATTAGCTGTTGCTCGCGCGGGGGGCGTCTGTACGAACCGCGCTTCTTCCGGGCCGGAAGCTTGATGGGTCCGGGGACCACGTCTTTGTAGGGGACCTGGTCGAGGATGTGGCCGATGCAGTTGAGGCGGGCGCGCCTTTTGTCGTCGGACTCGATGGTGTACCAGGGCGCCTCCTCGATGCTCGTGTGCAAGAACATCTCGTCTTTCGCCTTGGAGTACTCAACCCACTTCTCTCTCGATTTGATATCCATCGGACTTAGCTTCCAGCGACGCTTTTGGTCACTCGACCGGCGCTGAAATCGGCGTTCCTGCTCCTCATCGCTCACCGAGAACCAGTACTTGAGCAACGTGACCCCGGAGCGCACAAGCATGCGTTCGAACTCCGGACAGGAGCGCAGGAACTCCCGCAGCTCCGCATCGGTGCAAAATCCCATGACGCGCTCCACCCCGGCCCGGTTGTACCAGCTGCGGTCGAACAACACCATCTCGCCGGCGGCCGGCAGATGAGTGACATAACGCTGGAAGTACCACCGCGTCCTCTCTCGCTCGGTGGGAGTTCCAAGCGCCACTACCGTCGCGCCACGAGGGTTGAGCGGTTCGACGATCCGTTTGATCACACCGCCTTTCCCTGCGGCATCGCGGCCCTCGAACAGCATCACGACGCGCAGCCCCTCTTGCTTGATCCAGTACTGAAGCTTCACAAGCTCGGTGTGAAGTTCTGCCAAGTGCGCTTCGTAGTCCTTGCGGTTGAGCTTTCCATCCTTGCCGTTTGACTTCGCCACGACAACCTCCCCTTGGGCGAGACCAGGCTTAGAACTGCGCTCGCGCCCTCACCTTAGTGTCTCCCCCAGCCGGGGAGCGTTCCAAAGGTGGTCGCTGAGGAGAGTGGGCGCGCGTAAGCACAATGGCCGGGATGGGGGCCGGGCCCTTGATAACTTGCAACCGCAGGGTTGCTCCCCAGTCCAGGTCGGGTTATGATAGGCAACCGCTAAGTTGCACCAAGGAGGATGCCGGCCATGGACGTGAACTTCGCAGGGCTCGGGGCCGCCTCGGCGGGACCGCAAAACGGAATCGGGGCCGCCTCGGCGGGACCGCAGGACGATAGTGGGGGCGGTGCCCGAACGCCGCTCGTGGTCGGTCAGCTCGTGCCGATGGTCGTCGAGCAGACGCCGCGCGGCGAGCGCTCGTTCGATATCTACTCTCGGCTGCTTCAGGACCGCATCGTCATGCTTGGAGCGCAGGTCGATGACCAGATAGCGAACCTCATCGTGGCGCAGCTCATCCATCTCGAGTCGGAAGACCCGGACAAGGACGTCAGCCTCTATATCAACTCCCCCGGCGGAAGCGCCTATGCCGGCATGGCGATCTACGACACCATGCAATACATCCGCCCGGATGTGTCCACGATCTGTGTCGGGATGGCAATGTCGATGGGCGGCATCCTGTTGTGCGGCGGGGCACCTGGCAAGCGTTTCGCGCTGCCCAACTCGAAGGTCATGATCCATCAGGGTGCTGCAGGCTTCGAGGGAACGCCGGCAGACATCGAGATACATGCGCGCGAGGTCCTATCGATGAGGGCGAAGGCGGCGGAGATAATCGCCAAACATTCTGGGCAGCCTCCTGAGAAGGTCGCCAGAGACATCGATCGCGACCGCTTCATGACCTCGGGGGAAGCAAAGGACTACGGCCTCATCGACGACATCATCGTCGACCGCAAGCTCGGACCCCTGGGGAGCTACTCGCTTGCGCCGGCCCCCGGCGACAATCACGACAACGGACACCGCTCCGAGGACGCGCACGGGGAATGACCCCCACCGGCCCCGCTCGGCGGGACCGCAGGGCGAAGAGTTGCCGGCTCGGCGGGCCGCACGAAGGAAGCCGCTCGGGACGGCTCATCGGCGATCTGGTTGCAGCTGGGCTCAGGGAAGGTAGTCGAGCGGGTCCTTAGGGTTGCCATGCACCCTTACCTCGAAGTGGAGGTGATTGCCCGTGCAATGGCCCGTGCAGCCGACCCGTCCTAGGCGCCGGCCCTTGGCGATGTCATCGCCGAGCCGCACAGAGGTTGAGGAGAGGTGGCCGTAGAGGGTCGAGAGCCCGCCGCCGTGATCGATGATGACGGCGTTTCCGTAACCACCGTAATAGGCGGCCATGATCACACGCCCGGAGCGTGCGGCCTCAACGGGCGTGCCGTAGTCCCCGTCGATATCGAGACCGGTGTGCCTGGTGCCCCACCGAGCCCCGAAGTAGGAGTTGATGACGTCGTTGAGCGGCCATCTGAAGCCTTGCGCCGAGACTTTGAGACTCTGGACGGGTCCCGACCAGTGGGCCGAGCCGACCCGCAGGGCGAGGCGCTCTTGAGCGGAGCGGATCTTCGCCCTTAGGCGATTCGATCGCGCCCGCAGATCTCCCTCGGCGCGGTGTTGCTCGCCAAGCCGCCCCTCGAGCGCCGCCAGCCTTACCGCGTGCGATTCATAGGCTCGTTTCAGCTCGGACAGAGCAGTAGAGCGCTCCGCCAGGGTCGTCTCGAGCTCCGCTTTGCGGGCGAACAGCTCTTCGTGTTGCGCCTCGATCCGCAACCCCAGACGCCCGTAGCTGACCAGAGCGCTGATGTTCCGCTCCGCAGCGATGCCGAGGAGGTCTGCCTTCCGTCCAAGCTCGGCTACGGACCCGGCCCCAAGCAGGGCATCAAGAACGTTTGCGGAGCCCGTCTTATAGAGATGAACGGCCTGTGCGCGGGCGCGGCCCCTCAGCGCGCCGAGTTGCCGCTCGGTCGCCTCGATGCGGGCCTCGGCGCCGCGAACCTCGGAGGTGATCACGGCAGCCTCCGCTGTGAGTCCCTGCACGAGGGTGCGCAGCTCGACGATTCCGGCCCCGATCAGGTCTATCTGGGCCTCGAGCGAATCGGAGCTTGCCTCCCCCGACCTTATCGATCGGCGGATGTCCCCAAGGCGCTCCATCGTGGAGTCGAGATCGTCCTTGGGGTCGGCCACAGAGGAGGCAAGAGGCAGCACGACAAGGGCCAGCATCGTGACCACCGCAGGCGCGCGGCGCAGGGCCGAGAACAGTTTTCTCCCACCTTTTTCGTTGAGCAGGCCTCCCAACCCCCGCCCCGACCCCACTCGCCGGCGGCCTGCCTCCCAGGTGGTGGGAACCTTCACATACCACTGCTGTAGGAGGCAAGGGCAGCGGGAACGCAAAGGCGCGAAAAAAGCTCGCGGGGCGCGAAATAAAGTCGGCTTTGTCCCTTGTGATCGGCGGCAGTGCTCTAGTAGATTGCCTTTTGCACCCGTTGAGTTGTAAACCGGCCTCGCCGGGATGAAGGCTCGGCGGGTGCATTTTCATGCCTGCATTCGCACCCTCCTGCTGATAGACTCCGGAGTGTTATAGGAGTGTGCCCGGCCGGCGCCGAGCGAGTCCGCCATCTATTTGACCCGGCTGCCGGACCCCGGCGCACGGTGCCTCAGGCACATCCGTTCGAAGACCTAGCGAACCATGGAGGACTCATCATGCCGAGCACGCTCAAGGATGCTGCAGGGCATCCACCTCACGGAGGCTCGCTCGAGCTTCGCCTTGCGACCGGCACCGAACTGGCCGATCTCGTGGCGGCTGCAGCGGATCTGCCCCAGATCGAGGCCAAGGGCCGGCGCATCCTGTCCGACCTCGAGCTCCTTGCGGTGGGCGCCGTCTCACCCAACCGCGGCTTCATGACACAGGCGGACTACGCTCCCGTCGTGGGCGAGATGCGGCTGGCAAGCGGCCTCCCATGGAGCCTTCCCATCACCCTTTCCGCCACCGACGAGGAGATCGCCGGGCTCGACGGAGCCGGCAGGGCCGCCATCACACACGAAGGCCGGCCGGTCGCGGTGATCGATGTCGAAGACGTTTTCGATTACGACGTCGCTGGCGAGGCGCAGCTCACCTACAGGACAACCGACGACAAGCATCCGGGGGTTGCCTTCCTCTACGGCCAGGCGCCTCACTACGTGGGCGGTGAGGTCACCGTCCTTACAAACCCTTTCGAGGGCGAGTTCGCGTCCTATCGTCTAACCCCCGTCCAGCTCAGGGACAGGATCGCCAAGGAGGGGTGGAAGACGGCAGTGGCGTTTCAAACGAGAAACCCGATCCATCGAGCTCACGAGTACCTCACGAAATGTGCGCTCGAGATAGTGGACGGCCTCGTCATTCACCCTCTCGTGGGCGGCACCAAAGGCGATGACATCCCCGCCGAGACTCGCATGAAGTGCTACGAGGTCCTGATCGAGAAGTACTACCCCAACGAGCGCGTCGTCTTGTCCGTCTTTCCTGCCGCGATGCGCTATGCCGGTCCGCGCGAAGCGATCTGGCACGCTCTCCTGCGCAAGAATTACGGCATGACCCACATGATCATCGGACGCGATCATGCCGGAGTCGGCGACTACTACGGCAGCTACGACGCGCAGGAGATCTTCGAGGAGTTCGAATCCGGAGAGCTCGGCATCTGGCCGCTCAAGTTCGAGCACTCCTTCTGGTGCAACCTCTGTGAGCAGATGGCTTCCGGCAAGACTTGCCCTCATGGCAAAGAGGATCGTGTCTTTCTGTCGGGGACGCAGGTGCGCGAGATGCTCACCAGAGGCGAGGAACCTTCCCCGCATTTCTCGCGGCCGGAGGTGGCCCGCATTTTGATCGATGACGCACGCGCCGGCAGCGGCTCGTAGCAGTTGACTACCTAAGAAGCGTGGACGGCAAGGGTTGGGAGAGGATTAGATGCGTCTGCTAGACAAGTTCAAGAAGAAGGGCGTTGAGGAAAGCCCGAGCGAGCAACCAAAGCGGGCCCCCGCAGGCAACGGGCAGCGCAAGGTCATGGTGCTTGGACTCGACTGTGCCCCACCCGAGCACGTCTTCGACGAGTACGCCTCGGAGATTCCCAACCTCACTAAGCTGCGAGAGAACGGGGCCTGGGGCAAGCTCGATTCCATCGTACCGCCGATCACCGTCCCCGCCTGGATGTGCATGATGACCTCGAAGGACCCGGGCACCTTGGGCATCTACGGCTTCCGCAACCGCAAGGATCACACCTACGACGGCCTCACCTTCGCCACATCGTGGGCAGTCAAGGAGCCGACGGCATGGGATCTCTTGTCCGAGGCGGGGAAAGACTGCATCGTGATGTCGGTGCCGCCGTCGTATCCCCCCAAGAAGGTAAATGGTGTTCAGATCGGCTGCTTTCTGACACCGAGCAATGACGCCGACTACACCTGGCCCAAAGAGCTCAAGGGTGAGCTGGAAGCCGCGGTCGGCGACTACATATTTGATATCCGCAACTTCCGTACAGACGATACCGACTACATCATCGACGAGGCCTACAAGATGACCGAGCAACGATTCAAGACGGCCGATTATCTCTTGTCGACCAAGCCCTGGGACTTCTTTGCGATGGTCGAGATGGGCCCGGACCGGCTCAATCACGGCATCTGGAGCTTCATCGATCCGAACCACCCCCGCCACGAACCGGGCAATCCCTATCTCGAGTCCTTGCGCGACTACTACCGCTATCTCGACGGCAAGATCGGCGAGATCCTGGACAAGCACGTCGACGACGCCACGACCGTGCTTGTGGTGTCGGACCACGGCGCCAAGGCGATGGTCGGCGGCATCTGCTTCAACGAGTGGCTTGCCTCTGAGGGCTATCTTTCCTTCGCCGAAGACATCCCATCCGAGATCACCCCGATCGACAAGTTACCGATTGACTGGAGCAGGACTACGGCGTGGGGTGATGGTGGGTATTACGGGCGTTTGTTCTTGAACGTTGAGGGACGCGAGCCCGAGGGGACCATTCCCGCCTCCGACTACGAGCGGGTGCGGGACGAGCTCGTCGACAAGATCGAGTCGATGGTCGATCACGAAGGCAACCATCTCGGCAATAAAGCGCTCAAACCCGAGGAGATCTACAAGGATCAGAATCGCGTCGCCCCCGATCTCATCGTCATTTTCGGGGAGTTGAGGTGGCGTTCGGTCGGATCGCTCGGGCACGGCTCGACCTACACATTCGAGAACGACACCGGCCCCGATGAAGCCAACCATGCAGAGCAAGGCATCTTCATCATGAACAATGCACCGGGGGGGCCGAGCGGTGAGCTCCAAGGGCTGCACCTCTATGATGTGCACTGCACGATCATGGACCTGTTCGGTCTTGACCCTGCGCCCGGCGCGCTCGGCAAGAGCGCTCTAAGAGCCAACTGAGACCACCAACGAAAGGAAGCCTCTTATGAAGCAAGCTAACCGCGAGCGAGGTTGTGTGCTGTGGTTCACAGGCCTCTCGGGATCGGGCAAGACGACCATCGCGCAAGAGGTTGAGAACGAGCTCTTGGGGGCAGGTGTGCCGGTCGAGATACTCGACGGCGATGTTGTGCGAGAGAACCTTTCGAAGGGGCTTGGTTTCTCCAAGGAGGACCGCGACATCAATATTCGCCGGATCGCTTTCGTCGCCCACCTGCTCCAGCGCAACGGCGTCTTCGTAATCACAGCCGCCATCTCGCCCTACAGGCGGGTGAGGCACGAAGCGCGCGCCATGATCAAGGACTTTGTCGAGATATATGCGGACGCCCCGCTCGAGGTTTGCGAGGAGCGCGACGTCAAGGGGCTCTACGCAAAAGCACGCGCAGGCGAGATCAAGGGATTCACGGGTATCGACGATCCTTACGAGGCCCCTGAAGCCCCCGAGATCACCTGCCACACAGACACGGAAACGGTTCAGGAGTCGGCCAGAAAGGTGATGGACAGGCTCATAGAGCTCAAGTACATCGAGGCATAGAGTGCTCCGTCGCGAGAGGGGCTTCGGTGGCGTGTCCCCTCCCGACCGCCGGCAAAGCGCGAGAAATGCGGGCCTGTGATCGATCTTCATGCCCATACGACGGTGTCCGACGGCGGTGACTCACCGGCCGGGCTCGTGACCAAGGCAGCGGCCGCCGGCCTTGCCGCCATCGCCGTCACCGATCACGATAACGACGCCGGCTGCGCCGAAGCGGTGGCAGCCGGACGGCAGCTCGACGTCGAAGTGATTCCGGGCGTTGAGATCTCATGCGACATCGCTGATATCGAGGACAGGGGATTCCATCCGAGCGCGCGTCCGACCATGCACCTGCTCGGTTACTTCATCCCACTCTCGGACAATCCCCTCTCCGCCGCGCTTGCCGAGCTGCAGGAGGCGCGTCTGTGGCGCAATCACGTCATCGTGAAGCGCCTCAACGAGCTCGGCATTCCGGTGACTTTCGAAGAGGTCGAGAACGAGGCGGGTGGTCCTGGAGCTCAGATCGGACGTCCCCACTTCGCCGAGGTCCTCGTTCGCCACGGCGCCGTCGCCGACTATCAGAGCGCGTTTGATGACTACCTGGCCAAGGGCGCCAAGGCATACATCACAAGGAAGTTGTACAGGCCCGGCGAGGCGACCGAGCTGATGATCGAAGCGGGGGTAGTGCCCGTCCTCGCTCATCCCTTCACCCTGCAGCTGGGCCTCGACGAGCTCGGCCGCTTTGTCGACGAGCTCGTGGAAGCGGGCCTAAAAGGCATCGAGGGTTATCACGGAGATCTGACCGAGCTCGAGCAGGAACCCTATCGGGATATCGGGAAGCGGAAGGGCCTGATCGTTTCCGGCGGCAGCGACTATCACGGGGACATGCGCCCGGACAGGGCTCTTCCGGGGGGAAAGTGTGGAGTGAACGTGCCCCAAGAGGCCCTCGACGAGCTCAAGTCGGCGTGCGCCGCCCTCGCAGGAGCGCCGGGTTAGCCGGCGGCATGTTCGTTACGAGGGCAACGCGCCATGATCGGTCAGACATCTCAGAGCTATTGAACGGCCATGGTTACACGAACGTGAACCTCGACGAAGGCACTGCATTCATCGCCAGGGACGGCGCCGTTGTTGGTTGCGTCCGGCTCGTCGAGGTGCAGCCCCAATCGCTCGTCGTCGACGACCTCCTCGTACACGAAGACCACCGGCGCCAAGGCATTGGCCTTCGGCTCATGCAGACGGCAATGAACTCAAGGGGCGGGACGATGTGGTTGGTAACTCATCCCGAGAACGTCGACTTCTACAGGCAGCTTGCCTTTGGCGAGGCCGGCTTCGAGAAGCTACCCGATTCAGTCGTTGA
>Ga0136610_1000002_pt1 | contig 48113 bp, 42 predicted proteins | sample AntDrymUQ1342206_2_FD_104804 | JGI IMG/M metagenome (GOLD analysis project Ga0136610, IMG submission 104804) | Polar desert sand microbial communities from Dry Valleys, Antarctica - metaG UQ134 (22.06) | ecosystem: Environmental > Terrestrial > Soil > Desert | place: Antarctica: Dry Valley...
AGGCGACTTCTCCAAACTCGCTGGTCGAAGCGTGATCGACCGGGTAACGGATCGCATTGGAGACGACAGTCGTATCCAGTTACTAGGATTTGTACGCGAAGACAGGCTCGCCGACTTCTATGCGTCAATAGACATCTTTGCGCTGCCCTCGATAAACGCTTTTGAAGCGTTCGGGATAGTGCAAGTCGAGGCCATGATGGCGGGTGTACCCGTTGTTGCCAGCGATCTGCCCGGTGTGCGGGTACCTGTCAGAGAGACTGGCCTCGGACGGATCGCCGCTCCAGCCGATGTCGATTCGATCGAGACGGCGATAAGAGGTCTGATCACGTCGCCATTAGAGCGTGAGCGGGGGCGGGCTTTAGCCGTCAACCTCTACGCCGCAGCCGGGGTGATTGATCAGTACGATGATCTGCTCGAATCTCTGTCTTCCGGGTCGGCGTCCGCTCGATGACGCACGCAAGTCGGGCGCCCGCCGGCATTCCGGAGCACACCGGGCAGTCACACCGACGAAACGTGCCGTTGTTTCTCTTGATCGGCGGCATGAATGTCCTGCTGAGCTTGTTCGCTTTCGCGCTGCTCACATCCTTTTCGTGGTCGCCCATGAGAGGGCGGGAGATGGTGGCCTACATCATCGTCACGGTGCTCATCTCACTGCTGGCGGCCCTGCTGTGGGACCGGGTTGTGTGGCGAACCGACAGCAAGCGCAAGACTGTCGCGCTGTCACTGATCGTGTTGTGGCTTCTGGCCGCGGTCACCGGTCTGTTGGTCCAAGTATTGGTCGCCGAGACTGGCTGGAACTCCTTCGTGGTGGCCGCGCTGCTCACCGTCCCTGCTACGGCCGTGAACTACCTGTCCCAGGCCGCTCTGCGACGTCAGGCTGGGCGTCGATCTGGACGCGCCGCATAGAGGTAACCCAAGCCGCGATGTACCTGCGACTCATCGACCGTCACTCGGTAACCGCGGCGCCGGAGGCTGTGTGCAATCTCGCCGACGTCGCGACCTGAACTCTCGTGGTATTCCATGACGATACGTGAGATCGCCTCGAAGACGGCATCAGGCGTGTCCAAAATGATCTCGAACTCGGCCCCTTCGCAATCGAGCTTGAGTAAGTCACAGTGACTGTCCGGTAGCGAAGGGAGCAGCGTCGACAGGGTTTTTCCTGGAACCGCATCGGGCGAGTCGGCGTCGACGTCGGAGGCGGCAGCGTGGAGCGATCGCAAACCGGCCTGACTCGGAGGGAGGTGCATCAGACGTTCGGTGGCAACGACTGCGGCCCGCTCCACGATCACCTGTGATTCGGCGAGGCCGTTGAGGCGCAAGTTCGTCCGGAGAAGGTCGAGGGACGCGGCGGCAGGATCGACAGCGAGGATGACGCTGGCTCCCTGCTGCAGAGCGTGGACGACGAACTCGCCACTGGCACAACCGATATCGATGATGGTCCAACCCGGCTGAACCGCCAGGCCATGCTGACCGTAGAAGTCGTCAAGAAGCGTCTCCTTGATCGACCAAAGCTCCATGAAGCCACGGGCCTGCATCTTCGTGCCGTCAACTGAGACGGTGACGGGCGTTCCTTCCTCCCGCCGCGCGAGGAGCCTCAACGGAGCACCCAGCGGACGGACGCTACGCAGCAGCGTGCCGATTGAACTCAGGTAGTACGGGGCCGCACTGGCCTTGCGCATGTTGCGGTCTCCTCATGCCATGACATTGAGGAGGTAGATGATCTCACTCGTGTCGGTTGGGCGTCGAGTTTGCCATGGCGTTACGCGAGCTGTCCGCCAACCGACGTCCACGTCGATCCGGTACCAGTTGGATTCGTGGCATTCAGCCACAAGCCAGAATCAGTGCCGCGTACGAAGGTCCACACCGTGCCGTCAGCCCACTCGACAGTCGCCGTCGCCGAAGTCGCCTGGCCACCGAGAGACAACTGCGCGAGTGACGATCGAATCTGTAGAAGTGAGCCAGTCGCCGTATTGACGGTGACACTGCCAACGCTTCGTGCCCAGAGCGCAGTCGCTCCGACGCTCGGCGCCGCCGTCGAGATCTGTCCCGTCGCGGTCCAGGCTCCCGCTGGTCCTCCGGTCCAGTGCAGAAGTCGAGACCACACCAAGCCGTCCGTGCCAACAACCCGGATGCGGTACAGGGAACTGCTCGACGCCTCGAGTGCCGGAGCGGAGATGCTCAGGCCGTCGAGTCTGGTCCACTCGCGCCAGACTGAGCCGTCCCACGTCAGCTGCCAGAGAGCGTTGTCCGTGCCGCGTGCGGTTACGGAGAGCACACCGTTCCCCGTGGAGGCGGCTGCCGGCGCCGTCGTGAGAACCCCGCCCAACCGGCGCCATGGTGTCCAGGAGGTTGGTTCGCCGCTTGCCGACGTGAACGTGACCGCTTGCCACAATGCGCCGTCCAGCCCGATGACGAACAGATCAACTCGCTTGCCATCCCAGCTCACAGCGGCCGGGGCTCCGACGATTGTTCCTGCCGGCACGGTGGTCCAAGCGCCGAATACACCGCCTCGTCCTACCTTGTAGACGACAGTGCCATCCGTGGCGCGAACGAACACGATACCGGTGTCAGCGGCGGTGCGCACGGCCGCAATGCCAGCCGGTGAGATGTCCGGAAGGATCGGAGCACCCGGGAAGGAGAACCAATCCGATCGCAGACCCAGACTGCTGCGGAATTGATCACCTGAGACGACAACGGATCGACTCGTTCCCGATACGCGGACAGCCAGGACCCGCCCGCCGTCAGCGCCCAGTCCATTGCGGGATGTGACGAGCAACTCCTGCAGTTGGCCCACGCCGAATGCCGACTCGACGCTTGATGTCAGGACAGTCGTCGACCAGTTGTGGTACGGGCTGGCCGTGTCCCCGTCGTCACGTACGGCAGGAAAGGTCCCTCCAGCGGTGAAACCACCGGAAGAGGACGAGAACTCGGTACGGGCCACGGCGCCACCGAGGAGCCGGACCTGACCGTAGGTCGCATTCACCGCGTTATCAGTCTGCGGATCTTCGATAAACCGGCCGTCTAGAGCCGCGCCCCCGTAGACCTGACACGACGTGGTGTCGCATGTCTTGGCGTACCACGTCCGGTTCTCCGCCCACGCATAGGAACGCGCGGCGACACTTTGAGCCATCAGCGCCTGCATCCCTCGCCCCCCGTCCGCGCTGCCCCACGACGCCGGGGACTCGCGGGGTACCACGCCCCGGAGATAGTGCTGCACGGTCAGGTAGTTGATCACCCGAATGCCGCCGTCCCATACGACACCGATGTGCCCGCGATAGGTGCGTCGCTCCGATCCGCAGGTCGTCAGCATGTCGCCGATGACCTCGGAGTACCGGTATGGCCGCATAACCGGATCCGACACGGAGAATGATCCTGTGACTGAACCGCCACAACCGGAGCGGGTGGTGAGTTGCCACGTGCCGTTCGAGTTTCGCGACAGCTGGGCACTTTGTCCGCCGCCGACCTGGTAGGGCCCGACGGTGTACGCGGCTGAGGAGACCAACTCCGGCGCAATGTTGTCCAGTGCCGAAAGCCGTACGGATATCCACGGATCACCGATGTAGCCTGCGGCTGTGTTGCTGTAATAGTGAGCCAGGATCTGTGCGTAGTCCCAGTCGTACTCCGTGGCATAGCCGTAGGAGCCCCATTGCGATAGGCCGCGCCCGTGCCCGTAGCCATGCCCGGTGATTGCGATGGTGGCCTCGGCCGCCTGTGCGCTCGCATCGTTGTCGGACATCGACGGACTCATGGTCAGCACCACTGCGAATGCCATCGTCGACAGAAGGCTGCGTGCCCAGGTGGATCGTGGCGCCGATGCCGCGGGCATCAGAAGAGCCTTCCGCCCAGAGGCTGCCACGAGAAGACGCCCCTACTCGGGCTCCAACCGCTTGCCCACAGTTGTCCGTCGGTTCCACGGACGTAGACGTCCACGCCACCATCAGGCTCCCGCACGATGCCGACGGTCGAAGTCGCAACCCCACCTACGTTGATCGTGGAGCCGTTCGCCGGGTTCAGCAACGACACCCCGCGCCGGCTGTCGCCAATCGTCAACGTGCCGGCTTGTGCTGGTGTCGGTCCCGTGGCATCGCTTTGTGGACCCAGAGACGACGGCAGCATGCCTCCGCTCCAGGCCCCTGTCGCCCCAGGCCCGTCTGCGCCGGTCGGAATCCGCCAGATGCGGCCATCGAGTCCCACAGTCGAGACGATGTACCCAGGGGCAGCACCGAGCGGAGCCCGTTCAACCGCGGGAGCGGACACCGATACACCGCCCAGGCTCGTCCAGCCGCGGTACCGGGATCCGTCCCAGTTCATCTGGAAGATGGCACCGTCGGTGCCTCGTCCGAGAATGGTCATGAGATTTGGCCCGGCGGTTGCAATCGTTGGAGCTGACGTGAAAACGCCGCCCAGGGCAACCCACGGTCGCCACGTAACGGGGACCCCGTTGACGTCGTAAGGGGCGTTGGTCACCCAATAGCCGCCGTCGACTCCGCGGACTGCAAGGTGCAGATGGGCTCCGTCACTGAATGCGGCGACCCCGAGGGTCGACACTCCGGCCGGAAGGGCTGTGTATGGACCCCATTCCCCGGCGATTGTCCTGGTTCGCGTGAACAGTGTGGAATCCGCGCCGCGGACGACGATGGTCGTCTGCCCGGAAGCAGCGCGGGCAGCAGCCACCGCGGCGTTGCTGATATCAGTCAGCGGTGTCTGCCCGGCGACTCGAGTCCGGATCTCGTCCAGTCGCGCGTAACCGTATTGCCCAGGACACGTGGTGCTGCCGACATCTCTATGGCCGAAGATCGTGGGCAGAGTTACCGTTTGACCGGCGGGATGGCGCGAGGTTCCACCGCCACCCGATACGAGTTGGGTGGAACCCAGCGGGTTGACACCGTACAGACCGAGCTTCCACGCGATGACAGCCACGACAGCGTCGATCATCGCCGGTGGGGTGCCTACTACATCGTAGTTACCCAGCATGGACACGCCGAAAGTGAAGGTATTGAATCCCCCTGCGTGCGCCCCAATCACGGAGCTGGCAATTCCGCCGTATCGTCCTTCCCAGATTCGGCCGAACTTGTCGACAACAGCGTTGTATCCGATGTCCCCCCAGCCACGACTGACTGCGTGGTAGTAGTAGATACCGCGCAGCAGCGCTGGTACGTCCTCCGCGTCGTAGTCGTTGGAATCGGCGGTGTGGTGCAGCGTTGCGGCTTGCGTGGTCGATGCGTACTCCGGCTTCCAGGAGCGGATGCTTTCGTCGGCTCCCCACTGAGCACGTGAGTAGATGGGCGGGGCGGCGTTGGCCGCTGCTTCGGAAGGCTCCACCGTATTCTGCGGGTGCGACGGGGCTGCGTCGGCAGGGGAATCCCCGGGATCGAGCAGAATAAGTCGCACGTCCTGCGGATCGGCACCTGTGAGGGTGAGAACTTCCAGCTCGACGCCGAAACTGGGACCGACCCACCGTGCTTCACTGCCGCCTCGTTGCTCCCCATTCGCGGTGGCCTCCGGATTGGGAGCCGTTCCGACGTCATCTGTTCCCAAGTCTGTCCAACCCGATGGTGAACCTGCGTCGTCATACACCCGGAGCCGAAGCGCAATATTCCTCACTGCTGGATCGAGGCTCCACGTGACGGCCACCAGAGAGAATTCCGGTGTTTCTGCTTGGGTCGCGGTCAGGACGGGCATCGTCTCGTACCCGGGAACGTCCTCCGTCGTGCCTTGTTGCACATCTCCCCCGCCGCGGGGGGCAGAGACGGTTCCGAGCGGGATTTCTTGAACGGCCGTGCGCACCGGCACGGGCGGGGGAGCCGATTGAGCGTGCACCGGAAGCAGGAGCAACAAAGTGGTCATCCCGGCCGTGGCAGCTGAACCGATCATCACACGGCGCATGAACTCTCCTGTCATACCCACATCAGGGCCCGCGCCCAGTAGCACGGGGGACCTCGAACCGCTCGCCAAGATTTATTCGGGCGTCCCGCGTGTCGTGCGGAGTTCCGAGGAGGCGTGGGGCTACAGTGACCTATGCGACAGCTGTGACGCAAGTGGTTGAGGGTAACAATGTTTCTCACGCCTGTCCGTCTCTTGACGCCGATATGGCAGGGTCTTGAGACATGCGCTCAGCCAACCGTGTTCGTGCAGCGCTGCGTGCGAGTGAGGGAGCTCTTCGTCGTGCCGTATTCGCCAGCAGCCATATTCGTGACACGCTGATCGCCCAGCGCGAACTCGTGGACCGCTATCGAGCGGCGGGGCATGAACCACCTGACCTGACCGCCTACGAACTGCGCGTCTTCTCCCAGAACGGCGAGGACGGCGTGATCGCCGAACTCCTTCGACGCTGTGGCGTCGGCAACAAGTTCTTCGTCGAGTTCGGCGTAGAGAACGGAAGTGAGTGCAACACGGCGTTCCTGGCCCACACGATGGGCTGGTCAGGAATCTATTTCGAACCGCACGCGCCGTCGTATGAAGCACTGGAGTTCCGGTACCGCAACAACCCTCGGGTCACGGCGCTGCCGCATGCCATCACCGCCGAGAACGTCGCGGAGAGGTTCGCCGCCGCCGGTGTACCGGATGAGCCGGACATCCTCAGCATCGACATCGACGGAAACGATTACTGGATCTGGAAGGCGCTTGACGGATTTCGGCCCAGGATCGTCATCATCGAGTACAACTCCGCGTTGGATCCGGCCGTCCCGCTGGTCCAGCCCTACGGACAGGCCCAGGGATGGGATCACAGCAGCGGGTATTCGGCGTCCCTGGCCGCCTTAGAAGTTGTGGCCAAGCAGAAGGGCTACCGGCTGGCGCACACCGAGTCGATCGGGGCCAACGCATTCTTTGTGCGGGAGGATCTGGCCTCGGGACTACCAACCGAGGTGCCACGTCGGGCGGCCAACTTTGCTTTCAGCGGCGCAGGGTGGCACCCGGCTCCGAAACACCCACCCGAATGGCATCGCCCGTAGCTGCGCCGCTACTGCTTGGCAGCCACCACCACGAACTCGTTGTAGGGAAAGACCCTGCCAGCGATACGCGGAAGCGGAAACGAGTATTGCCGGCGTAGGCCAAGTCCTAGGCCTTCAGCCAGCGCTCGAAGCTCGGGGAAGCCGCAGAATCGTATGTGCGTTGGGTCGGTGGTGTACCCCTTCTCCTGCGGGCAGATGAAGACAACCCTGCCCCCGGGTCGCAGGTAGTCGAGGTACTCCCGGACGATGTCCAGCGCCTGCTGCTCGCCGACGTGCTCGATCACGTGGGCAAGCAACAGCGAGTCGAACGCCGCCGGAGCTGCGTGCTTTGAGGCGTGGAAGTCGGCGACGGTGAAGGCGGCAAGGCCACGAGCTTGGGCGATGGCGATCGAGTCGGCATTGTGGTCCACGCCGATCCCGTTCCCGTCCAAGTGCCCGAGATTGCGCCCGATCCCGCAGCCGATCTCGAGCACCCGTCCGAGGTTGAGCCGGCGGATATTCCACCGGTAGGGAGCTTGGACGTCCAGGATCCGCTTCCAGCGAGCCGTCTCCAGGCGCTGCAGACGAGCGGCATAGTCCGCTCCGGCGGTGTCCTCACCGGCCAGTCCGGGACCCGGCTCGGCGGCTGAACGGACGGAACGACCAGTCGGGCGATTCACCCGTCGAGCCTAACGGCCCACCATGCGTGGGTAGGGTCGTAGCCCGTGCGTCGACCAAGCTTCGGGGCAGAGGCGATGAGCCGCGAGGTCGCAAGCATCGCAGCGGTGTCTTCGCCGCTGCTGTCGGTGGTCGTTCTCGCCTACGGGAACGAGCCCTACCTCGGCGATGCTGTACGGGCGATTCTGGCTTCACAGGATCGCCGTGGCCACGAGCTGGACCTCGAGGTCGTGCTGGTCGACAACGGGGCGAGCCAGGAGGCCATGGCACAGGTTGCCGGACTGCCGCGGGTGCGCGTACTGACTCCGAAGGAGAACACCGGTTTCGCCGGCGGCTGCAACCTCGGTGCGGCCAAGAGCAGGGGGGCCTTCCTGGCATTGGTCAACTCCGACGCATCGGTGACCGAGGACGCGTTGGTCAGGCTTCTGCAGGTCGCGGCCGAGTCCGGTGTCGGCATCGCGACCAGCAGCCTGCGACTGGCCGATGCGCCCGAGACGATCAACTCCGCCGGAAATCCCCTGCACCTTTCCGGGCTCGTCTGGGCAGGCTCGTACGGCCAGCCAGCGACTCGCCATCGGAAACGCCAGCAGGTGGCCTGCGCCAGTGGGGCTGCACTGGTGCTGCGCCGCACCTTGTGGGATGAACTGGGCGGCTTCGCTCCGGAGTACTTCGCCTATCACGAGGACACCGAACTGAGCCTGCGCTGTTGGCAACGTGGCCTGACGGTGATCTACGTCCCGGATGCCGTGGTGCTGCACCACTACGAGTTCTCCCGTACCCCGACCAAGCTCTACCTGGTCGAGCGCAATCGACTCGTGCTGGTGGTCACTGCCTACAGCGGGCGGCTCCTACTGCTGCTCTCGCCACTGTTGGTCGTGTTTGAGATTGCGGTGGCCTGCTCCGCGATTGCTGGCGGTTGGTGGTCCCAGAAATGGGCCGGATGGCGCTGGGTGATCCGCAATCTAGGCTGGATCCGGAGCCGACGAGCTCAGTTGCAGAGCGAACGCACAGTGAGCGACCGAGAACTCGCCGGTCTGTTCAGTGGTCGGCTCGATGCCGCAAACATCGACATACCCAGAGTCATGTCGATGTTGAACCCCCTGGTGGTCGGCTACTGGGCCGTCGTACGCCGCCTGCTCTGACCCTCCGGGATCCGAAGCCGGACGAGCATCCGGACCACACCGTGCGTGGAGAACAGCTCTATGAGCGTGATCGCGCTGCCAATGACGATCGCGTTGGCCGCGATGAGCATGCCGGTGGACTTCCCAAAGACCAGCAAGGCCGCGAAGTGAATGACCGCCAGGCCGACAAAGGCAAAGCCGAAGCCGCGATCACGCGCAGCGATTGCGATCGTCAGGTGGACGTTGAGGATCCCCGCGCCGGTCATGATCAGCGTGATCGGAAAGATCAAGTTCCCCGCCTGCGCGTACGCAGATCCGAATATGGCGACGATGAGCCGGTCGGAGGCAAGCAGAAAGGTTGTTGCGGTCAGCAGCCCCACGCCGACGACGGTCAGCAGGGTCAGCAGGGTGGCCTTGGCGTAATCCAAGCCTCTGGTGATGCGTTCGCTCACTTTGGGCAGCAGAACGAAGCCCAACGACACGGTCGCATAGAGAGCCACCTTGCCCAGCAACGCCGCTGAGGAGTACGTGGCTGCCACCTCAGGGGCAAGTCGGATCTTCGCCGTGACGATGTCGATGTTCGTGATGGCTGCGAACGCGAGCAGGCAGCCGACCGGAAGGCCGAGCAGGTGCGTTGGGTCGCCCGGATGGCGCGCTCTGGTCAAGCCCCGGATCGGCCGAAGAGTCCCGCGCAGTGACCACAGCACCGTCGCGGAGCCGACGAGGGTGGCCAGGATCAGTGCGAGTAACGCGCCGTGCAGTCCCAGCAGCAGCACCAGCGGGAAAAGGAAGAGCAGCCGCAGGATCCCCAGCGGACCGGCAAGTACCCATCCCACGGTGGGAAAGCCGCTGAAGCCCTGGATCGGACCGAGCAGTGCCTGCACACCGGTTGCGAGGGCAAACCAGATGGCGGCAAGGAGCCAGACCGTGGGCTGGCTGAGGCCGAAGAGGTAGGAGCTGACCGGCGTGATGGCGGCGAACAGAGCGAACAGGGCGACTTGGACGACAAGGACCCGGCAGAACAGCCAACGGATCATCGCTGTCACGTCGTTCCCGTCGCCTCGGGCACGGGACTGGGCCACGTCCCTGGCCATCGCGGCCTGCACGCCGCTGATCGGCGTGAGCACGATCAGCGCCAGCGACGTCAAAGACGCCAGTGCTGCGAACTCGCCGGGATCGAGAGAACGAGCCGCGACGACGTAGAAGAGGAAATTGCCGAGGTGGCCGATCAGCGAGGCGATCAGCACGATCAATCCCTCGCGCATGGCGCCCCTTGCCGAAGGTGCATTCAGCGGAGAAGGTGCGGCGAGCGCGGAAGCATTCCCGCCTTCCCGGGACGGGCCCTGCTCCTGATTGCTCATTGCTCGCGGTCACCGAGTTGCGAGCTCGGATTGTCGGCGGCAGCTTCCTTGATCTGGCGGTTGCCCACCTCCAGCTCTTCCACCCTGCTGCGCAACAGCGCCAGCTCCTCGGCCAGGGACCGCGTTTCGTCCTCCAGTCGGGACAGTTCCCAGGACAGGTGTACCGAGACCCCGAGCAGCAAGGTCAGCGCCAAGAGGAAGAGAAGGTTGGCCGGCACCTCGAAACCCAACGCCTCGGATGCCCACTTCAGCAGGCCCGGGGCGATGAGCAAGATGAGCACGCCTAAACCGACTATTAGCCAGAGCGCGGCGTACTTCTCCGAAAGCTGTCGTCGGCGCAAGAGTTCCAGCATGAGCCCGAGGACGACAACAGCGCCGGCGATGGCGACCACGTAATTCACCGCGCCGGCACCGGGTGGTCCGGGTCGAGCATGACCATGGTCGGCCAGCGGCGAATCCTTGCCAGAAGCAGGATCAGCGCAGCCCGAAAGAGATACACCGCGGCTCCGGTCGGCGACTTGCTGGGCTTTCCGCCTGCGCGCGGTCGCATGTGGACCGGCACCTGGGTGACGGTGAGTCCGGCCCGGATGGCGATGACCAGCGACTCGATCGTGTCGCCGAGGAACTCGGCAGGGTAGTGCCGGGCGTACAGCGAGATCGCTCGGCGATTCGCCGCTCGAAACCCCGAGGTCGTGTCGGTGAGCCTGGTTCTCGCCATCCTCGTGAGCACCTTGGCCAGCAAGGTCATCGCCCAACGGCGAGGCCCCCTGACGCGATAGCCGCCCTCGTCGGCGAAGCGGGCGCCGACCACGACATCGGCCGTGCCGGTGGCATCGTCGTCGGAACCCACCGGCCGGGAGAGCTGGCCGACGAGGTCCATGATCTCGCTCGGATCGTGCTGACCGTCCGCGTCGACCTGGATCACCGCGTCGTAGTGGTGGTGCAACGCGAACTTGAACCCGGCCCGCATTGCTGCGCCGACACCGAGATTGAACGGGAGAACCAGGACCGCCGCTCCGGCCGCGCGAGCCCGGTCAACGGTGCGATCGGCGGACCCGTCGTCGACTACCAGCACATCGGCTTGGGGAACTGCAGCCTGGATCTCGCGGATCGTGCCCGCGATGCACTCCTCCTCGTTCCACGCCGGTGTCACGACCAAGAGGCGCAACGAAGGCGGCTCGGGCATGGTCGTTGAGCGTAGTTGAGCCAACCGGTCATCTCGAACGGCCGTCACCCGGTCGCCAGGCTGAGCCGCCCGGTAGCTTCTCCACACGTGAAGGCCCTTCGTCGACTGACCGTCCGCGCTGCCCTGCCGCCGGAGCTCATCCCGCTCAGTGAGTTGGTGATGAATCTGCGCTGGTCGTGGCACGCGCCCACTCGCGATCTGTTCGAGACGGTGGATCCCAAGGTCTGGCAGGCCTGCGACGGTGATCCCGTTCGGCTGCTGGGTCAGGTCAGTTCACAGCGACTGGCCGGGCTGGCCGCGGACGGGGCGTTTCTCGAGCGGCTGCACGCGGCAGCCGAGGACCTGCACTCCTACCTGTCCGAGCCGCGCTGGTACCAGACGGTCACCGACGAAGCCGACATCAAGCAGGATCTGCCGCTCACCCGCTGGCCGAATGCGATCGCGTACTTCTCGCCTGAGTTCGGGATTACCGCGGTCCTCCCGCAGTACTCCGGCGGTCTCGGGATCCTGGCCGGCGACCACCTCAAGGCGGCTTCTGACCTCGGGGTACCCCTGATCGGGGTGGGCCTTCTCTACCGGTCGGGGTACTTCAGCCAGAGCCTGTCGGCCGATGGCTGGCAACTCGAGCACTATCCGGCCCTCGATCCGCACGGACTTCCGTTGGCACTGGCCAGGGACGACGACGGCACGGCGGCGCGGATCACGGTGGAGCTTCCCGACGGCGGGCGGCTGTATGCCCAGGTGTGGATCGCGCAGGTCGGCCGGATTCCGCTGTTGCTGCTCGACTCCGACATCGAGGAGAACACCGCTGCTGAGCGCGGCGTCACCGACCGGCTCTACGGCGGGGGAGAGGATCACCGCCTGCGCCAGGAGCTGTTGCTCGGGATCGGCGGTGTCCGCGCCATCCGCGCCTACTGTGCGCTCACCGGGCACCCGGAGCCGGAGGTTTTCCATACGAATGAAGGGCACGCCGGCTTTCTGGGCATCGAGCGGATCCGCGAACTCACCGAGCGCGGCCCGAAGCTCAGCTTCGACGAAGCCATGGAAGCGGTACGCGCCGGAACGGTCTTCACCACTCATACCCCGGTCCCGGCCGGCATCGACCGGTTTCCACGGTCGCTGATCGAGGCGCAGTTCGCGACCTTCGGTGCCGGCATCCCGGTCGATCGGCTACTGGCCCTCGGCGCCGAGGAGGACCGGGACAAATTCAACATGGCGCACATGGGATTGCGGCTGTCCGGGCGGGCGAACGGCGTCAGCAAGCTGCACGGCCAAGTCAGCCGGGACATGTTCGCCAGCCTCTGGCCGGGCTTCGACGACGAGGAGATCCCGATCAGCTCGATCACGAACGGAGTCCACGACCCGACCTGGGTGGCTCGCGAGATCCAGGAACTGAGCGGAAAGGGTGAATGGCCGGATGGTATTGCCGCGCAAGATGTTTGGAATTTGCGTCGCGAACTGCGCGGTCAGCTGATCACCGAGATACGTCGGCGGCTACGGTCTTCGGCTGCCGCGCGGGGGACGCATCCGGCCGAGTTGGCCTGGGTCGACTCCGCTTTCGATCCCGACGTCCTGACCATCGGGTTCGCGCGCCGGGTCCCGTCGTACAAGCGGCTGACCCTGATGTTGCGAGACCCTGAACGCCTACGAGGCCTGCTGCTCGACCCGGAGCGGCCGCTGCAGTTGGTGATCGCCGGCAAGAGTCACCCAGCTGACGAGGGTGGCAAGAAGCTGATCCAGGAGATGGTCCGCTTCACCGACGATCCCGAGGTACGCGGCCGGATCGCCTTTCTGCCCGACTACGACATCGGAATGGCCCGCTACCTCTACTGGGGCTGCGACGTCTGGCTGAACAATCCGCTGCGCCCGCTGGAGGCCTGTGGCACCTCGGGTATGAAATCGGCACTCAACGGCGGCCTGAATCTCTCGATCCGCGACGGTTGGTGGGACGAGATGTACGACGGGCGCAACGGCTGGGCGATCCCGACGGCCGACGGGGTCGAGGACCCCACCCGCCGGGACGATCTCGAGGCCGAGGCGATCTATGACCTGCTCGGCAAGCAGGTACTGCCGAGCTTCTACAGCATCGACGAGGGCGGCATACCCAGCCGATGGGTCGAGATGGTTCATCACACCTTGACCACGCTCGGTCCCAAAGTCCTTGCCACCCGGATGGTCTGCGACTACGTCACCGAGCTCTACGCTCCGGCCGCGACGGCGTCAGCAGCTTTCTCCCCCAACGGGTTCGCCGCCGCTGCGGCTTTCGCAGCGTGGCGTTGCGCCGTGACGCAGGCCTGGCCCGGCGTACGCGTTGCACACGTCGAGGCTTCGGGGGACGGCGACACTCCCGAACTCGGTGCGCCGCTGATCATGCGCGCCCAGGTCGAACTGCCTGGCCTGTCACCCGCGGACGTCGACGTCCAAGCGGTGTACGGCCGGGTAGACGACCACGAGCAACTCCACGATGTGACGACCAGCCCGATGCGGTTCGAGGGCAGCGACGGCGACCAGCACTGGTACGTCGGAGAGGTGCCGCTGACTCGCAGCGGCCCGTTCGGTTACACGGTGCGGGTGCTTCCCGCCCACCCGGCGCTGACCGGACCCGCCGAACTCGGCTTGGTCGTCACAGCAGCCAACTGAACCCAGGAACCCGCCGCTATCACGGATTCGGGCTCACCGGTCGTCTTCGGGCGTCCACCCGTTTCAGGTCAGGAAGTTCTCGGCGAGGAGCGCCCCGCCGAGAGCGATCATGCAGGTGCCGGACACCCGCGACACGATGCGGGCGGTGGCCGGCCGGGAGCGCAGGACGCGCTGGGCGCAGGCGCCGACGATCAGGTACACCGCGGCACAGGTGAACGTGAAGACAAGGCCGAGGGCGCCCATCTGGACTGCGACCGGCCACGCCGCCTCCGGCGCGGTGAACTGGGGCAGCATCGCGACGAAGATGAGCAAACCCTTGGGGTTCAGCCCGCTGACCCCGATGCCCTGGGCGACAGTGGTCGCCGGGGTGCGCGGGGCATGCTCGGAAACCTCGGAGATGTCGGCGGCCGGTGGCTGGGCGGGGTGGGCGATGGCGGTTGTGCCGAGCCAGATGAGGTACACCCCGCCGATGACGGTCAGGGCGGTCAGCGCGATCGGGCTGGACGCGACGAGCGCGCCGACGCCGGCGGCGACCACGATTGTCATGGTGAGGTAGCCGAGCACGATCCCGGTGGCCGCGGGGACGACGTGGCCACGCACGCCCGCGCCGATCGCGAACGCCCAATCGGGTCCCGGCACGATGATGAGCAGGGCTGCGAGGGCCCAGAAGCCGAGCACTGCGCTGAGGGGCACGAACTTCTCACTTCCCGGGGCGTTCATCGGGTGCCATCCGTAGAACGCTATGTGCGATCCGCGCGAACATGGTTCCAACTGTTGCCCCGCTGGAGGCGCTGAGTGGAAAGATCAGGTTCGTGGACGCGATCGATCGAAAGATTCTTGCAACGCTGCAGCTAGAGGGGCGGTTGACGCTCACCGATCTCGCGGCTCGGGTGCAGCTGAGCGTGTCGCCGTGCCACCGCCGGCTGCGCGAGCTCGAGCGCACGGGCGCGATCCGCGGCTACCGCGCTGTCGTGGACCCGGTCGCCCTTGGCCTTACGTTCGAGGCGCTGCTGTTCGTCACGATGCGCCAGGAGGACCGGGAGACGCTGCTCGGCTTCGAGGAGGCTGTCACCCGGATTCCGAACGTTCTCTTGGCGCAGCGACTCTTCGGAGACCCGGATTACCTGCTGCGGATCGTGACTGCTGACCTCGCGGACTATCAGCAACTGCAGGACGACACGCTGTCCGCACTGCCCGGTGTGGCGCGGATGAACTCGACCCTGGTGATGAAGCGGGTTGTCGACGACCGCCCGCTACCGCTCTGAGGTTTCCCTCGCTAGGCGAAGGTCAGGCTTGCGGGCCGAGAGCGAAGGTGATGATCGTCCAGCCCAGCAGGAGCCGATCACCTTCTTCCAGGCGCCGGGCGACACCGGCATCCAGTCGGGTCCATTCCGAGGCCGAGGCCGAAGCGATGTGCGTTCCGTTCAACGAACCGAGGTCGAGCAGATAGACCTCGTTGCCACGGACCTGAATGGCCGCGTGGGCGCTGGACAGTACGTTCTGGGTGTCCTCGATGGCGATCGGCCGAGCGCCGCTGTTGACCACCATGTCGTGCTGCTCGGGCCGGCGTCCGAGCACCAGATCGCTGTCGATGCTGAGGTGCTTGCCGTCGTCGAAGAGCAGCTGAGGAGTCGGCGTCGAGGCCGACCACATCTGCGTGGAAACGTCGCCGGAGTTCGGGGCGGCGGCCTCGGTGCCACGCGGTTCGGGTTCTGGGTCGGGCGCCGCCGGAGGGACGGCCGCGGCTGCCGCGGAGGAGGGCGCGGCGGAGGAGGGTGCCGCAGCTGAGGACGGCCGCGCCTGGACCGAGTCCGAGCCCGCTGCCGCTTCGGCGATGAGCAGCGCTCTGCCGCCCGGCACAACGCCCGCAGTGAGGTCGGTCAGCTCGGTCAGCTCTGCCGAGCTACCGGCTGCTGCAGAACCTCGCGGCGGTGTGCCGACGGTGATGTGTCCGTCCCCGCCGAACGCGGACGCCAGCCAACTTCCGCTGGCGGCTGTCCCCTCGAGTTCATCGTGCCCATCGTGAACCCGGCCGTCGCCGCGCCACAGGGCGGTCCATCCCGATCCGTTGGGGACCGCGACTGCGAAGGACCCCGCGTCGTGGGAGGCCTGAGCGGCCACCGCCGTGAGAACGCCGGCCGAACCGGCGCCGGTGAGCTGTGCACACGAGAGCAGAACCTCGGCGAACTCCCGGTCGCAGTCCGGACCGACCCAGACCACACCGGCGCCTCTGGCGACCAGACCGGGCCCCGACTGGACCTCGCAGCGTTGCGACATGTCTGCACTCTAACGACCATCCCGCAGGCTCGGAATGCCGCGCCGAACCGGCTCTGAGAGGGCCGCTGGTTTGATGGGTCAGGTGGGTAGGCATCGAGACGCGGTCTCGGCGGACGGTGTACGCGATGCGGGTGACCTCGTGATCGAGATGGCCGGGGTCAGCGTCGTCCGCGGCGCCACCACACTGTTGGACGACGTGTCCTGGACCGTCGAACTGGACGAGCGCTGGGTGATTCTCGGGCCCAACGGCGCGGGCAAGACGACGTTGTTACAGCTTGCTGCGGCCCTGCTGCATCCGACCAGCGGTGAGATTCGGCTGCTCGGCGAGCCGCTGGGCCTCACCGACGTCTTCGAACTCCGCCCACGGATCGGGTTCGCCAGCGCCGCCATCGCTTCCCGGGTGCCACCCGGGGAGATCGTGCGTGATCTCGTCGTCAGCGCCGGATATGCCGTACTGGGCCGTTGGCGCGAGCGCTACGAGGCCGAGGACCTCGATCGGGCCGTCCACCTGCTCGACCTGATGGGCGTTGCCGGATTCGCCGACCGGCCGTTCGGAACGCTGTCCGAGGGCGAGCGCAAGCGGGTGCAGATAGCTCGTGCGCTGATGCCGGACCCGGAGATCATGCTGCTCGACGAGCCGGCGGCCGGATTGGACCTCGGTGGACGCGAGGATCTTCTGTTGCGACTGTCGAGCATCGCCGACGATCCAGATGCGCCGACGCTGATCATGGTGACCCACCATGTGGAGGAGATCCCCGCTTCGTTCAGCCACGCGATGCTGCTTCGAGACGGCGCTCTCGTGGCTGCGGGCCTGATCCGGGACGTCGTGACGTCGAGCAACCTTTCCGACACCTTCGGGCTGCCTCTCCGGCTGACTCGATCCGGGGATCGATACTTCGCCCGTCGCAAGCGCGGCTGAGTGAAGGCGACCTCTTGCTAGGTGAGCCTCACCTAACTATGGTTCTCCAGAGCAACGGTCCCGGACGGGATCATCCCTACATCTGGAGGTCCTGTGCGCACGATCCTGGGATCCGGCCGGCGCCGGTCCAGCACTGTCAGCGTGGCTATGACAAGCGCGCTGCTGCTCGTCGGCCTGAGTGCCTGTGGCGAGAGTGGCGCCGGAGCCGATGGCGCGGGTGGGAACGACAGTGGTGCGCCGAGCCAGGCTTGTACGCCAGGCGAAGTCAGCTATGGCGAGGTGGATGAGGAGGTCGCAGCTGCCGAGGTCGACGAGGAAGCACTGGTTGTCTATTCCGGCCGTAGCGAGGATCTGGTCGCGCCGCTGCTGGAGCAGTTCACCGAGGAGACCGGCATCGACCTGTCCGTGCGGTACGGCAACACCGCCGCAATGACCGCCCAGTTGCTCGAAGAGGGTGATCAGAGCCCTGCGGACTTCTTCCTCTCTCAGGACGCCGGCGCGTTGGGCGCCCTCGGCAACGCAGGCTGCCTGGCAGCTCTGCCCGAGGAAAGCCTCAGCCTGGTCGAGGACATCTATCGGGCCGACGAGGACAACTGGGTCGCCCTGACCGGTCGCGCGCGCGTCATCGCCATCAACCCCGAACTCGTACCCGAGGAAGATCAGCCGACCTCCATCGACGACGTGCTGGACGAGCGCTGGTCCGGCCAGGTCGGCATCGCGCCGACCAATGCCTCTTTCCAGGCCTTCATCACCGCGATCCGGGTGCTCGACGGTGAGGATGCCGCCCGCGAATTCCTCGACGCGCTGGTCGCCAACGATGTGCAGACCTACGAGGGCAACGGCGATGTACTGGCCGCTGTCGATTCAGGTGAGATATCGATGGGTCTGATCAACCACTACTACCTCTACGAACTGGCCGCCGAGGTCGGTGCCGAGAACGTCGTGGCCGAGAATCTCTTCCTCGATGACGGTGGCGCGGGGTCATTGGTCAACATCAGCGGCGCGGGTGTGGTCAGCGGAACCGACCGCGGCGAGGACGCCCAAGCGCTGCTGGACTTCATGCTCTCGGAGTCTGCACAGAATTACTTTGCCGACACTACCTACGAGTACCCGATGGTCGACGGCGTCGCGTCGCCGGCCGGACTGCCGACCCTGGACCAGCTCGACGCGCCCGACCTCGACTTGTCCGATCTGGACAGCTTGGGTGCCACCCTGGAGCTGATCAACGAGGTGGGCCTGACCTGACCCTTACCGGCCTGCGGAATGACGGGCGCGGCACCCGGCTGCGCGGTCGGCGGCGCCTACCGGCGCTGCTGACCGCGCCAGCCTGCGTGGCGGCGGCGGTCGCGCTGCTGCCCTTGGGCTACCTGGTGGCGGTCGCTGCCCGCGCCGATCCAGCGGTCCTGCTCGCCCAGGTGGTCCGGCCGCGCAGCCTGATGCTGCTCGGCTCCAGCGTCGGGCTCGCTGCGACGGTCACCGCAGTATCGGTCGTCCTCGGCGTCGGCGCCGCATGGCTGATTGAACGCACGACGCTGCGTGGCCGCCGGATCTGGGGCGTCCTGGCCGCCCTGCCATTGGCGATCCCGTCCTATGTGGCCGCATTCAGCTGGATCTCCGCCTTTCCCGATCTCGCTGGATTTTCCGGTGCGGTGATCGTGCTGAGCCTGTCCTGCTTCCCGTACGTGTATCTACCCACCGCGGCGGCCCTACGCCGGCTGGACCCCGCGATGGAGGAGACCTCCCGGTCCCTCGGCATCGGCCCGTACGCCACTTTCTGGCGAGTCACCCTGCCGCAACTGCGCCCCGCCGTGGCCGCGGGCGCCCTGCTGGTCTCCCTCTACACGCTGTCGGACTTCGGTGCGGTGTCGATCCTGCGCTACGACACCTTCACCCGGGTCATCTTCACCTCGTTCAACTCGAGCTTCGATCGAACCCCGGCCGTTGTCCTGTCCGGCATGTTGGTCCTGGTGACCGCAGTGATCGTTCTGGCCGAGGCGCGGACTCGCGGTCGGGCGCGCTACGCCCGACTGGGATCTGGTGCAGCGCGTCTCTCGGCGCGGATCTCGCTGGGGCGCATGCGTACTGCGGCCTACGGCGGGCTCGGTCTGCTGGCTGCCACGGCACTCGGCGTTCCCCTGCTCAGCATGGCCTATTGGCTCTCGGTCGGCCGGTCCGGAGAGTTGGACCTGCCTCGCATCATGGCGGCGGTGGGCGGGTCCCTGGTCCTGGCCGGTGGAGGGGCGGTGGTCACGATGTTGCTCGCGCTCCCTGTCGGCCTGCTCGCAGCGCGGTACACCGGCCGGCTACCGGGCTTGCTGGAGCGGGCTACCTATCTGGGTCATGCCGTCCCGGCGATCGTGATCGCCCTGTCGCTGGTGTTCTTCACCGTGCGGTACGCCTTCGGCCTGTATCTGACTGTTCCGCTGGTGCTGTTCGCCTATGCGGTGCTCTTCCTCCCGCTCGCCGTCGGGGCGGTCCGCGCCTCGGCTGCGCAAAGCCCACCGGTGTTCGAAGAGGTAGCCCGGTCCCTGGGCCGCAGGCCCCGGCAGGTGCTCCGTACGATCACCCTTCCGCTGGCCGCACCGGGAATCGCAGCCGGGACGGCGTTGGTGTTCCTGGCGGCGATGAAGGAGTTGACGGCGACCCTGGTGCTGCATCCAACTGGCATGGACACCCTCGCCATCCGGCTGTGGACCGAGACTTCCACCCGCTCCTATGCCGCTGCTGCCCCCTACGCTGCCCTCTTGATGCTGGTTTCGGTCGTGCCCACCTACCTACTGGGTCGCGACCGTCGACGCACCGGCGGGCTTGCCGACCTCGAGCCACAGGCATGAGCGCACTCAGCGTGTCGGGTGTCGACAAGTCCTTCGGCCGTACGCCCGTTCTGCGCCACCTGTCCCTCGACGTGGCCCAAGGATCGATCGCGGCGGTGCTCGGGCCCTCGGGCTGCGGGAAGACCACCCTGCTTCGGATCCTCGCCGGGTTCGAGGCGCCCGACGCGGGAGAGGTCCGGATCGGTGGCCGGGTCGTCGCCGGTCCCTCCGGAGAGGTTCCGCCGGAGCGGCGCGCCATCGGATTCGTCCCGCAGGAGGGCGCCCTGTTCCCGCACCTGAGCGTGCGCCGCAATGTCGGATACGGCCTTGGCCGCCGCGGCGACCGGTCCGTTCGGGTACTCGAGGTGTTGGATCTGGTCGGTCTGGCCCACCTGGTCGACCGGATGCCCCACGAACTGTCCGGCGGGCAGCAGCAGCGCGTCGCCGTTGCGCGTGCGCTGGCGCCCCGGCCGGCCCTGGTGCTGCTGGACGAACCGTTCAGTTCATTGGATGCCGGCCTACGCGGAGAAGTCAGATCGGTTGTCTCAGCCGCGATGCGTGCCGATGGCGCCACGGCCGTCCTGGTCACCCATGACCAGGAGGAGGCGCTGTCCTGTGCTGACCTGGTCGCCGTGATGCAGCATGGCGGCATCGTTCAGGCCGCCGACCCGATCACCGTCTACAGAGCGCCCAGTGACCTCGACGTGGCCGAGTTCGTGGGCGATGCAGTCAAGGTGCGGGCCACCTTCACCGGCGGCTTCGCCGAGACCGAAGTGGGCAGGCTGCCACTACGCGCACCGCTGCCGCCGGATGGTTCGGGGATTGCGCTGATCCGCCCGGAGCAGTTCGTTGTCACCAACCGGAACGGAAGCGCGGCTCCGAGCACCGAGTACGGCCCGGCCGTGGCTGCTACCGCCGGCCAGCAGTCCTTCCTCGGTCATGACGCACTGCTTGTGATCTCGCTGTCGTCTGGCGCCGTGGTCACCGCGAGATCGTTGGATCCCGGTCCGGCGGGGGAGCGACCGGTCTGGCTTTCGGTGCGGGGGCCGGTCAACGGTTACGTACGTGGGGGGAAGACCCAGCGCTTGTAGGCAAGAAAACGGATCACGGTTCCGATCGCAATCGAAGCGATGTTCGTCAGCTGCAGCACCAGCACACTTGTCTGGCCGAGTGGATACCGGACCACGCCGATCATCACCAGGCTCAGGGCCAAGGTCAGCGCGTTGACCAGGAAGAAGATCGGGTACTCCCGTCGGATTCCGGTCCGTTCCCGATGGGCGAAGGACCAGTGCCGGTGCATGAAGTAGGCCGTGGTGGTGGTGATGGAGGTTGACACGATCTTGGCGACCAGTGCGTCCGCGCCGATGACGACGTACATGAACTGGAACAGCGCGACGTCCAAGGCGAAGTTGATCGCGCCGACGACCCCGAACGCGGACAGCTCCTTGAGCAGCACCCGCCAGGTATCGCGCAGGGTCGCCCTGATTCCCGCTGCGGCCGCCACATGCACAAGCCTACGGCCGCCTGAGCGACCCTCCCGCCTGGCTAGGCTCGGGGAGTTGGCCAGAGGATCGACCAAGTAGCGGAGGCTCGTGTGGCAAGTGCGGAGTTCGTCACCCTGGAGGTGGCCGACGGGATCGGGACCATCCGACTCTCGCGCCCGCCGATGAACGCGCTCAACCGGCAGTTGCAGGAGGAGATCCGCGGCTGCGCACTCGAGGCGGGTGCACGCGCGGACGTGCGCGCGGTGATCGTGTACGGCGGGGAGAAGGTGTTCGCCGCCGGGGCCGATATCAAGGAAATGAGCTCCATAGGCTACAACGACATGGCTTCGCGAGCCCATGAGCTCTCCGGGTCGTTCAGCGCGGTCGCGGCCATCCCGAAGCCGACCATCGCCGCCATCACCGGCTATGCGCTCGGTGGCGGGTACGAACTCGCGTTGTGCTGCGATTTCCGGATCGCCGGGGACAACGCCAAGGTCGGCCAACCCGAGATCCTGTTGGGCATCATCCCGGGAGCCGGTGGGACACAGCGCCTCGCCCGCTTGGTGGGGCCGGCCAAGGCCAAGGACATCGTCTACACAGGGCGTTTCGTGGGCGCGGAGGAGGCGCTGGCGATCGGGATGGTGGACGTCGTCGTCGGTCCGGACGACGTCTACGACACTGCGATGCAGATGGCCGCGAAATTCGCGAGAGGTCCCGCCGCGGCGTTGCGGGCGGCGAAGGCCGCAATCGACGGTGGCCTCGACGGCGACCTCGCCAGTGGATTGAGGCTCGAGAGCACTCTGTTCGCGGCCTTGTTCGCCACCGAGGACCAGAAGCTCGGCATGGATTCCTTCGTCGAGAACGGTCCTGGCAAGGCCGAGTTCACCGGGCGCTAGGACTTCGGTGATGACCTCCGGGACCGGCGCAGCGTGACCGGCGTCAGCCGAGCCGAGATAGAGGCGGCCCGCGGGGATCCCAAACAGGCCAACGTGCTCTACCACGACTGGGAGAGCACGACCTACGACGAGAAATGGTCGATCTCCTACGACGAACGGTGCATCAACTATGCAGCCGATCGGTTCGTGGCGATTGCCGGGCGAGGCGGTTGGCCGTACCCGCATGCGCTGGAACTCGGTTGCGGCACAGGCTTTTTCACCTTGAATCTGATGCAAGCCGGCGTGATCCGACACGGCAGCGTCACTGACATCTCACCGGGCATGGTGGCCGCGGCCTTGCGCAACGCAAAGGGTCTCGGGTTATCCGTCGATGGCCGGATCGCCGACGCGGAGCTCATCCCGTACGAGGACGAGAGCTTCGATCTGGTTGTCGGACATGCGTTTCTGCATCACCTACCCGACGTCGAACGGTCATTGCGAGAGACGCTGCGGGTGCTCAAGCAGGGTGGTCGATTCGTGTTCGCCGGGGAGCCGACGAAGTGGGGGGACAAGGTCGCTCGACGGCTCGGGCAGGCAACGTGGTGGGCCTGCACCCGGGCTACGCGGCTCCCCGGGCTCGTGGAATGGCGGCGTCCGCGGGCCGAACTCGAGGAATCCTCCGAGGCGGCCGCGCTGGAAGCCGTAGTGGATCAGCACACCTTCGTGCCGGCCCACCTACGCAGGATGGCAATCGTGGCCGGTGCGGTGGATGTGGTGGTCCGTACCGAGGAGTTGACCGCTGCCTGGTTCGGCTGGCCGGTACGCACATTCGAGGCCGCCGTGCCCGCGGGCAAGCTCGGTTTCGGATGGGCGAACTTCGCCTATCGCTCATGGCTGGCCCTGTCGGCGCTGGACAGCCGAGTCCTGTCACGTTTCGTGCCGGCCGGACTGTTCTACAACGCCTTGATCACCGGCGTGAAACCGGCTCCGCCGGAGTCGTTGATCGGCTGAATGTCCTGCTTGGAAGCGGGCGGCTCAGGCGTCCTCAGGATCGCGGGATTGCTCGGCACCGCGAGCCTCGGCTCCGGTCTGGCCGGCGTAGCCCTCGTCCTGACCGGCGGTACGGCCGACGAAGACGCCGGACTTCCCGGCGCCGGTGGTCGAATTACTGTCACCGCCCTGGGATTCTGGATCTCCACCGGTGGGTCGGCCAGTCGCCTCCGCCTCGTCGTCGGGGACGTCGGATTCGGCTCCGGATTGCTTGTCCACGATCCTCCTTCGGCGGGCGGTGCCGGGGCCGGCTCCGCGCTCGGTCGCCCACGTTACCGTTGCCGGCGTGGCGAACCGGACACCTGTCGACGCAGCTCAGCCACCTCCATTCAAGTTCCTCTCCGCGGCCTCGCTGCGGTGGGTGGTCCGGCATCGCGCGTGGACGCCGTATTACCTGGTCCGGTACCTGCGTTTGCTGCGGCTGCGAGGCAGGCATCCCTCGATCATCGTGCAGGGCATGGTTTTTCTGGGCCGCCGGGTCGAACTCGAAGCGCGGCCGGGCTACGGTCGGCTGATCCTCGGTAGCTTCGTACACATCGGGAACGACACGGCGCTGCGGTCTCATGAGGGGACCCTGCGGGTCGGTGAGAAGACGGTTTTCGGGCGTGACACGATCGTGAACTCCTATCTCGACGTGGAGATCGGCCCAGGAGCGCTGATCTCGGATTTCGTCTATATCGCTGACTTCGACCACCGAACAGAAGACCTGCACCGGCCGATCAAGGACCAGGGCATCGTGAAGGCGCCGGTCCGGATCGGTGCCGGCTGCTGGTTGGGGGTCAAGGCGACGGTGTTGCGCGGGTGTGTGGTCGGCGACGGGGCGGTCGTCGGCGCAAACTCGGTGGTGACCCGACATGTCCCCCCGTACGCAGTCGTTGCCGGTGCCCCCGCACGGGTGATCGCCGATCGACAGGCCGCCGCCGCTGTCGCGGAGCGAACTCGCCAGGCCCTGGACGACATCGGGGTGAAGACCGCTCGTGCTGCCCGTGCTCATGCCGGTGAGGGCGCCGACTAGCGTGGCTTGGCATGTCAGATCGCGCAGTGAAAGAGGCTGGAAAAGAAATGGAAGGCCACGGGGGCGATCTCGCTCTGGCCGCCTTGCGGCGATACGGAGTCGAGGAACTCTTCACCCTCTCCGGTGCACACGTGTTTCCTCTCTACGACGCCCTGCACACCTCCGGATTGCCGATCCACGATGTCCGCCACGAGGCGACCGCTGTGTTCGCCGCCGAGGCAACCTCGAAACTGCAGCGCCGGCCCGCCGTAGCCGCCCTCACGGCGGGTCCAGGGGTCACCAACGGGATCAGCGCCGTCACCACCGCCCGGTTCAACGGCTCACCGGTCATGGTCATCGGAGGTCGGGCACCTCAGTTCCGTTGGGGTTCAGGCTCACTGCAGGAGATCGACCACGTTCCGATCCTGGCCTCGATCACGAAGCACGCCGCGACCAGTACGAGCGTCGAAGCGATTCCGGCTGACGTGGACCGGGCAATGCAGGCCGCTCTCTCCGGCCACCGCGGGCCGGTCTTTCTCGACATTCCGATGGACGTCTTCTTCAGTCGCGCAGAGGTGGCTGTCCCCTCGGGTAATCCGCCTTCGCGACCGCAACCCGATCAGGTGCAGGTCGCTGAGGCCGCACGAGTCCTGGCTGAGGCGCAGCGACCGGTCGTGCTCGCCGGAACCGACGTGTACGCCGACGGTGCGTGGAACGAACTCGCCGAGGCCGCCCGGGAATTGCGGATGCCGGTGTTCTGCAACGGGATGGGTCGGGGTTGCCTTCCCGCCGACGACGAACTCGCCTTCGCCCGAGCCCGCCGCACCGCCTTCCAGCAGGCCGATGTCATAGCCGTGATCGGCACCCCGTTGGACTTCCGGCTCGGCTTCGGTGACTTCGGGGCGGCGCGGGTGGTGCACATCGTCGATGACGAGAGCCAGCACGCGCCGCACCTCAAGGCCTCGGTCCGGGTCAGTGGGGATCTACGCGCTGTGCTTGGCGGTTTGGCCGAGTATCGCGGCACTCGGGCCGATCATGAGCCCTGGTTGCTCAATCTGCGTGAAGCCGAGATTGCCGCCCGGGACAAGGAGGGAGCCGCCCTCAGCGCGGATTCCGATCCGATCAAGCCGAGCCGGGTGTATGGCGAACTGCGCAAGGTGCTGGACCGCGACGCAGTCGTCATCTGCGATGGCGGTGACTTCGTCTCCTACGCCGGCAAATACCTCGACTCCTACACCCCCGGCTGCTGGCTGGATCCCGGTCCGTACGGCTGTCTCGGGACATCGATGGGTTACGCGATGGGTGCGCGGCTTTCCCGTCCTGCCGCCCAGGTCTGCGTGGTTCTCGGGGACGGCGCGGCCGGCTTCTCGCTCATGGACGCGGAAAGCCTTGTCCGGCAGAAGCTGCCGGTTGTGATCGTGGTGGGCAACAACGGCATCTGGGGCCTGGAGAAGCACCCGATGCAGCAGCTCTACGGCTACGACGTCGCCGCGGACTTGCAACCGGGACTGCACTACGACCAGGTCGTCAGCGCGCTGGGCGGTGCGGGGGAGACGGTGACCAAGCCGGGCGAGATCGCTGCCGCGCTTGGGCGCGCCTTCGATTCCGGCGTCCCGTACGTGGTCAACGTGCTGACCGACCCAGCAGACGCCTACCCGCGCTCCTCCTCCCTCGCCTGACCCCGCCCGACTCCCTCCGAGTTGATCATCGGAAAATGGCGGGTTGTTGGCTGAACCCGAAAGAGCCACGGGCACTCACTTCCGAGCGGATCAGGCCCGGTTAGACTCCTCGGCTGCCCTGATCGGAGGAGCGATGTGTCCAGCGAACCGGATCTGACCGAGCGAGTCGTCAGCAGCCAGGAGGAATTGGACGCTGCCTGGATCGATGGGCCACCGGCTCCGAGCGGCCCGATCCTCATTGCCGACTACGACCCGGCGTGGCCCGAGCTGTACGCCCGTGAACGGGAGCGGATCTGTGACCTACTCGGCAAAGCAGTGGTGTCGATCGAGCACATCGGCTCGACCTCGGTCCCCGGGCTGGCGGCCAAGCCGGTCATCGACATCGATCTGGTCGTCGCCGATTCTGCTGACGAGAGTTCCTATGTGCCGCAACTGGAAACGGCCGGGTACCGGCTCATCATCCGCGAGCCCAACTGGCACGAGCATCGGTGCCTCAAGGGTCCCGACACCAACGTCAATCTGCACGGCTTCTCGCCAGGAAGCCCGGAGCTCACCCGCCACCTCGTCTTCCGCGACTGGCTGCGGGCCCACCCGGAGGACCGCGACCTGTATGAACGTACGAAGCGATCTCTGGCGGCCAAAGCCGAACTCGACGACGTACGGACTTACACCGATGCGAAGGATGCGGTGATCGACGCGATCTACGCCCGCGCTGCTGCTCATCGGCCGCTGAGCCCGCGGTAGGACGCGCCCTAGCAACGGCATTGTGGGGGAACCGGCAGGTGTCCGCCCGGAACTGTGCCAGCAGTCCACCGATGAGCCACTCACCGCCGGTGGTCTCGGCGGCCAGCGCCTCCAATTCCTCGGCAGCGGAGATGAGGTCCCGTCGTTCGTCCTTGAACATCGGCTCAGTCTGCCGGGCTGGGTCGTCGACCGTCGCGCTTCGGCGGCGATCAGAGCAGGCGGGCCTCCAGGTGGCGCCACGGGCCGTCGATGTGTTCCAACTCGCGAGCGATCCTGGTGGCGCTTACCGGGTCGGTGTCCATGGCCGCGCGCAACCGGTCGAACCGGGCCGAGTGAGTTGCGATCCGGTTCCGGGCGTAGTCCGCGGCAGAATTCTTGCTGACCATGAAGGCCCAGTCGCTGGCCAGCGCCAGGTACGCCTCACGGCAGAGTTGGTCGAGATTGCGATTCCGTAGGTGTGAACGCGAAGCGTCCACTGTGGACAGCAAACGCGTGGCAAGGCGCTCGTTGGCGTCGACGATGTCAGCGACTTGCGGGCCGGCCCAGACCCGCCAGTCCTTGCCGCTGCCCCAGGACGAAGCGGGGATCTGCACCGGAGGGCCGACGTGACCGGCTTCTTGGGCTCCACGCAAGGTGGTCACCCGTACGCCGGCCAGCGGAAGCCGGCGTAGCACTTCCTCCAGCCACACCGGACCCTCGTACCACCAATGACCGAACAGTTCGGTGTCGTAGGCAGCGACGGTTACCGCACGGCGTCCGGTCGCTGCGGCGAGGTCTACCAGGCGCCGGCGTACGACGTCGACGAAGTCCCTCGCATCTCGCCGGGCCATCGCCGCAGCGGCCACTGGATCCCATGGGGCTTTGTCCTGCGGTGCAGTCTGTCGACTGGTCACCCGCGCCGGCCGAAACCCCGATGCGTGATCGAAGGTGTGGAAGTCCCGATAGGCGGCACTTCCCGGGTACCCGGACTTCGGCGACCACACCCGGTAGGTCACCTCGAGATCGCGACCGAAAGCCACGACGTCGGATTCGCCGATCGGATGTGCTGCCGCCGTAAGGCCACGCAGTGACGGTCCGTCGACGAGTAGCCGAGCGATCCCTTGCCCGGCGTAGATGTCCTCCAGCCCCGGGCGATAGCCGCATTCGGGAGCCCAGACACCCGCGAGCCGGCTTCCCCAGCGAAGCCAGGCGTCGTCAGATCCGGTGCGCAGGGCGTGCGCGATCAGCCGATCGTCGAGCAGCGGAAGGAAGGGATGCGCGACCGGCCCGCCGAGCAGTTCCACCACGCCGTCGTCGGACAAGCGCCGCAGGATGGGCGAGCCACCGCGCAGCCAGCGGTCCTCCACATCAACCAGGCACGCGGACGCGGCGGCGTACTCGAACCGGGCGAGATCGCGCAGCAGCGGTTCGCTGCGGGCGGCCAACTCCTCGGCGCGCAGCACCCAGTTACCCGTCCACCGGTGGATCTCGTTCAGGCAGTACGGATCATCGAGCATGGCCGCGACGGTCGGGGAGATGCCGAGACTCAGCAGTTCCCGGCGGCCCTCGGCGGCCAATCTCTCGCAGACCTCGATTACCCGTCGCCACGACGAAGTGAACGCCTGGTGCAGCCACTCCTCACCGACCGGCCAGGCCCCGGCGTGGGCGACCCAGGGCAGGTGGGTATGCAGGACCAGGCAACAGGTTCCGATCTCAGCGACCGCCGCACTCGTGACCAGCCTCACTCCTCCTCGGTCAACGCATCGCCTTACCCGTCAGTAACATCAGGGGCAGATTTTCAGAGGAAACGAGCCTGCCAGACTGCTCGCACCACTCCACGACACATCTCGGACAGCCGATGCGAACAGACGCGGACAGGGAGCTCATAGGGCATGAACATCGTCGTCCTGGTGAAGCAGGTACCTGATTCAGGCAGCGAGCGCACGCTCGATTCCAGTGACAACACGGTGGCGCGCGCCTCGGCGGACAACGTCATCAACGAAATGGACGAGTACGCGATCGAGGAGGCGCTCCAGGTCAAGGAGGCCCACGGTGGCGAGGTCACGATCCTCACCATGGGTCCGGACTCGGCGACCGACACGATCCGTAAGGCGCTGTCGATGGGAGCCGACAAGGCGATCCACGTGACCGACCCGGCGCTGCACGGCTCCTGCGTGATTGCCACCAGCGCGGTCCTGGCGAAGGCACTGGGCACCATCGAGTGGGATCTGGTGCTCTCCGGCGCGCAGTCCACCGACGGCGGCCTGACGATGATGCCCGCGCTGCTCGCCGAACGACTCGGGGTCGCCCACCTGTCCGGCGCCCGCAAGCTCACCGTCGACGGCTCCAAGCTCACCGTCGAGCGGCAGACCGACGGTGGCTACTGGACGATCGAAGGCCAGACACCGGCCATCGTCAGCACCTGGGACACCATGAACGAGCCGCGCTACCCCTCGTTCAAGGGAATCATGGCCGCCAAGAACAAGCCGGTCACGACGCTGAGCCTCGCTGACCTCGGGGTGGATGCATCAGAGGTCGGGCTGGGCGCGGCGACCAGCACCGTGCTGGAGTTCGCGAACCGCCCGCCCAAGGGCGAGGGCGAGCAGGTCAAGGACGAGGGAGACGGCGCGGCAAAGCTCGCGGACTTCCTCGCGTCGAAGAAGTTCGTCTGAGGCCGGGGAGTTCTGCAGATGTCTGAAGTTCTGGTTCTCGTCGAGACCGTGGCCGACGGCGACGGAGTCGCCCTGAAGAAGGTCACCTTGGAGATGCTCACCGCCGCTCGCGCGCTGGGTGAGCCTTCCGCGGTCGTCGCCGGCGCAGTCGGTACCGCCGCTGCGGTCAAGGAGCGGGTGGCCGAGTACGGCGCTGCCAAGATCTACGTCGCCGAATCCGACGACATCGACAACCACCTCGTCGCGCCGAAGGCGGAGGTCCTGGCGAAGCTGGTCGCCGACACCTCCGCAGCCGCGGTGATCCTGCCGAGCACCCAGGAGGGCAAGGAGGTCGCCGGCCGGCTAGCCATCAAGATCGGCAGCGGTCTGCTCACCGACATCAGCGAGGTCAACTCCGACGGCACGGCCACCCAGGTGGTCTTCGCCGGAGCGGTCATCGTGAAGTCGAAGGTCGCCAAGGGAACACCGATCTATACCGTGAGCCCGAATTCCGTTGCCCCCCAGCCTCAGCCCGCAGCCGGAGAAGAAGTACCGGTCGATATCGCGATCAGCGACGACGCGAAGAGGGTCACGGTCGTCGGTAGGACCCTGGAGGCAAGCGGCGGACGGCCCGAGTTGACCGAGGCCTCGATCATCGTCTCCGGTGGTCGCGGGGTCGGCAGTGCCGAGAACTTCGCCCTGATCGAAGGATTGGCCGATTCCCTTGGCGGCGCAGTCGGCGCATCCCGCGCTGCGACGGACTCCGGCTTTTACCCCCACCAGTACCAGGTCGGGCAGACCGGCAAGACCGTCTCGCCGCAGCTCTATGTGGCCGTAGGGATCTCCGGCGCTATCCAGCACCGTGCGGGTATGCAGACCTCGAAGACCATCGTGGCGATCAACAAGGACAACGAGGCGCCGATCTTCGAACTCGCCGACTTCGGCGTCGTGGGTGACCTCTTCCAGATCGTCCCTGCTCTGACCGAGGAAATCACCAAGCGCAAGGCCTGAGCGCCCGGATTCTTTTCCGTACCGCCGGGCCCGTACGAACGAGCCCGCAGCGCTGGCCGGGAATGTGGCCAGTTCTGGTTTGCGCGGCGCAGCATCTCCGTGCGGGCGGTTAGGCTTGCCAGCAACATGACCTACCTCGATCATGCGGCCACCACACCGATGCTGCCCGCGGTGGCGCAGGCGCTGGCGGAGCAGTTCACGGCGGTCGGTAACGCCTCGTCGCTGCACGCTTCCGGACGGGCCGCCCGGCGAGTGGTCGAGGAATCCCGTGAGTCGATCGCCGCCTCCCTTGGCGCGCGCCCCTCCGAGCTCATCTTCACCTCTGGTGGCACCGAGAGTGACAACCTCGCCGTCAAGGGAATGTTCTGGTCGCGCCGGGAGTCAGACAGCCGCCGCAGGCTGATCATCAGCCCGACCGAGCACCATGCGGTCCTCGATGCCGTGGAGTGGCTGCACAAGCACGAAGGGGCCCAGGTCAGCTGGTTGCCGACCGACATGTACGGCGGGGTCAGCGTCGACGCGCTGCTCGCCTGCATCGAGGAGGACCCGGACGACGTCGCGCTGGTCAGCATCATGTGGGCGAACAACGAAGTCGGCACGGTCAACGACATCGCCGCCCTGGCGCAGGTATGCCAGACCTCCGGCATCCCGATGCACACAGATGCCGTCCAGGCCGTCGGGATACTTCCGGTCGACGTCACGGTCTCCGGAGTGGACGCGCTGACCATGACCGGGCACAAGCTCGGTGGCCCGTACGGCGCCGGCGTCCTCATGCTCCGTACGGATGTGAGCGCGACACCTCTGGCGCACGGCGGCGGCCAGGAACGCGACGTTCGGTCGGGAACTCTGGACACACCAGCCGTACGCGGTCTGGCCGTGGGCGTGCACGCCGCGGTCTCCGGGCGCCTCGATCGGGCGCCGCGAATCGCGGCCCTCCGGGATCGGCTCGTGCGCGGCGTACAGGCTGAGATCCCGGATGCCGTTCTCAACGGATCACCGGTGGACTCGATCGTCTCCGACGGTCCTGGACGGTTACCCGGCAACGCGCACCTGTCCTTTCCAGGCTGTGAAGGAGATGCGCTGCTCATGCTGTTGGATGCGCGGGGCATCGAATGCTCCACCGGATCGGCCTGCAGCGCAGGAGTTTCCCAGCCCAGCCACGTCCTGCTCGCCATGGGCGCAGACGTCGAGCGCGCTCGGGGATCCCTGCGGTTCTCCCTGGGTCACACATCCTCCGACGCAGATGTGGATCATCTGCTCGAGGTGATCCCGGCGGTAGTCGAGCGGGCCAGGCGCGCCGGCCTGTCCGGCGCCAGCCGCTGATCGCGCCTCGGATCAGGTAGCTGCCATGAATGTGATCGCCGCGATGAGCGGTGGCGTCGACTCCGCGGTCGCGGCAGCGCTGATGGTCGAGGCCGGGCACCAGGTGACCGGTATCCATCTCGCGCTTGCCAGCACGCCGGATGCATCGCGTACCGGATCGCGCGGATGTTGCACCGTCGAGGACGCGAACGATGCCCGCCGCGTTGCCGATGTCCTGGAAATACCGTTCTACATCTGGAATTTCGCGGATCGTTTCCGTGCCGAGGTCGTCGATGAGTTCGTTGCGGAGTACGCGGCCGGGCGTACGCCGAACCCGTGCATGCGCTGCAACGAGCAGATCAAGTTCTCGGCAGTCCTCGACCGGGCCCTGGCATTGGGCTTCGACGCCGTGGTCACCGGCCACCACGCCCGGCTCGACGCCGGTGTCCTGCGCCGGTCGGTGGACGAGGGCAAGGACCAGTCCTACGTGTTGGCCACGCTCACCGAGCGGCAATTGGGACTTGCGGTGTTCCCGCTCGGGGAGATGACCAAGGACGAGGTACGTCGGCAGGCTGCACGGCGAGGGCTCCGGGTCGCCGACAAGCCAGACTCCCACGACATCTGTTTCATCGCCGACGGCAACACTCGGGGGTTCCTCGGCAGGCATCTCGGTACCCAGACCGGGGACATCGTGGATGACGAGACCGGGACCATCGTCGGCCGTCATGACGGCGCGCATGGTTTCACCGTGGGTCAACGACGCGGGCTCAGCCTCGGAGTTCCCGCAGCTGATGGGAAGCCGCGGTATGTCCTGTCGCTGTCGGTGGTCGACAACACAGTGCGGGTCGGTCCGGGTGCGGCCTTGGAGGTCGAATGTCTCCGCACGGGACCTGCCGTCTGGCACACCGATGTCGCGATGGGGGAGTCCTTCGACTGCATCGTGCAACTGCGCGCGCACGGGATGACGAGCCCAGCCACGATCACGGCGTACGAGAGCCACACCCAAATCGCACTGCATCGTGGGCAGCGCGGGATCGCGGCCGGCCAGACGGCGGTGTTCTACGGCGGGCCCGATGCAGACGTCGTTCTCGGCGGGGCGCGCATCGAGAGCGCCGATCGGGTGTCGACCAAGGTGGCGTCCAGGTAAATCTTCGGATCGAACCGGGCAGGCCTTGGTCTCGACCCGCGCGCCAACTAGGTTCCTCGCAGGACGACCGTGGATTGCGGTCCGATCCCCGCAGGCCGAGGTCCAATGGAGGTCCGGTGCGCCGTACGCGTGTCGCTTTGTCCGTTGCCGTCGCCGCACTCGCAGCAGGCTCCGTCGCGATCGGGACGCCGGCTTCGGCCGCCCCAGGGGACGTGGATCTGCAGTTGCTCGCGCTATCGGACTTCCATGGTCGGATCGCGCCCCAGTCCGGGGGCGACGGGACCCTGACCGCGCCCGACGGGCCCGACGCCGGCACCGATCCGGACTCACTGACGGTGGGCGGAGCGGCATACATGGCGACGCTGCTCGATCAGCTGGCCGCCGACTTCGCCACCACGTCCGACAACGGAGACGGGTCCTACTTCGTCGGCGCAGGTGACCTGATCAGTGCCTCGCCGTTCGAGTCCAGCGTGTACAAGGACGAGCCGACCATCGAGGTCCTCAACGAGCTTGGGCTGGATTACTCCTCTGTCGGCAACCATGAGTTCGATCGAGGCTTCGAAGAACTCCAGCGGATCATCGACGGAGGCTGCACGGGCACAGCCAACGTCGACTCCTGCTTCACCGACAGCACGGGCGACACGAGCTTCGACGGAGCCGACTTCCCGTACCTGGGCGCCAACGTGCTGGATGGCAACGGGGACCCGGTGCTGCCGGAGTACGAGATCATCGAGAGCGGCGGAGTGCAGTTGGGGCTGATCGGAGTCGTCACATCCGACACCCCGAACCTGGTCACCCCGACCGGGATCGCCGGCCTGACCTTCGAGGACGAGGCCACCGCGATCAACCGGGTGGCCGGCGACCTCCAGGCGCTGGGCGTAGAGGCGATCGGCGTGCTCATCCACGAGGGTGGCACGCAGGGCTCAGGATCGTTCTACAACACCTGCGTCGGCCTGACCGGGCGCATCGTGGACATCAATGACGCCACCACCGAGGCGGTCGACCTGATCATCAGCGCGCACACACATGTGCCCTACGACTGCGAGCTGGAAGACCCTGCGGGAGACTTGCGGCCGGTGACGCAGGCCGGCTTCTACGGCAAGGCGATCACCGACATCCGGATGGAGATCAACGAAGGTACCGGTGAGATCGATCGCAGCACGATCTCGGCCGTCAACGTGCCCGTCGATCGGGCGGTGCTCGCACCCGACCCCGCCGTGCAGAGCATCGTCGACTACTGGCTGGCCCAGTCCGCAGGTCCGCGCGCCGTTGTACTCGGAACTCAGACCGCGGACTTGGACCGTGCTTACCTGGCCGGCGCGCCGGTGCGCAACGCCGAGTCCGGGTTCGGCAACCTGATCGCCGACGCGCAACTCGATGCGATGGACGACGACCCGGGGACCTTCGGAAATCCGATTGCCGCGTTCATGAACCCCGGTGGGATCCGATCCGACATCAACTGCGCCGACGTGCCCTCCGGGGAACCAGTGGGGACCATCACCTTCGGCGAGGCGTTCACTGCGCAGCCGTTCAGCAACACGGTCAACGTGGTCACCATCACCGGACAGGCGATCGATGATGCTCTCGAGCAGCAGTGGATAGATCCGACAACCCTGGGTGAACGGACCATGTTGCAACTCTCGGTCTCGGAGAGTCTGAGCTACGACTTCGATCCGAGACTGACCCTGGGCGATCGGGTCAGCAACATCCGGATCGAGGGCGCGGTCATCAATCCGAGTGCCGACTACACGGTCGTTGCCAACTCGTTCCTGACCGCCGGCGGCGACGGCTTTGTCGCCTTCACCACCGGCTCGACTCCGGTGACCGGCCCGGTCGACGTCGACGCGCTGGCCGACTACGTCGGCGACAACTCACCGGTGTCCCCGCCCGGCCTGGACCGGGCGAACTCGCTCGACCCGGCCCAGCCACTGAACGACGACGGCACAGGTACCGGGCCCTGCGAAATCGCAGGTCCGGGTCCGGGTCCCGGCCCAGGTCCTGGCCCTGGCCCAGGCCCAGGTCCTGGCCCTGGCCCTGGCCCAGGCCCAGGCCCGGGCGCGGGCCCAGGCCTTCCGGCAACCGGCTCGCACACCGGTGAGCTGTCGGCTCTTGCCGGCTTCCTGCTGCTCTCCGGTGCCGGGGCCTGTGTCGTCGGGCGTCGCCGGCGCCGCGGTGTCGTGCTGGCTGACTGAGCGGGTTGGCTGACTGACTCTGGCTGTCACCGGCGGGCCGGCCTGGCCGTCGGCGACCGGGATCGGCTCCCTTCCGGGGACTGATCCGGTCGTCGCCGTCCGGCAGGTCCTCGACGCGCTGCCGGATGGGCCACATCTGCCTGAACTGCCCGAGCGGGGGCCGGGAGCGGACCTGCTCGGTCGGGGAGCCGGCCTGCTGCTCGATCTGCCGGTGGACCTGCAGCCCAGCGGCTGGCGGTTCGTGTCCCGGCCGGGCATGGATCTCGGCCGCACGCGGGATCTGTGGGCGCGCGACCTCGACGCTCTCGCCCAGGAGGCGGGGGACTACCGCGGTTGGTTCAAGATCCAGCTGGCCGGGCCATGGACTCTCGCGGCCGGAGTCGAGTTGCATCGCGGGGACAAGGCAGTCGCCGATGCCGGGGCGACCCGGGACATCGCCGAGTCGCTGGCCGCTGGGCTGGCGCAGCACCTGGCCGTGCTCGGCCGGGCGCTGCCGTATGCCGAATTCGTCGTCCAGGTCGACGAGCCGAGCCTGCCCGCTGTGCTACGCGGCGGTGTGAAAACGTCCAGCGGCTTCGGCCAGCTCGACGCTATCGAGGAGCCGGTTGTCGAGGCCGGACTGCGAAGCGTGCTGGTGGCCGCCGGTGAGGCGCCCACCGTCGTGCACTGCTGCGCGGGCGACATACCGATCGAACTGCTTCGTCGGACCGGACTGACAGCCCTGAGCCTCGACCTGAACCTGACCTTCGATCAGGACGAGATGGGCGTGGCAATCGAGGCGGGGACGGCTCTGCTGCTCGGGGTCGTCCCGGGTACGGACTCGTCCCTGCCCAAGCCGCTGGAAACTGCCGATCGGTTGCGGTCGTGGTGGCGCCGGCTCGGGTTCGACCCGGGGAACCTGCCGGGCACAGTCACGCTGACCCCAACGTGTGGCCTGGCCGGCGCGAGTCCGGCGTACGCGGTTGCCTGCATGACCCATCTGCAGGCCGCGGGCCGCGAACTCGCCGCCGGTTGAGGCGTCTGGACGCGGGCATCGGCCAACGGTCGTACGGGGCGGATAACGTTTGCCCGTGGCAACTCCAGAGGGTCCGGTGACGCCGTCGAGCGACGAGATCCCAGCTGACGTTCGGGCTGTGCACGCCGAACTGGTCCGGGAATTGGACGAGCACCTGTTCCGCTATCACGTGACCGATGCGCCGACCGTCAGCGACGGTGAATACGACGCACTGATGGCCAAGCTGCGGGCTCTCGAGGAGTCGCAACCGGGCCTGGCCACCCCCGACTCGCCGACCCAGAAGGTTGGCGCGGTCTATTCCACCCTGTTCACCCCCGTCGACCATCTGGAGCGGATGCAGAGTCTGGACAATGCGTTCACCGAGGACGAGCTCGCCTCCTGGGCAGCCCGTGTCGTGCGCGAGGGAGCGAGTGATCCGACATACCTCTGCGAACTCAAGATCGACGGGCTCGCGATCGCGCTGGTCTATGAGCAGGGTCGCCTGGTCCGGGCCGCGACTCGTGGGGATGGCCGTACCGGCGAGGACGTGACCGCCAACGTGAAGACCCTGGACAACGTCCCGAGCATGCTGACTGGGAAGGACATCCCCGAGTTGATCGAGGTCCGCGGTGAAGTCTACTTCCCGGTCGAGGGCTTCCGCCAACTGAACGAGAGCCTGGTCGCGGCAGGCAAGGCGCCCTTCGCCAATCCCCGCAATGCCGCGGCCGGATCCCTTCGGCAGAAGGATCCCAAGATCACCGCAAGCCGGCCGCTGCGACTGCTGCTACACGGCGTCGGCGCTCGAGACGGGTTCGAGTTCATTCGACAGTCGCAGTCCTACGAGGTGCTCGAGTCCTGGGGCCTGCCGACCAGCGAGCGGTACGAAACGTTCAAAGACCTCGCCGGAGTGCACGAATACATCCAGCGCTACGGCGAGCACCGGCACAGCGTCGAGCACGAGATCGACGGGGTCGTCATCAAGATCGACGAGATCGTGCTGCAACGGCGGCTGGGATCGACCAGCCGGGCGCCGCGCTGGGCGATCGCCTTCAAGTACCCACCCGAGGAGGTCAACACCAAGCTGCTCGACATCCGGGTCAATGTCGGCCGGACCGGGCGGGTGACTCCGTACGGCGTCATGGAACCGATCCTGGTCGCCGGCTCCACGGTGAGCATGGCCACCTTGCACAACGCCTCGGAGGTCGTCCGTAAGGGCGTGCTGATCGGCGACACGGTGGTTCTGCGTAAGGCCGGAGACGTGATCCCGGAGATCCTCGGGCCTGTCGTTGCCCTGCGGGACGGTTCCGAGCGGCCCTTCGAGATGCCGACCCAGTGCCCCGAGTGTCGTAGGACTCTTGCTCCGCAAAAGGAGGGCGACGCCGACATCCGATGCCCGAACGCCCGGTCCTGCCCGGCCCAATTGCGGGAGCGGATCTTCCATGTCGCCGGCCGCGGGGCCTTTGACATCGAGGTGCTCGGGTACGAGGCCGCGATCGCGCTCCTGGACGCCGGGCTGGTCAAGGACGAGGGCGACCTTTTCAGCCTGACTGCGCAGAAGTTGATCCGCTCCACGTTGTTCGCCAAGAAGGACGGCACGTTGTCGGCCAACGGAGCAAAGCTGCTGGCCAACCTCGACACCGCCAAGGACCGACCACTATGGAGGGTCCTGGTCGGGCTCTCGATCCGTCATGTGGGCCCCACTGCCGCTCAGGCCCTGGCTCGGGAGTTCGGCTCGATCGATGCCATCGCGCAGGCATCGGAGCAACAGTTGGCCGCCGCGGATGGGGTCGGCCCGACCATCGCGCAAGCAGTCGTGGAGTGGTTCGCCGTCGACTGGCACCGCGAGGTGGTGCAGAAGTGGCGGACGGCGGGGGTCCGGCTGGCGGAGGAACGTAGCGACGCGGGGCCGCGTCCGCTTGACGGGGTAACGGTCGTGATCACCGGCTCGCTGGAGAACTACAGCCGGGACTCCGCGACCGAGGCCGTACAGGCGTTGGGCGGCAAGGTCACCGGGTCGGTGTCCAAGAAGACGGACTTCGTCATCGCCGGGGACAGTCCCGGCGGCTCGAAGTACGACAAGGCGATCGCGCTCAAGGTCCCGCTCCTCGACGAAGCCGGCTTCCGGGTTCTGCTCGACAGCGGCTCTCGGGCCGCCTCCGCGGTGGCAACCATCGGTCCGGCCTGACGAGGCATCTGGGTCAGGCGTCGATAGCCGCGACCGTTGCAGCGATGCCCACGAGGTGGGCCAACCGGAGCAGTTCGGAGCGGAGGAACGCGGGTCCGCCGGCGCGGCCGACCAGGACGACCTGACACGCCTCGCCCATCGGCGCCCCCATCATCTCCGTGCCCAGCGAGGAGAAGATCGTGGGCACCTCGTCTGCTTCAGAGTCGAGCAACGTCGGCGTCGCCATCGGGCACCAGGGGAAGAATTCAATCTGGTCCTCGACGATCTCCGGTGCAGCGGCGCTGGAGGCGATGACCGTCGAGCCGCCACCGGGGGATGGCGGGCAGCCGACGATCATGGCCCAACTGGCCCGGAAGATCCGGGGCAGTTCCTCGGCCAGCAGCTGTGCGACAGCCGGTCCTGACCCGGCCAGTGCTTCGACCAGAGCGAGTTCCCGATGTGTGTCCAGCGTCCCGGAAAACGGTCGCAGTGACTCCACCGACACCCCATCGACCGATCGGGCGGCGGTGATCAGCCCGTCCGGAAGCCGGTCGGGAGGCAACTCCACCACGATGTCGTCGACCGCCTCACCACCCAAGCGCTGCACCACGTCGATGCTGACGATGTCCGCGCCGCTGGCTCCCAGCGATGTCGCCAGGGCTCCCAACATTCCGGGTCGGTCCGGTACGACGACGCGCAAGAGGTAGGACATGGCAGGGCAACAGTGCCAGAAAGCGTGTCACCGGTGTGCTGACGACTTGTTACGTTCTCGCTACCGTTGACCTCCCAACCCGCTGGATCTCCCCGTCGTGGACGCTCACGATGCCGAGTCGGGCGGCAGGGGGCGGTGCTCATAAACTCCTGACACCGGGACTGCCCATGAACAGCATCCGGGCAGGCCATCCATCCGCGCTCGAGGAGCCCGTTCCCGCATGACAGCAATCGGAAAAAGGCCCAACCCATGACTGCCATCTCTCGCGAGGATGTGGCGCACCTGGCGCACCTGGCGCGGCTTTGCGTGACCGACGAGGAACTGGACCTTTTCGCCGGTCAGCTCGATGTGATCCTCTCCTCGGTGGCCCATGTGGCCGACGTCGCCGCTGACGACATCCCGCCGACAACCCACGCCGTGCCGTTGACCAACATCACCCGCCCCGACGTTCTGGGGCCATGCCTGCACCCCGACGACGTTCTCGCGGCGGCCCCCGCGGCCCAGGGCGGCCGCTTCCGCGTGCCGCGCATCCTCAACGAGCCGGCGTGAGTTCTCCCGACGACAGAAGTCAGCACGCGACGCTCACTGCTCGTACGGCCGTCGAGCTCGCTGCGTTGATGGCGTCGGGTGAGGCCAGCGCCGTCGAGGTGGCCCAGGCGCACCTGGACCGGATCGCCTCCGACGACGGCACGCTGCACGCCTTTCTGCGCGTCGACGCTGACGGTGCGTTGGCATCAGCCAGAGCCATCGATGCCCGGCGGGTGGCCGGTGAACCTCTGGGACCATTGGCCGGCGTCCCATTGGCGCTCAAGGACGTCGTGGTCACCAAGGGCCTGGAAACCACCAGCGGATCCAAGATTCTGGCCGGCTGGATTCCTCCGTACGACGCGACGATCACCACTCGGATCAAGAACGCCGGGATAGTGATCCTCGGCAAGACCAACATGGACGAGTTCGCGATGGGGTCCTCCACGGAGAACTCCGGCTTCGGCCCGTCGCACAATCCTTGGGATCTCGACCGGGTTCCGGGCGGATCCTCGGGGGGCTCGAGCGCCGCGGTCGCCGGATCGCTGGCGCCGCTGGGTATCGGCACTGACACCGGCGGTTCGATCCGGCAACCCGCTGCGGTCACCGGTCTGGTCGGGCACAAGCCCACCTACGGCGGAGTCAGCCGGTACGGCCTGATCGCGTTCTCCTCCAGCCTGGATCAGGCAGGGCCATTCGGCCGTACGGTCCTGGACACCGCCTTGCTGCACGAGGCTATCGGTGGACACGACCGGGCGGACTCGACCTCCATCCCCGCACCGGTTCCGCCCGTGGTCGCCGCGGCCCGTGCGGGTGCCGGCGGTGATCTGACCGGCCTGCGGGTGGGGGTCGTCCGCGAGCTCGGCGGTCTGGGCTTCGCCGACGGATACGAACCCGGCGTCCTTTCCAGGGTGAGCGAAACCGTCGAGCTGATGGCCGGGCTGGGCGCCGAGATCGTCGAGGTGTCCTGCCCGCACTTCGGGTACGCGCTGGCCGCCTATTACCTGATTGCACCAAGTGAGGCATCTTCGAACCTGGCTCGCTTCGATGCCGTTCGGTACGGCTTGCGGGTCGGCGATGATGGCGTACGCGGTCTCGATGAGGTGATGGCGCTTACCCGTCAGGCTGGTTTCGGCCCGGAGGTCAAGCGTCGCATCATGATTGGGACGTACGCTCTTTCCAGTGGCTATTACGAGGCATATTACGGCCAAGCGCAGAAGGTCCGTACATTGATCAGCCGTGACTTCGCTGCCGCATTCGAGGCTGCCGACGTTCTGGTCTCGCCGAGCACGCCGACCGTTGCCTTCCGGCTGGGGGCGCGTACGGACGACCCGCTCGCGATGTACGCCGCGGATCTGTGCACACTGCCTGCCAGCCTGGCGGGAACGCCGGCGATCTCGGTGCCCTGCGGGCTCTCGGAGGGGCTTCCGGTGGGGTTGCAGATCATGGCCCCGGCGCTTGCCGATGATCGCTGCTACCGGGTGGCGGCCGCAGTCGAATCCACCCTTGATGCCCGCCGCGGACATCCTTTGCTGCAAGAGGTTCCGCTGCGATGAGCGCGAGTAACGGATCGGACGTAGAGTGATCCTCACATCGCAGCCGAATGAGTCGCTGGGGAGGGATCCGCGTGACCGGACAGTGGACCGGATACGACCCTCGCACGCAGGCGGCCGTACCCCCGTCCCCTTACATACCAGCATTGCCGCCGCCACCGGTGCGACCCGTGCCACCCGAGACACCGACTCCCCGGGAGTTGCTCGTACAGCGAATGGCCGGGGCCATGATGATGCTGATCCTGCTGTCGATCACGGGGTTCCTCTGGAATTTCGACTGGCTCTTCAGGATTCTGTTCACCGTCTACACCGGACTCGCGGCGTTCTGGTTCTGGGATCTGTTCGTGAGGCATCCACGGGTCTGACTGCCGGAGCGGCTGCGTACCGCAATGCCGGAACGGAGGCGATGTGACCAGCACTTCCCAGGTCACCGTCGACGAGGTTCTTGCTCGATACGACCCGGTGATCGGCTTGGAGACCCACGTCGAGCTCGGCACGCTGTCGAAGATGTTCTGCGGCTGCCCGACGGAGTTCGGCGCCGAACCCAACACGCAAACCTGTCCGGTCTGTCTCGGTCTTCCCGGCGCCCTTCCGGTCGTGAACGTGAAATCGATCGAGTCCACGATCCGGATCGGGTTGGCGCTGAACTGCACGATCGCCTCGTGGTGCCGATTCGCGCGAAAGAACTACTTCTATCCGGACATGCCCAAGGACTTCCAGATCAGCCAGTACGACGAACCTTTGTGCACCGACGGATACCTCGATGTCCTGGTCGACGGTGAGCCGTTCCGAGTCGAGATCGAGCGCGTGCACCTCGAGGAGGACACCGGCAAGAGCCTGCATGTCGGAGGGGCAACTGGTCGGATCCATGGCGCCGACCACTCGCTGGTCGACTACAACCGGGCCGGCATTCCGTTGGTGGAGATCGTCACCAAGCCGATCGCCGGGACCGGCGGGCGTGCGCCGGCCGTGGCGCGTGCCTATGTCACCGAGCTGCGGGAACTGCTGCGCGGGCTCGACGTCTCCGACGTACGGATGGAACAGGGCTCGATGCGCTGTGACGTCAACACGTCGTTGGCCCCCAAGGGCGCTGCCGAATGGGGCACGCGGACCGAGACGAAGAACGTCAACTCACTGCGGTCGGTCGAACGTGCGGTCCGTTCGGAGATGATCCGCCAGTCCCAGGTGCTCGACGAGGGCGGCCGGATCGTTCAGGAGACTCGGCACTTCCACGAAGACACCTCCTCGACGACGTCGGGTCGGAGCAAGGAAGAGGCCACCGACTACCGGTACTTCCCCGAGCCCGATCTCGTCCCGGTTGCCCCCGACCCGGCTTGGGTCGAACAGCTGCGTGCCGCCCTCCCCGATTCGCCGTCGATTCAACGGGTCCGGCGCCAGGCCGAATTGGGCCTGTCCGATGACGAGATGGCCTGGCTGGTCAACAGCGGTGCGCTGCAACTGTTTGCCGACACGGTCGCCGCCGGGGCATCGGCCGCCGACGCCCGCAAGTGGTGGCTCGGCGATCTGGCCCGCCGGGCCAATGCCGAGGACATCGAACTGGCCGAGTTGGCGATCACGCCGGCGCAGGTCGCCGGATTGGCCCGGTTGGTTGCCGAGGGAAGAGTCAACGACCGGCTGGCCCGCCAGGTGCTCGACGGCGTGCTCGCCGGGGAGGGTGATCCGGAACAGGTTGTCGTCGCTCGCGGCCTCGCAGTGGTCAGCGACACCAGCGCCTTGGATGCGGCTGTGGACGCGGCGATTGCGGACAATCCCGACGTCGTCGCCAAGATCCAGAATGGCAAGGTCGCCGCAGTCGGGGTGCTGCTCGGGTCGGTCATGAAAGCAACCCGTGGTCAAGCCGACGCGGCCGCAGTCAAGGCCATGATCGCCCAACGCCTCGGCGTCAACCTGTAGTCGATTGGGCGGACGCAGCCCGCCGCTGCGCTGCGACTACTGACCCGCTCGCTCGTCAACCAGATCCGGATCCGAGTAGGCCGACTCGATCCGATTGAGGATCAGATTGAGGTCGTAGCCCGCCGCTGCCGCGGCGTTCACCAGGGCCTGAGTGAGTTCATCTGTCGAGAATTCATTCTCGGCTGTCACTGGTCGGATGAAAGGAATGGGCATCGCCGATGCAGGAATCTGTCCGTTAGTGACCAAGCCCGTCATGACTCCAGTGGCAGTGTCGTAGCGCCGCTCGGCCTCAGTTCTGGCGGGGGACGGCGTAGGGCCTTCCGTTGACCCATCGTCACGGGCTTGTGAGTCGATGACGGCGAAGACGGTGTCAACCAAGCCGGAGACGCCCGGAGCAGGGATCGCCCCTAGGACACCCTGAGTGATGTCGGCACCCAACTGACGTGAGCGCGCGGCTGCCGCTTCGGCTTCCGCCTGATCGGCACCTGCGTCTATCTCGGCGTTGAACAGGCCGGCGTCCACGATTCCTCTGGTTCGGCCCACATTGCCTCCATTCACCTCAGTGTTTCCCGACACCGCGTATTCGGAGAGTTCCTGCTGCTCATAGGCGTACGCCAGACCGGCCAATGCCGTCGCGGAGTCCTGATCGGTTCCGATCAATGTCGTGAAGCGCACTCGGGTCTCGAAGGGCAAGTCCCTTAGGTCCGTGGGAACGGCATCGGGATCCAGATTGGTCTGCTCTGCCGCGAATTGGTCCATGAACGGTGCCATAGCGGCAACAAAGCCCTGGGTGATCGCTGGATTGACCTGGCCCACAGCTGATTCCGCCGCTACCCCCGAGGTTCCGACGCCATCCATGAGCAGTTCGAAGGTTTCATCGCCAGTCACGATCTGCACGAGGTCGAACATGGCGGTCTGCGCCCCACCTTGCTGGACTGGATCGTCGCTCACTGCCCACAGGGGGATGAAGTCCGTAAGACTCGCCGCTGAAGCGCCGTCATCGGACCATTCGAAGGAGTACATGTTGCCAACGAACTGAGCGGCGTTGTATCCGTATGGCATACGCGATCCGGTCACGACGTCAAAACATGCACCGTCGTTGCGAGCGATTACGTCCAGGAAGGACTGACCGGTTGCGTCTACCTGCTCACCCCACGTTGGCGTGCCTTCCATCCCTAGCGTCTCGAGGCCTTCGACCGCCACAAACATGCGATTCAGAGCATCCGCCATCTCGCGGGAAAGACCATCGCCTGCCTCGACGGTAGAGAACTCCAAGAGCTCGCCCAGCTGCACGAGCGACTCGAAGGCGCCGGCTGTCGGGGGCGTCGGCAACGTGGACGGCACTATCGGGTCATCCAGGCTGTCGCGGACCCAGGTGGGCAGACGCGCGTACCCGCCGCCACCTGAACCGCTGCGCGAAAGGACGAGCATGCCGTTAGCCGAGGCGGCGGTCAGCGCCGTGACCAGTGTGGGATCCAACCCGCCGACGGTATGGGTCGCGTAGACAGGCGGGCTCTCATCGTCAGTTCGGGATGTCGGCGCACTGGTCGTGTAAGTGAATGTCGTCTGGGCCAGGTAGCCCGGCAACTCGGTGACCCGTTCACCCACGGTTTCGTAGAAGGCTGCCAGGAAATCGATCTCGGCGGAGGTGAGTTCCTTCCCGGACTCCGCGCGTCGAATGATGGCGGCAACATCGGCGAGGGCCCCGGCTACGGCTCGCGGACCCGCGGCGCCGTCCAGCCCTTCGACGACTGTCGTCCCAGCCTCGACGCCGTCGGTGGCCGAGACCGGAGGCGGCGCGATCTCGGGCCAGAGGGTCATGGCGCCCCAACCGAGGAAGGACACCACAAGCGCGAGGTTGTCCGCGGTTGTTCCCTCGCGGAACATGCGTGCCTTCTCCAACACCCTGTCTTGAAAGTTCTCCCAGAGCACGTGGCCTTCGCGGATGAAGCGGTCGAGAGCAAGGCTTCGGGCATCCTCCACGGCCACGCGATTCTCGAGGCGCAGACGCTCGGCCTCTGCTGCTTGCGGGGGAGGCCATAGATTCAGCGGCGCCGGCACGCCGAAGTCGTCGATCTCGGCGATCTGCCAGCGGGCGATCAACTCGTGCCTCGTGGCGAGAAACGCTTCCACGTCCGCGGCCCATGCCATGCCAACCGCGTACCCGTACTGGGTGCCCTCCACGGCGGTCTCCAACGCGACCACGTTGTCGCCTATCTGGGCTGCCACTGCGGGGGTGATCACCTCGGAGAAGGACAGCGCCACCTCGCTCAACACGTACCGGACATTGTCTCCATGACCCAGCAGCACGCCGCTGATCGCCTGGAGCCGCTCCGCACTTTGCCGGATCTTCTCGGGGCAGGCACGCGTGTCTGCGGGGTAGAAGTCGGTATTGGTCATTCTCGCCGTCCTGTTGAAACGCCGTCCGGTAGGAAACCGACAGTCCGGCGAAACGCTAGGACGCTTGGACAGCAGGCAGCGGGAGTTATCCACAGGCCGCCCGGAAGCGATCTTTCCGACCAGCGCCCGGCTCCGAGTTCGACTGGGTCTGTGGACGGCCGCAACGCTGCGAACGCTTATCGGCTTACTGTCGGCAACGGCAAGGTGACGAGCAGGGAAGGGCCATGGGTGCTGGGGACGAGGTAGGCGTCGACACGACTGCCGCCGAGCGGAGTGGCACAGAGACCGCGACGCTGGCCGAGCGGTACGCCGGTATCAGCACCAGTTTTCAGACCGAAATGTCGCTGCTGAGTGATGCCAGCTGCAATGAAATGCCGGTCGCAAGTGGCGCGTTGGACTACTGCGCCGACGTCGTGGGGCAGCTGACTGCGCTACAAGCCCACACCAGCACCTTGGGGGCCAGCGCAGTCACAGCTGCGGCTGACGCTCGCCGGACTGATGACGAGATCGGGACTGGATTGGCTTCGGTCTACGCGGCCTGACCGCGCATGGGCATGGCTCAAGACGTCCCGCCACCGCCGCCTCCGATGGGTGGGGCCAGGATGCGCAGCACCCGATCGTCGTCCTCGATAGGGGTGCCGGAGCCATCCCGGTTGTTCGTCGTCACCCACAGGGCGCCCTCGGCGTCGAAGACGAGTGTCCGCAATCGGCCGTACGTCGTCGTGAGGAATTCCGTCGACGTCCCGGTCGCGGCGTAGCCCGCGTCCAGCTGATTGACATAGATCCGCTGGCCGTCCAGCGCCGACACCGCGATCGAGCCGCCGGCCAGCGCGCAACCACCGAAGCCGTCACCCGGCGGGTCGATCTCCAGGATCGGATCGATCGTGCCGGAGTCAGCCCGCGGCCACCCGTACTCCTCATCCTCCACCAGAACGTTCACCTCGTCAGGCTCCTCGTCGATCAGATCGGTGCCCAGCAATTGGCCGTCCGGTCCCAGGCACAGCCCGGTGACGTCGCTGTGACCGCTGGTGAAGACGGCTTCGGCTCCCGCCGGCTCCCCGAAGATGTCGATCCGAAGAACCTTTCCGGCCAGGTTCTGCTCGTTATCGGCCAGATCGGGTACGCCGGTGTCGCCCGTACCGACGTACAGCGCCCCGTCCAAGCCGAAGATCAGTGCCCCTCCATTGTGGGTGAGGCCCTTGGGGATGCCGGTGAACACCGGATTGGGCGCCCCCCCGATCGGAAACTTCACGACTCGATTGTCTTCCGCGGTGGTCAGGTAGGCGTAGATCAAGCGGTCCTGCTCGTAGGTCGGTGACAGCGCGAGGCCGAGCAGGCCACCGTCGCCGGTCACGTCCAAGCCGGGTACCACCATGAGCTCCACCGGTGGAGAGGCGTCCGGAAAGACCTGCAGGATGCGGCCGGTGTTGCGTTCACCGACGAGTGCACTGCCATCGGTGAGCAAGACCAGCCCGGTGGGTACGGACAGCCCGGTGGCAACGGCGTTGGAGTCGCCGCCCACACCATCCGGTCCGGGTTCGCCCGGCGGTGGCTGGTCCGGGCTCGGATCCTGGGGCGGCGCGACGACCGGAGGTGGCCCCTCGGGCTTGACCACCCACGCGCCGGCCGGACTGTATCCACCCGAACACCCGGCTAGGAGCAGAAGTCCCAATAGCGCTGCCCAACCGGCCCGCCCCCGCTTGGCTGCCCGCCAGGACAGCACATGATCATTGCGCCAGCCCGAACGGTTCACTCCGGCAGCCTAGGTTCCTACCCCGTTGCGGGCGTGTGAAGTTTCTCCCGGATTCGCGGCCACTTAGGCTGCTGCCTCGTGACTCTCGAGGTACTGCTCCCCAACGAATCCGCAGTTCAGCAGCTCAGCCGGCTCCCGGGCCTGCGATGTCGGGTCTACCAGGGAGAGGGCGAGGTCAGCCAAGAGGCGCGCGGCTCGACAGTGTGGGTACCTCCCTTCCTGGCCACGTTGGACGTCCCCGGAGTTCTTGCGCAGCTGCCGCAGCTCGACGTCATCCAACTGCTCAGCGCGGGCGCGGAGCGGTTCGTCGAGCATGTGCCGCACGGGGTGATCCTGTGCAACGCCCGGGGCGCCCACAGCGGCGCCACCGCGGAGTGGATCGTTGCCGCCATGCTGGCCTCGATCCGGCAGTTCCCGCGGTTTCTGGGGGCCCAAGCTCGCGGCGAATGGGACAACCCCTGGAACGCTGAGCTGGCCGGGCGCCGCGTTCTGGTCGTCGGCGCCGGAGACATCGGGACGGCGGTCGGTCGGCGGCTCCAGGGATTTGAGGTCGACGTGACCTATGTCGCCCGCTCCGCTCGCGAAGGAGTATCGGCGGTCAGTGAGCTGCCGGACCTGCTCGGCCAGCACGACATAGTCGTCCTTTTGGTTCCGATGACATCCGAGACTCGCGGCATGGTCGACTCCGACTTCCTGGCGGCGATGCCGGACGGGACACTGCTGGTCAACGCCGCCCGCGGGCCGGTTGTCCACACCGACGCGCTACTCGCCGAACTCACCAGCCAGCGTCTGTACGCCGCCCTGGACGTCACCGATCCCGAGCCGTTGCCAAGCGGCCATCCGTTGTGGTCGGCCCCCAACCTGTTGCTGACCCCGCACATCGCGGGCAGCGTGCCACGAGCCGGCGAGCGAGCCCTCGCCGTCGTCACTGCCCAACTCGAGCGACTGCTTGCCGGCCAGCCACTGCAGAACGTGGTCAGCGGCGCCTACTGATTTCCAGCGGGCAGCCGTGCTGGGTGGCCGGCTACTCGGCTGTGACCAACCGAGCGCGGAGTGCCAACAG
>Ga0136610_1000003_pt1 | contig 45600 bp, 46 predicted proteins | sample AntDrymUQ1342206_2_FD_104804 | JGI IMG/M metagenome (GOLD analysis project Ga0136610, IMG submission 104804) | Polar desert sand microbial communities from Dry Valleys, Antarctica - metaG UQ134 (22.06) | ecosystem: Environmental > Terrestrial > Soil > Desert | place: Antarctica: Dry Valley...
AGATGGAGCTGCTGCAGAACGTCAAGAAGGGGATCGCGGACGTCGTCACGGCCAAGAAGCGTCTTCAGCTGCAGAGCCAGAAGATGGAGCAGCAGGTCGTCAAGCTGGACACCCAGGCGCGCCAGGCGCTCGCCGCCGAACGCGACGACCTCGCACGCGTCGCGCTCGAGCGCAAGCAGTTCACGCAGACCGAGCTGCAGTCGCTCGATCAGCAGGTCGCCGAGCTGCAGTCCCAGCAGGACAAGCTGATCGAGTCCGAGAAGCGCCTGCGCACGAAGATCGAGGCCTTCCGCACGAAGAAGGAGGTCATCAAGGCGCAGTACTCCGCCGCGGAGGCGCAGGTGCGCATCTCCGAGGCCGCGACCGGCGTCGGCGAGGAGATGGCCGACGTCGGCCTGGCGATGCAGCGCGCCGTCGACAAGACGGAGGACATGAAGGCCCGTGCATCGGCGGTCGAGGAGCTCGAGGCGGCGGGCACGTTCGAGGATCTCACGCAGCTGGGCTCGGGCCAGGACGACATCGATCGCCAGCTCGCCGAGCTCGGCGCCGGCGGGATGGTCGACGACGACTTGGCGAAGATGAAGGCCGAGCTCGGGATGGGCGATCCGTCACCCGCGCCCGGCGAGCTGGAGGCCGGCGGGCCCGCCTCCGGCGAGCCCGAGGTCAAGCCATGATCGTGCGGATCATGGGCGAGGGCCAGTACCGCCTCGACGAGGACTGCATCAAGCGCGTGAACGTGCTCGACAACGCCGGTGTCAAGGCCGTCGAGTCCGATGACGAGGACGCCTTCCACGCGGCCTTCGAGGAGATGCTCGACATCATCCGCAAGCAGGGCGAGCACCTCGGCGACGAGGAGATCGAGACGTCCGACGTGATCGTCCCGCCGGGCGACACGTCGTTCGCGGAGGCCGCCGCCGACTTCACCGGCGAGGGCCTGATCCCCGACTAGCGGCTCTCAGCCGGCGCGGCCTTCGAGGTGGCGCGCGAGCCACCCGGCGGCAGCCGCCCATGCAAGCGCCCCGGCGATCGCCGCCGGCAGCGCGGCCGGCAACGCGCGGTCGCCGCGCGGCCGCTGACCGGGGGCAACCAGCCGGCCGACGGCGCCGCCGGTCGCGGCACAGGCCGCATGCGCCGAGGCCGCGGCGATCAGATCGGTGGCCGTGAACCCTCATGACGGACAGCTTGCGCGAGAAGCCCTAACGAAAGCTGAGTGCTGCCCGCACGGCAGGCGAGAACCCCAACGGCCTGCTGCGCCGGTACTCCCTCACAGGCACCGACCTCTCGGTGCACGGCGTCCTAGATCGGGATCCCCCAGAGCGGAAACCAGCGCTCGAGCTCCGCTTCGATCGGGAGCTCGTCGCCGATGATCGCCCGGATCTGCAGCTCGCGCTCGCCGTCGCGCTCGTGCTTGCCGGCGGGCACGAACGGATACCAGGAGCCGCGCTTGTAGTTGTAGATGAAGTAGACGGGCCGGCTCTTGGAGTCTGCGAACGCGAAGACTGCCGCCAGCACCCGGTCGCCGTAGCCACCGACGGCGAGCGCGTCGCTGACGGCGTTGACGCCGACGACGAGATCCTCGATGTCGTCGTCGCGCAGGACCATCCAGCGGTAGCCGTGCTCGTCGTCGGTGGTATCGATCGTCGTGCCGGTGTCCGCGCCCGTTCCCTGCAGGATCTGCTCCATCTCCGCGGTGATCGACTCGAAGTCGGCGGTCGCCAGCGGCTGGAAGACGATCCCGGCGAGGCCCCTCGTCCGGATCCCGTGGCCGGTGTCGAGCGACACGTATGCCGTTGACATCGCGAACAGCCGATCGGGCGCCGGGCCCTGGAGCTTCTTCTTGCCGCCCAGCAGTGCGTCGAAGAAGCCCACGCCGCGAACCCTACGTGGCGGCGAGCGTGCCGCGCTGCAGCTGCTGCTCGTACTGCATGAGCTTCTCGATGCGCTGCTCCATCGGCGGATGCGTCGAGAACAAGCCCATGACCGACTGCTTGCTGGGCGGCGAGATGAAGAACGCGCTCATCTCCTTGGCGACGCGCAGGTCCTGTTGGGGCAGGCGATCCATGCCCGAGGAGATCTTGCGCAGCGCCGACGCCAGTGCGCTCGGGCGGCCTGTGACGAGCGCGGCGCCGCGGTCGGCGACGAACTCGCGGTAGCGCGACAGGGCCATCATCAGTACGAACGACACGACATAGACGACGAGCGAGACGAGGATGATGCCGAGCATCCCGGGGCCGTCGTCGTCGTCGGAGTGCCCGCCGCCGCCGAACAAGAAGCCGAACTGCAGGATCATCGCCGCGATCGATGCGAAGAACGAGACGAGGGTCATGATCATGACGTCGCGGTTCTTGACGTGTGCGAGCTCGTGCGCCATGACGCCCTCGAGCTCGGCTGGCGACAGCAGCTCCATGATCCCCGTCGTCGCGCACACCGTCGCGGACTTCTGCGAGCGCCCGAGCGCGAACGCGTTGGGCATGTTCGTCTGAGCGACCGCGATCTTCGGCTTGGGCAGGTCCGCCTGGATGCAGAGGCGCTCGATCATCGCGTGCAGCTCCGGCGCCTCCTTCGGCGTGACCTCGCGTGCGCCCATCGCGTGCAGCGCGAGCTTGTCGGACGTGAACAGTTGGAACACCGCCAGCCCGCCGCAGATCAACAGGATCATCGGACCCTGCACGCCCGCGCCGATCAGCACGCCGGCGAAGACGACGTACAGCGCGCCGAGCAGGAACAGGGTGAGGATCATCCGGAACTGCAGGCCCGGGTCGCGGCCGAACGAGGTCTTGGTGACAGCCATAGGGCCATTCTTTCAAATCGCCGTATCCGGCCCGCCGGGCACAGCCCTCGCAAGGGCGCTCGCAAGGCTCCATAACCGGGGTCGCGGTTTGATCGCAGCGGCGGCGCGAACCTAGACTGATGAGCGAATGCGCCTCCGCGTCCTTCTCGCGGCCGTCGCGCTGCCGCTGGCGCTGTGGGCTTCGCTGCCGCTGGTGTCCTCCGGCGCGACGCCGCAAGCCGAGCTCAACAGCCTGCAGTCGCGGATCGATGCCGCGCGCAAGAAGATCGGTGCCAAGAAGGGCACCGAGCGCATGCTCAGCTCGCAGATCGCCGGCTATCAGCGGCGCATCGGGCGCCTGCAGGCGAAGATCGGCACGCTCGCCTCGCGCCAGGACATCATCCAGGCCGACCTCGACATCAAGCGCGCGGAGCTCGAGCGCCTGCGCTCGGACCTGCGCTCGGAGCGCGCGCGGCTGGTGCGGCTGCGCAGCCGCCTCGACGAGACGCGCCGCGTGCTGCGCTCCCGGCTCGTCGAGATCTTCAAGGCCGGCAAGCCCGACCTCGTCACCGTGATCCTGAACTCCGACGGCTTCGCGGACCTGCTGGAGCGCAGCGAGTTCATCGCACGGATCTCCGACCAGGACCGCAGGATCGTGACGCTCGTCTCCGCGGCGAGGGTCGACGCCGTGCGCAGCGAGAAGCGCCTGAGCCGGCTCGAGGACCGCCAGCAGGTCGTGACCGAGGTCGTCCAGAAGCGCCGCGACGAGATCGCCGCGATCAAGATGCAGCTGATCGGCACGCGCGTCGGCTACTCGCGCACGAAGGCCGGCAAGGATGCGGCGCTGGACAAGACGCGCTCCGACCGCGCGAACCTCCAGGATCACGTCGAGAGCCTCGAGGCGGCGTCCAACAAGATCACGGGCCAGCTCAACCGGGCTCAGCAGCAGAACGCAGGCGACCTGCCGATCCGCAAGGGCAACGGCAGCATGATCTACCCGATCAACGCCCCGCTGAGCTCCCCGTTCGGGCCGCGCTGGGGGCGCCTGCATGCCGGCATCGACCTCTCCGCGGCGGAGGGGACGCCGATCCGCGCCGCCGACGGCGGCAAGGTCGTGCTGATGCAGGGCACCGGCGCCTCGGGTGGCTACGGCAACTACACGTGCGTGCAGCACACGGCGACGATGTCGACCTGCTACGCCCACCAGTCGCGCTTCGGCACCTCGACGGGGGCGAACGTCAGCCAGGGCCAGGTGATCGGCTACGTCGGCAACACCGGCAACTCGTTCGGCGCCCACCTGCACTTCGAGGTGCGCATCAACGGCTCGCCGGTGAACCCGCTGAACTACCTCTGACGGCCGGCCCGCAGGCGGCCGTCGGCGCTCAGCCGGTGCTCCAGTCGGTTCCTGGCGCCCTTCGCGCTCGCCGGCCTGCGGCGGGCCACGAGACAGGCGCTCAGCAGCACGATCGCGGCGACCTCGGCGACGACCGCGATCACGACGGGCGCGCGGAAGTCCGACTCGACGTAGTCGAACAGGCCGTTCTCGGTCATCGAGATCGCGATCGAGACGAGCGATCCGGCCGACAGGGCGATCGCGCCGGCCGCTGCGAGCGAGGCGGCGCGCGTCGCCAGCATGATCGCCAGCACGCCGGCACCGAGACCGTTGAGCACAAACAAGACGCCGATCGTCGGCACGTCGCTGATGAAGTCGGCGTACTGCTGCAGGTGAATCGCACCGACGACGATCGTCGCGAGTGCGCCGAGGACGCGCAGCACATCGGAGGTCGTGTTCACTTGACGATCACCGTTGCCTGCATGAACGGATGCAGCTCGCAGTAGTACTCGAACGTGCCGGGCTTGGAGACCTTGACGGTCTTCATCTCGCCCTTCGCAAAGGTGTCGGTGTCGAAGACGCCGTCGGGCGACGGCGACTTCCCGGAGGTCGCGGTGTGAAGCGCGGTGTCCCCGTTGGTCCAGGTGATCGTCGTCCCGACCGCGACCGTGATTGCCGCCGGCAGGTACTTGAAGTCCTTGATCTGCACCTTGTCGACCGCCTCGGCCGGCGCTGCGGCCTGCTGGGCGCCGGCGGCCCCGTCGTCGGAGCCGCGGAAGGCGACGAACACGACGACGGTGGCGACGACGAGGACCGCCCCGAGCACGGCGACGACGCGATTCAGGCCAGCTTTCAATGAAGTTGACACGACAACCACTTCGGTCGGCGCAGGCTCCCGGATCAGCGGGCGAGTGTTGCGGCTGTGTGTATCCGCCTGCTCGGGCTTGACTCCAGCAAGGCTGTGAGGAATGGTGACCGGTTCGCTGAGGAGGGTCCCGGTCTGACCGGTCGGGGCGCGATGAGAAAAGGAGTAGAGCGTTGGTTCCCGCCGCATCAGGTGTCGCGCCGACGTGCGCCGAATCAGCCCGACGCAGCGCGCAGGACGACGATCAGGTGATGGCCGGGGTCAAGGCCGGATCGACGGTTGCGTTCGGCGTGCTGTACGACCGCTACTGCGCGCGCGCCTACCGCATCGCGCGATCGGTATGCCGTGACGAGGACCGCGCGCAGGAGGCCGTCCAGGAGACGTTCATCTCGATCTGGCGGACGCGCGAGACCTACCGGGACGACAGCCGGGTCACGCCGTGGGTGCTGACGGTGGCCCGCCATCGGTCGATCGACGTCGCCCGGCGCAACGGGCTGCACGCCGCGCACCGCGCAGGCGCCGAGCTGCTGCACGACCTGCCTACCGCGAACGGCGTCGTGGAGCAGGTCATGGCGCGGGCGCGCGTCGGCGATCTGCGGAGCCTGCTCGCCGAGCTGCCCGATGCCCAGCGCGAGGTGATCGCACTCGCGTTCTACGGCGAGCTGACGCACAGCGAGATCGCCGCGCAGCTCGGCCTGCCGCTCGGCACGGTCAAGGGCCGCATGCGCCTCGGGCTGCGGCGGCTGCGAGCCGGCGTCGCGGACGTCTGACCGCGGGCGTCTCGCCAGGTAGCGTGCCCGGGCATCGAGGCCATCGACCACACGACCGTCGCGGAGCTGCTCGACTTCCGCAGGCAGGTCGCTGAGCTGTACGCCGGCGTCCGGGCCGCTGACGACCCGCGGGCGGCGCACGCGCAGTGGTGCGCGACGCGCCGCCGTCTGTACGCCGAGCACCCGCAGTCGCCGCTTCCAGCGGGCGATCGCGCGAGCTTCGGCGGTCCTCACGTCTGGGACTACGACCCGCGCTGGCGCCTGCTGGCGACCGTCGAGGCGCTGCCCGAGCAGCGCTTGGAGCTGCCGGCCAGCGGCGGGGAGACGATGCGATTCGTGCGCTTCGCTCGTGCGCGCACGCCGAGGCTCTCGTTCGCCCTGTACTGGCTGGACGCCTACGGCGGCGGACTGTTCGTCCCCTTCGCCGATGCGACGAGCGGGACGGAGTCCTACGGGGCCGGGCGCTACGTGCTCGACACGATCAAGGGCGCCGATCTGGGAACGCGAGACGGACTGCTCGTGCTCGACCTGAACTTCGCCTACCAGCCGTCGTGCTCCTACGACGCGCGCTGGACGTGCCCGCTCGCACCGCCCGCCAACCGCGTCGACGTCGCGGTGCGCGCGGGCGAGCGGTCGTCGCCGGCCGGGTAGCGTAGGCGGCGATGCAGCCCGAGATCGATGTACTCGGCTTCTCCCTGAAGACGTTCGGCCTGTGCTTCGGGATCGCCTTCCTCGTTTCCGGCGCGATCACCACGCGCCGCCTGAAGGAGCTCGGTCGTCCGCCCGACTGGGCCTATGAGATGGTCTTCGCGGCGCTGCTCGGCGGTCTGATCGGCGCACGCGGCTACTGGCTGCTCGGACACACCGACGAGCTCGCCGACGACGTCCTCGGCAGCGTGTTCGGCGGCTCGGGGCTCGTCTTCTACGGGGGCTTGGTCGGCGGAGCCGTGGGCGTGGCGCTGTGGGCGCGCCGGCGCGGCGTGCTCAACCTCGAGCTGCTCGACCTGTGCGCGCCGGGGCTGGCGATGGGCTACGCCGTCGGGCGCATCGGCTGCCAGATCTCCGGCGATGGCGACTACGGCAGTCCGACCGACCTGCCGTGGGGCATGGCCTATCCCGACGGGATCGTGCCGACGACCGAGGTCGTTCACCCGACGCCGATCTACGAGACGCTGTCGATGGCGCTCGTCGCGTGGGCGCTGTGGCGCGCGCGCGATGCCTTCCGGCCGGGCGTGCTGTTCGCCTGCTACCTCGTGCTGGCCGGCACCGAGCGCCTGCTCGTGGAGTTCGTGCGCCGCAACGAGCCGGTGCTCGCCGGTCTGACCGAGGCGCAGATCGCGAGCCTCGTGATGCTCATCGCAGGCGTCGTGTGGCTGATGCGCGCTGCGCGGCACCGCGGCCTGCGGATCGCGGGGTCCGCGCCGGCACCGCCGTCCGCGAGCGTTTCGGCGCCGACGAGCAGCTAGGGACATCCGTTGAGACGTCTGATCGGGCGGTTAGGTTGCGACCAGCCGGGGCACCCCTTCGGCGTCCTGTTTCAATCCCTGGGAGGCGGCTCATGAACACTCGCACGATTGCCATCATCGCTCTTGTCCTCGTGATCATCATCGCGGTCATCCTGCTCACCTGATCGCTCTGATTGGGCCGCCCGAGTCGGGCGACTAGCGCGGGGCGCCGAGCGCTTGCAGCGGCGAGCGCCGGCTCCCGCTGCCCCGCGCCGACGGCCGGGTGATCGCCGCAAGCGCATAGAGCGCAACGGCCGCGAGCGCGACCGAGCCGCCGGCGGCGATGTCGAGCTCGGCGCTCGCGACGAGCCCGAGCAGACCCGCCGACGAGCCGAGCGCCGCGGCCAGCGACAGCTGGGCGCGGACGCTTCGGCCGAGCCGCATCGCCGCAGCGGCGGGCGCGACGAGCAGCGCGAAGACGAGCAGGTTTCCGAGACTCAGCACCGCCGCGACGACGGCGACTGCGAGCAGCGCCAGCAGCGCGAGCTCGACCTGCCCCGGCCGCACGCCGAGCGACGGCGCCGCGACCGGATCGAAGACCGCGAGCGTCAGCGGGCGGTGCCCGGCCACGAGCGCGACGCCGACGAGCATGGCGAGCGCCCCCGCTGCGACGAGGTCGGTCGTGCCGGTGCCCAGCAGGTCGCCGAACAGGAGCTTGTCGAGGCCGAGGGGCACGGCGGGCGACAGCGCCAGTACCGCGCCGAGGCCGAAGGCCGTCGTCACCGCGACGCCGACGGCGACCTCCGAGCCCACGCGCGTGTCGCGCGTTGCCAGCGCGATCAGCGCCGCGGTCACCAGCACGCCGCCGCCGGCGCCCAGCAGCAGCGGAGCGCCGGCGAGCGAGGCGAGCACGAGGCCGGGCAGCATCGCGTGCGCGAGCGACTCGGCCGCGTAGGCCTGACGCAGATGCAGCAGCCAGACCCCGAGCGCGCCGCATGCCGCGCCGAGGACGACGACCTCGAGCAGCGCGCGCTGCAGCAGGCCGGAGTGCAGGATCTCCATCAGTGCGCGTGGTGCTGGATCGCGACCGCGCGGTGGCCGCAGTCGAGCATCACGATCTCCTCGCCGTAGGTCGCCTCGAGGACTGCGTTGGTCAGGCTCTGCGCCGGCGGCCCGTAGGCGATCTGCTCGCCGCGCAGGCAGAGGACGCGATCCCAGCGCCGCGCCTGCTCGACGTCGTGGGTCGCGATCAGCAGCACGCGGCCCTCGGCGCGCAGCTCGTCGAGGATCCGCATGATCGCCTCCTCGCTCGTCGCGTCGACGCCGGCGAACGGCTCGTCGAGCAGTAGCACGCCTGCGTCCTGCACGAGCGCGCGCGCGACGAGCACGCGCTGGCGCTGGCCGCCGGAGAGCGTCCCGTAGGAGGTGCTCGCCTGCTCGGCCATGCCGACGCGCTGCAGTGCCGCGCGCGCGAGCACGCGGTCGGCGGCGGTCACGCGCCGGTACCAGCGCGTCCGCGCGTAGGCGCCCATCAGCGCGACGTCGAGCGCCGAGACCGGGAAGTCCAGCCGCGAGCGCTCGGTCTGCGGCACGTAGGCCGTGGCGCCGCTGATCGCGACCGTGCCGGTGACGGCCCCGAGCTCGCCGAGCAGCGCCCGGAAGAGCGTCGTCTTACCGCCCCCGTTGGGGCCCAGCACGGCGACCGCATGGCCGCCGTCGGCGGTGAACGTCACGTTGCGCAACGCCGGTTCGCTCGGGCCGTAGGAGGCCGCGAGTCCGGCGACCTCGATGCGCGCCGCCCTCTCGGGCGCGGCCACGCTCACGTTGCTGCCCTGGGGCGTCCGCGCCACGGCGTCGCCGACGCCAGCGCCGCGAGCCCGAAGACGCTTCCGCCGACGACCGCGATCGCGGGACCGGGGGGGAGGTCGAGGTGATAGGCGAGCAACAGGCCGGCGACGCTCTCGGCGAGGGCGAGGGCCACGGCGACGGTGAGTAGCGCGTGCAGCGAGCGCGTCATCAGCCGGGCGGTCGCGGCCGGAACGACGAGCAGCGTGCTGACGAGCAGCGCCCCGACCGCCGGCAGCACCGCGACCACGCTTGCCGCCAGCAGCGCGAGCAGCAGCCAGTCGCCGCGCTCGGCGCAGACGCCGAGCGCTCGCGCCGCGGCCGGATCGAAGCCCGTGGCAAGCCACGTCCGCGCCAGGGCCGCCGTCGCCGCGGCCGCGGCGAGCGCGACGGCGCCGGCGAGCCACAGGTCGCCGTCGCCGAGGCCGAGCAGGGTGCCGAACAGCAGCCGGTCGACGCCGGCGCCGGAGCGGTAGACGTCGCTGGCGAGCACGCTGCCTAGCGCGAGCGCGCCGGCGAGCAGCAGCCCCGTCGCCGCGTCCGAGCCGATCGCGCCGCGGCGCGTCAGCCGCGCGAGCAGGCCGGCGAAGCCCACCGCCGCGGCCAGCGCCGCGAGCGGCGGGGCGATGCCCCACGGACCGGCGACCACCAGACCGGGAAAGGTCGCGCTGCCGGCGGCGTGGGCGAAGAACGCGAGGCGCCGCAGCACGATCCAGGTTCCGAGCAGGCCGCCGGTGATCGACAGCAGCAGCGCCGCGAGCAGCGCGCGCTGCATGAACGGAGCCGACAGCGGATCGGTGAGCCAGCGCACGGCAGCCAGGCTATCGAAAACCATTCTCACTTAGAATCGAGCGCCAACGCGCCAATTACGTACGATGCCCTTCAGGGGTCGCCGGGTGCGGCCGATGAGGCCCGGTGGGTCTCTTTCGCGATCCCATGGCTCGCCGCCGGCCGAACACGCTTCTGCCGGGACTCAGCGTCGCCGGTGCGGTGCTCGCCGGCGTCCTCATCGCGATCTCGTTCGTGTCCGGGCTGCTCGACCTGGGCTCGCCCCGCGGCACGAGGTCCGACGCCCCGTCGTCCGCGCTGCTGATCGAGGAGCGTCCGCAGCCGGCCGCGTCGCGGTCGCGTGCCGCGCGTGAACTCGAGCCCGCGCCGGCACTCGCTCCCCTGCCCGTCGCCGACACGCCCGTGCCCGATCGCGTGCCGCCGCCGCCCGCCGGCGACATACGACTCCCGCCGCGGCCCCCGCCGCCTGCTGCAAATGCACCTGCTCCTGTAGCTGCGCCGCCGCCGGCACGTCCCGTTCCCGCGTCGCCGCCTCCCGTCGCAGAGCAGCGACGCCCGCCGCTCGAGCCCGTGGGCGCCGGCCTCGACACGGCGACCGATCGCGCGGCGGCGGCCCTGCGCACGGTGACGCGCGAGATCGGCGAGAGCATCGCGACCGTCAGCCCGCCGCTCGCAGGCGGCGCGACGAGGACCGGCGACGGGCTTGGCGACGTGCTCGAGGGCACCGGCGACGCGCTCGGCCGGGTGCTCGGCCACGCGGCCGACGCAGGTTGAGCCCCTTCCGCAGACATGTTTCGCGGTCTCCTAGGCACGACGCTCGCTCGCAGATGTTTGCGTCCGGACCGGGGCCGCCGCCGGCGACCGAGGGGTCCAGAGCACGCGCAGCTCGGGCGGCTTGCGGAACACCAGCCCGTGCGGCGCGCTCGGATGGGCCGGGTCCAGGCGGAGAGCCGGCAGGCGGCTGAGTAGACGCTCCAGGGCGGTGTGGGCCTCCAAGCGCGCCAGGTGCATCGCGATGCATGCGTGCGGCCCGTGCGCGAACGCGAGGTGCCGGCGGGCGTTGCTGCGCGTCACGTCGTAGCGGTCGGGGTCCGCGAACACCTCGGGGTCGCGGTTGGCGCCGGCGATCGAGACACGCACCAGCTCGCCGCACCGGATCGGGGCGCCGGCGAGCTCGACATCGGCGGTTGCGTAGCGGTCGACGATCGCCGCGGCCGGCTCGAGGCGCAGTGACTCCTCGACCGCGTTCGTCAGCAGAGCGGGGCTCGCCCGGACTTGTGCGAGCTGGTCGGGATGGGTGAGCACGTGCCAGACGCCATTGGCGATCATGGCCTCGGTCGTCTCGATGCCGCCGAACAGCAGCACGGCTGCGTTGGAGATGACGCGCTCGCGCTCCAGACCTCCCGCATGGCTGGCGGCGGCAGCCAGCAGCGAGGTGGCAGGGTCACGCTCGAGCGCGGGAGCGATCGCTGCCGACAGCGCCGCGTAGGCGTCGCGGCCTTCCGAACCCAACGGCCGCTCGGCCGTCAGATCGGTCACCGCCGCCACGATCTGCTCGTACCAGTCGAGCAGCGCCCCTGCGTCGGTGTCCTCGATCCCGAGCGCGTGCGTGACGACGGCGACCGCCAATGGCGCCGCCAGGGTTCGCCGCAGCTCGGCCCCGCCGGCCGGCTCGATCTCGTCGATCAGTCGCTCGGTCTGCTCTGCCGCCAGCCGCGTGAAGCGCGCGGCCACCGCGCCCCGGCGAAACGGCCCGGCGAACGGGTCGCGGTGGCGGCGGTGCTCCTCGCCGTCGCGCGTGAGCATGCTCGGCCCGACCACCTGCCCGGTCGAGAAGCGCGGGTCGTCCACCGTGAACGCCTGCGGGTCGCGCATCACCAGCATCGCGAGGTCTCGCCGCGTGATCAGCCAGCCCGCCAACGCGGGCACCCAGGACACCGGCTCACGCTCGCGCAGCCGCGCGAGCAGCGCGTGCGGGTCTCCCTCGAGCTCCTCCAACGTCGCGCCGGCGCCAATCGCGAACCGCACGGTCCTGCCCCCTCGCACATCCATCCCACGACCATAAGGCCGCTGTGGCCCCGGACGCGCTGGCCCGCGAATCCTTCGGATCCCCTCGCACCCGAGCGGCGCAGGCAGGTTTGATCGGCCACGCAAACGACCCTGGAAGGCCCGCTCATGCCAAGCGTTCACGAGCAGCAGGAGTACGACGTCACCGCCGATGAGATGTGGGTCGCATCGACGACTTTCACGCGCTGAGCGCATGGCACCCCGCGATCGAGTCGCAGATGTCCGAGGGCGGCGAGAACGTTCGCGAGCTGCATCTCGGCGACGGCGGCAAGGTCGTCGAAACGCTGCTCGAACAGGGCCCTCGCTCCTACACCTACTCGATCGACGACAGCCCGCTGCCGGTCGCCGACGACTACCGCGCAACGATCTCCGTCGAGGACGCCGACGGCGCCTGCGTCGTCAACTGGGTGGCGAACCTCACGGCCGTCGGCGCCTCCGACGAGGAGGCTGCCGGCGTCATCGAGGGCATCTTCCGGGCTGGCCTCGACGCCCTCTGATCACGGGGAAGGCCGTGGCGGGTGCGGTCGCGACGCACTGTTGCTCGGGACCGGCGATGGCAGGGAAGCTGAAGCGCAATCCCACCACGATTGCTCCGACGAGCCGCAGCTCAGCCGGCGGCTGTGCGCGGCAATCCGAGGCCAGGCGTACTACGACGGCTCGACCCGCGACAGTCGGCGCGCGAGACGGATGCGCGCGCGAGACGGATGCGTCAGAGCGCGAGTGGGAGCTCGAGCGTGGGCTGTGTCTTCGCTGGGCGAGCCGCGCGGCGTGTCGAGGTGCTGCGGGCCCAGTGCTCGGCGATCTCGGACGCCGCGACGTGGCGGTAGGAGATGTTGCGCTCAATCGGTTTGACGAGGATCGAGCCGTCAGGGCCAAGCTCGAGCACCCTGGCGTGAAACAGCCGGCCGCGCTTGTTGCAGTGGACGATGTCGCCGGGCCTGATCGAGCTCGTGCGCATGTTGGAATGATCTCCCCTTCGTCGGACAGAGATCTGCGCCGGATGATCGTCGGGCGTGAGACGAGCGGGGGGTGGAGGCGGACGCGGCGAATTGCGGTGACTGCGAGCTGACATCACGTCGCCTGCGCTGCCGCCGGCGGGCGCCCGGACGGCGAGGCGGCGATGCGCCGCCCCGCCGCCCCTGCGGTCACCCTCGCGTCGATGGTCCGGGGCGCGATTGGTGGGTTCCCTGCTCTCGGCTCCGGCTTCTGCGCCGGGGTCAGGCGGGCCGGTGATGGGGGGAGGAGGTACCACCGACCGGGAGAACCTAGGAGCATTCTCGGCTTGTTGGATCAATCCGCGCTAAGCGCGGGCTTACAGTTCGCGAACAGTCCGCGGTAGCCCCTTCAGTCGGGCGCGTGCCGCTTCAGCGCGTGCTCCCAGTCGGCGCGCGCCTGGTCGAAGGCCTCCGGGTCCAGGCGCTCGGGAGGCGGAGCAGCGCGGCGGCCGGTACGCGGTTGGGGACTGGGGTCAACCGGCGAGTCGCGGCCGTCGTCGCCCGGCCCGTCGCCCCCATGGCCGCGCCGGCGCAGCCAGACCGCGAGCGCAGCGATCGCGAGCAGGCAGAGCGCGACGCGCAGCAGGACCGGTGCCGCCAAGCCGACGCGCATCGCCAGCGCAGCGCCGAGGCACGCGATCACCCACCGCAAGCCCGTACCACGTGCCGCCGGATCGACGTGTTGCATGCGCTTGATCACAAGCCAGGCGAGCGGTGCCAGGACGATCGCGAGCGCGACAAGCAGCATGAGCTCTGACCTTAGCTCCCCGCGGTCGCCGGATGCAGCAGTCGGCCAGGGCGCTCACTTCAGGGCGTCGGCCTGCGCTTGCGTGGTGATCACGGCGTTCGGCGAGATCGGGGCGCCTTCGTCCGCTCGGATCGACGTGCGGCGGCTGACCGTCGCGTCGCGCCCGAGGCGCACGTCGCCGACGATGCGCGCGACGGGCTCGCGCTCCAGGCCGCGGCCGATCGTGGGATGCAGCCTGCGGTCGAAGCTCGTCCGCGAAGAAGTGAGATGCCGGTCACGGCACCATGTCCCCGGTGGCGGTACAGATCGCCGTAGCCCTCGGCGAACTCCTTGTTGACCTCCAGGACCTCGCGCTGGAAGTCCGCCTGCGCCTCCTGCTTGCGCGGAAGCGCATTCGCGGTTGCCTGCGTCGTCACGCGCTGGCCGATGCCGACGATCCGGTCGCGCCGGCTGCGGACGTTGCGCACCACCGCACCGTGCAGGATGAAGGCGCCATCATCGACGACGGCGTTGAGCACTCGCGCGCGGAAGCCGATGAACGTGAACTCGCCGATCCGCGAGTTGATGATCTCCGCCTGATGCGCCAGGCTCGTCCGCCGGCCGGTCTGGGTCGCATGACGCGCACACGTGCCGCGCACGGCCGCCCGGGGCATGGCGAGCATCGCCCGCAGGCTCGTGACCGTTACGGTGTGGGCATGGAAGACGACGAGATACGGGTTCTCGTGGCTCGCCTGGCTCGACCTCATCCCTCTGGGGGGACCGTCATCGAGCGCGCCGCGATCATCGCCCAGGGGACCGGCAGCGAGGACGTGATCGCGTGGGTCGTGGCACACGGTGGAGTACCCGAGGCCACCGTCGAGACATCCGCTCCGAGCGGCCTGCACGGGCGCAGGCACGAGCTGACCGGTGGAGGCCGATCGAAGGCGCCTTCGCGCTTCGTGCTTCCCCCGGACGCACTGGACACACCTGCTTGAGCCGGCGGGTGAGCGGCGCCGTCGTTCGGTGAGCCGAAGCTTCACCGTTGCGCCCGATCGACCCGGCGGCACGCCGGCGGCGCAGCGCTGGCCCGTGATCGGACCGCATACTCTCCCGCCCGTGCTGCCGACCCGCACCCAGCTCTCGCAGGCCTACCCGCTTGCCAGCCGCATCGACGAGGACGGGCGGTTGCAGCTGGGCGGCTGCGACGCGATCGAGCTGGCGCGCGAGTTCGGCACGCCGGCCTACATCGTCGCCGAGGACGACCTGCGCGCACGTGCGCAGACGTTCGTCGAGGCGTTTCGGGCGCGCACGAAGGACTTCGACGTGCTGTTCGCGTCCAAGGCCTTTCCCTGCACCGCGGTCCTGCGCGTGCTCGCCCAGGAGGGGATCGCCTGCGACGTCGCCTCGGGCGGCGAGCTCGCGCTCGCGCTGCGCGCCGGCTTCGATCCCGCGCGCATCTACATGCACGGCAACGCGAAGTCCGTCGACGAGCTGCGCGAGGCGCGCGCGGCAGGCGTCGGGCACATCGTGATCGACAACGCCGACGAGATCGAGCGCCTCGAGGCGGTCGTCGGCGACGGCCCGCCGCAGCCGGTGCTGCTGCGCGTCACGCCGGACGTCCGCGGCGAGACGAACGACAAGATCTCCACGGGCCAGGCCGACTCGAAGTTCGGCTTCTCGATGGCCGACGCTCCCGCCGCCATCGCGCGCGTAGCTCGCGCCACGGGCCGCCTGGACCTCGCCGGCCTGCACATCCACATTGGCTCGCAGATCCTCGAGCTCGATCCGTTTCGCCGTGCGATCGAGGCGATCGCCACGCTCGGCGACTTCGCCACCTACAACCTCGGCGGCGGCCTCGGAGTGGCCTACACCTCCGAACAGGAGCCGCCGCGCATCAGCGACTACGTGGCGGCCAAGGTCGACACCGCAAGCCGCGTCCTGGGGCCCGGCAAGCGCCTGCTCGACGAGCCCGGCCGCGCGCTCGTGGCCAACTCGACGGTGACGCTCTACACCGTGCAGAGCGTCAAGCGCAACGTCTCGACGTGGGTCGCCGTCGACGGCGGGATGTCCGACAACCTGCGCCCGATGCTCTACGGCGCCGTCTACGAGGCGCAGATCGCCGACCGCTTTGGCGGCGGCACCCCGTCGCGGCTGACCGGCAAGCACTGCGAGTCGGGCGACGTCCTCGTGCGCGACGTCGAGCTCGCCGACCCGCGCGTCGGCGACGTCATCGTCACGCCCACGACCGGCGCCTACGGTTACGCGATGGCCAACAACTACAACGGCGTGCCGCGTCCGCCGGTCGTCATCGTCTCAAACGGCGACGCGCGCCTGGTCGTGCGGCGGGAGACCTATGACGATCTCACCGCGCGCGACGTCGGACAATGAGCGCGCAGCCGTTTCGCATCGGCCTGCTCGGCCACGGCACCGTCGGCGGCGCGTTCGAGACGTTGCTGGCCGAGCGCGCCGGCCAGATCGAGGCGATCACGGGCCTGCGGCCGCAGATCAGCGGCGTGCTGACCCGCAGCCGCGGCGACTTCGCCGAGATCCTCGACGGCTGCGACCTCGTGGTCGAGCTGATCGGCGGGCTGGATCCGGCGCGCGACTACGTGCTGCGCGCGATGCGCGCCGGCCGTCACGTCGTGACCGCCAACAAGCAGCTGCTCAGCCATCACGGCGAGGAGCTGTGGGCGGCGGCGCGCGAGCACGGCGTGCAGCTGCGCTTCGAGGCCTCCGTTGCCGGGGTGGTGCCGGTGATCCGCGTGCTGCAGGAGTCGCTCGCCGCGGCGCACGTCGACCGCATCCACGGGATCGTCAACGGCACGACGAACTACATCCTCTCCGAGATGGCCCGCACGGGCTGCTCGTACGGCGACGCCCTGGCCGACGCCCAGCGCCTCGGCTACGCCGAGGCCGATCCGAGCGAGGACGTCAACGGCCGCGACGCCGCCGCGAAGATGGCGATCCTCGCCCGCCTGGCGTTCGACACGCCGGTGCACATCGACCAGGTCACCTACGAGGGCATCGAGCAGATCACCGCCGACGACATGGAGTACGCCCAGGAGCTCGGCCTCGGCCTGAAGCTGATCGGCACCGCCGAGCGCATCGACGGCTCGCTCGCCGTCCGCGTGCACCCGGCGTTCCTGTACGAGGGCCATCCGCTCGCCAGCGTGCACGGCCCGTTCAACGCCATCACCGTGGAATCCGAGGCGATCACCGAGATCACGATGTCCGGGCCGGGAGCGGGCGGGCCGCAGACGGCGAGCGCCGTGCTCGGAGACGTCGTCAGCGCGATGATCCCGCCCGCGTCGACGCCCGAGACGACGCAGGCGCTGAAGATCGTCGACGACGTGCAGTCCGCCTTCTACCTGCACATGGAGGTCGAGGACCGGCCGGGCGTGCTGGCGGAGGTCGCGAGCATCCTCGGCGACGCGGGCGCGTCGATCAAGTCCGTCGTGCAGAAGGGGCTCGGCGAGCGCGCGCGCCTCGTGATGGTCGTCCACCCGCTGCTCGAGTCGCGCTTCTTCGCCGCGGTGGAGCGCATCGCGGTACTGGACTTCCTGCGCTCACCGCCGCGCGCGATCCGCGTGATCGAAGAGCACTTCTCCTAGCTCGAGATGGGGGCCCGCGACTACGGCCTCACGCTCGTCTCGGCCGGCGGCAGGTGGGGGCATCCTGGATCGCGAGCAAGGACAAGGTCTTCTACCGTCGGGCGGGGTTCACCCTGAAGTTCGCGATCCCGAAGGCCGAGCGCGCGAAGCTCGGCGGGCGCTCCGGCGCAGGAGGCATCGAGCGGGCGCTGAGGCCTGAGGTGCGATGACGCCTCGAGCCGTGCGGCGGCGGTCGAGTGAGCGCCGCTCGGCAGTAGGGTGCCGCTCGTGTCCGGCCTGATGGAGCGCTACCGCGAGCGCCTGCCCTTCGCCGACGGCGATCCCGTCGTCTCGCTGGGCGAGGGCACGACGCCGCTGGTGCACGCGCCGCACATCTCCGAGCTGGTCGACTCCGAGGTCTGGCTGAAGCTCGAGGGCCTCAACCCGACCGGCTCGTTCAAGGATCGCGGCATGACCTGCGCCGTCAGCGCAGCCGTGCGCGAGGGCGCGAAGGCGGTCATCTGCGCTTCGACCGGCAACACCGCCGCGAGCGCCGCGGCCTATGCCGCCCGCGCCGGGCTGACATGCGCGGTGATCGTGCCGGAGGGCAAGATCGCCCAGGGCAAGCTCGCGCAGGCCCTGATGCACGGCGCGCGCGTGATCGCGCTGCGCGGCAACTTCGACCAGGCGCTGACGCTCGTGCGCGCGCTGACCGACCGCCACCCGATCGCGCTTGTCAACTCGGTCAACCACTTCCGCCTCGAAGGCCAGAAGACCGGCGCGTTCGAGATCATGGAGGTGCTCGACGAGCTCGACGCGCTGTGCATACCGGTCGGCAACGCGGGCAACATCACGGCCTACTGGAAGGGCTTCGGCGAGCTCGGCATCGCACCACGCCTGTTCGGCTTCCAGGCCGAGGGCGCGGCGCCGCTCGTGCTCGGCAGGAAGGTCGCCCAGCCCGAGACAGTCGCCAGCGCGATCCGGATCGGCAATCCCGCGCGCTGGGAGGAGGCGATGGAGGCGATGACCGCCTCACGCGGGCTCGTGCGCGCCGTCTCCGACGCCGAGATCCTGAGTGCCTACCGGCTGCTCGCCGCGCGCGAGGGCGTCTTCTGCGAGCCCGCGAGCGCGGCCTCCGTGGCCGGCCTGCTGCGCTACGGCGCCGACGGCGCGCGCCGGGTCGCGTGCGTGCTCACGGGTCACGGGCTGAAGGACCCGGGGACCGCGCTCGACCAGGCGGGCGGGGTGATCGCCTGCGAGCCGCGCCTCACCGCGGTCGAAGAGGCCGTGCTGGGCGGCCCCGCCTGATGGCCGAACGCCGGCTCGTACGGGTACCCGCCTCCTCGGCGAACCTCGGTCCGGGCTTCGATGCGTTCGCCGCGGCGCTCGCGCTGCACGTCGAGCTCGAGGTGCGCGAGACGGGACACTTCGGCGTCGAGACGAAGCTCGACATCGCGCGCGACCGGCGCAACCTCTGCGTGCGCGGCTTCGCGAAGCTGCACCCGCCGGACGACTTCCGCTTTCGCATCCGCTCGACGATCCCGCTCTCGGGCGGCCTGGGATCGAGCGCCGCGGCGTACGTCGCCGGCCTGGCCGCGGCCGCGGACCTGCTCGGACACGACGGCGACCTGCTCGCCGGTGCGACGCAGCTCGAAGGCCATCCCGACAACGCTGCCGCCGCCCTGCTCGGCGGGGTCGTGATCGTGACCGGCGGGCAGGCGGCGCGCTTCGACCCGCCGGCCGGCCTGGAGGCCGTGGTCGTCGTCCCGCACGCCGCGGTGCGCACCTCCGTCGCACGCCGCGCGCTGCCCGCGACGGTTCCGATCGCCGACGCGGCGGCGAACGTCGCCCATGGCGCGCTGCTGATGCTGGGCCTGGCGCGCGGCGACCTCGGCCTCGTCGCCCGCGGCCTGGAGGATCGCCTGCACCAGCCCTACCGCGCGCATCTGTACCCGGCATCGATGGCGCTGCTGGAGCGCGCCGCTGAGCTCGGAGCGATCGGGGCGAGCATCTCGGGCGCCGGCCCGACGGTGCTGTTCTGGACGCACACCGACAGCACGGACGCCGTCGTCGGCGCGCTGCGACGCGAAGCCGACGGCTGGGCCGCGGTCCTGCGGGCTCCGTTCGAGAGCCGGGGCGCGGAGGTGCGCGAATCCTGACGTGCCCTACTCCCTGATGCGAACGGATGCACCAAGCGTGATGCGACGCATCAGCCAGCGCATGTCGGCGTCGCGCGCGCGCAGGCAGCCACCGCTGGCCGGGGTGCCGATCGTCGCCTCGTTGCTGGTGCCGTGGATCGCGATGCGGTCGCCGCCGGTCCAGCCCTGTGGGACGTTGGGCTGGCGGCCGGTGAGCGCCAGCGCGCAGCAGCCGTATGCGGCCGAGCCCTTGCCGATGCGCAGCGAGTCGGTGACGGCGAAGCGGCCCGTGGGCGTGTCGTTCCCGGGCCGGCCCGTCGCGACGCGCACGCGGCGCACGACCCGCCCCTCGCGGCGCACCGTCAGCAGGCGTCGCGAGAGGTCGACGTCCAGGCGGTAGGGCTCGTGCAGCAGCTCGACGTTGGCGGCGGGGATCCAGGCGGCGCGCGAGTTGCGCACGTGCTCGGTGAGCACCCCCAGCCAGCGTCCGCGGCGGGCGACGACGGCAAGCACGCGCGGGGAGCCGTACTCCGTGCGCCGGCCGAGCGCCTTGACGACGGGTCCGCCGGGGCGCCGGCGCAGCTGCGTGCGGCGCAGCAGGCGCGCGCCGTGCGGGCGGGCGGGCGCCGGCCGCTCGCGCGGGACCTGCGCGTCCTCGCGCACGGGTGGCGGCACCCCGGGTCGACTCGTGCGTTCGTCGCCGCCGGTCAGCAGCGCGGCGGCGCCCGCGCCGAGCAGGACGACCGCGACGGCCACGATGACGAGCGGGCGCGCGCGCATCAGCCTGGGGTGGGCGATCCGGCGCATCGTCAGCGCGCCGATCCGCCGGCGATCGTCTCGGTCAGCTGCTTCAGGCGCACGCGCAGCTCGGGCAGCTTCAGGCGTGCCAGCAGCTCGTCGGCGAGCGCGAGGTAGTCGGCGGCGAGGTCGGGGCGGTGGTCGAGGATCGAGACGGCGAGCTCGGCCGACTCGGCGTAGGCGATCGACTGGCGCACGGTCGTCATGAACAGCTTCTCGCCGATGTGCTCGCGCAGCGTCGCGTACGCCTCGCGGCTGTGGCGCGTGCGCATGTCAGCGATGTTGAAGACGACGCCGAGCCAGCCGAGCTGCGGGTTGAGGCCGTCACGGGCGAGCTCGATGACCTCGAGCGCCTGCTCGACGCCCTGCATCGCGAAGTACTGCGCCTCCGTCGTCAGCAGCGCGTGGTCGGCGGCGACGAGGGCGTTGACGGTCAGCAGGCCGAGCGACGGCGGGCAGTCGAGCAGGATCAGGTCGTAGCCGTCCTTGACGGGGGCGAGCGCGCGCTTGAGCGTCAGCTCGCGGCCCATCTTGCCGACGAGCACGATCTCCGCCTCGGCGAGCGACAGGTTGGCCGGGACGATCCCGTCGTGGACCGCGTCGGCGATCGCGACGCGACCGGCGAGCACGTCGCCGATCGTCGGCGAGGCCTCGGGATCGACGTCGAAGTAGTCCGACAGGTTGCCCTGCGGATCGAGATCGACCGCCAGCACCTCGAGCCCCAGACGGCGCAGGATGTCGACGAGGGTCCGGACCGAGGTCGTCTTGCCGGTGCCGCCCTTCTGCGAGAGGACTGCGATCGTGGCGCCCAAGGGGCGCGGATGCTACTCCCCCTGCAGGCTGCCGGCGGCGGGTGACGCGGCCGTCACCGTGCGATCGACGAAGCGCAGCCGGTAGCGGCCGATGACGACCTCGTCCCCGTCCGTGAGTGTCTGCGAGACGACGCGAACGCCGTTGACGAAGACGCCGTTGAGGCTGCGGTCGTCGAGCAGCCGGACCCCGTCGTCCTCGACGAGCAGGACCGCGTGGCGGCGCGACACGGTCGGATCCTCGAAGCGCAGCTCCGCCGACAGGCTGCGACCGATGCGCATCGAGGTGCCCGGCATGGGGACCGTGCGGACCTTGCCGGAGTCCTGGAAGACGAGGTAGCGACCCGGCTCCTCGAGCGCTTCGCGGGCTGCCTCGATGAGCGCGAGGCTGTCGGTTCCGGGCTCGTCGGGCTCGACGCGCGTGAAGCGCGTCGACGTGCTGAAGAGCGATGCACGCGTGAAGCTCGCCCCCTCGCAGCCGGGGCAGGCGGGGAGCACGTCGCCGGACGTCATCGTGATGACGTACCCACAGATCTCGCAGCGAAACGAGCCGGTGCCGGCGATCGTTCCCGTCGTGAGCGACTCCATCCGACTCCCTTCACCATCGTTGCAGGGATCCGCCGGCCTCTCCACGGCTTGTGCGGAATATAACAAGCGAGTCAAGTGCCCAGACCGCATGCCGGATGTGGCGCGGATCGGCCTGTACCCATGGTGCGCCTGGAGATAAACGTGTCCTTAACCACAGCGAAAGGTGGTGCAGGAGACCCCACTCGCACGTGGAAGCAGGCGCCATGCGCGCGGCCCAGACGATCGGCGAGCAGGATCTCGAACGCGCGCTGCTGCGCAAGAGCGTCGGCGTCCTGGCGGACGAGACGCCACGCTGCGCGGACTGCGGACGCACGCCGCTGATCGGCGAGACGCTGTATCGCTACGGCACCGCCGTCGCGGTCTGCGAGCTGTGCCGGCCGTTGCGCCGCGAGGAGCCCACCGACAGCGAGCACGTACGTAACAGCGAGTACGGCCACGCCGTCCGCGTCCACCGGCTGTAGCGCGCCCCGGCGCGCAGCGGGCCGGCCGGGTAGATTGCCGGACGGATGGAGCCCGTCACGCTGAAGACGACGATCGCACGCCCCCGCGAGGAGGTCTTCGAGTACCTCGCGGACGTCGCCAACCACGCGGAGTTCACCGATCACTGCCTCGTGGACTGGCATCTGACGCGCGAGGACTCCTACGGGGTCGGCGCCGGGGGGCGGTTCCGGACGAAGTCGCGCTTCGATCGCTTCTCCTACGGCGACATCACGCTCGTCGAGCTGCACCCGCCGCAGCGGATCCTGGCCACCGGCCGCGCAGGTCGCTTCAACCGCATCCGCACGCGCTCGGAGTGGCAGCTCGAAGCCGACGGCGAGGGGCGCACGGCGGTGCAGTTCACGACCGAGGCGACGCCCGCGACATACGCCGACCGCAAGATGGAGAAGCTGCTGCGGGTCTCGAGTTCGACGACGCGCTGCCACCGGCGCGCGCTGGACCGGCTGCGCTCGATCCTCGAGTCGGGCGAAGGTCGCGGCGCGCGCACGTCGGTCTCCGGTGGGGCGCGCCAGCCCGCCTCCGGCTTCAGGCTGTAGATTTCGCGCCGCCCGTGACACGCCCGCGCCGCCTCTGTGCCCTGCTCGCCGCCCTGCTTCTCGCGGGCGTGCTGTCGGCCTGCGGCAAGCACCAGTCGACCGGACCCGTGCGGATCGCCGAGACCGAGGGCATCTACCTCGACGTCAGCGACCTGAAGTACCAGGTGCAGGTCTCGCGCCAGCTCGAGCCCAACGACGTCCAGGACAAGGCGTTTCTGGTTGGCGTCCCGGAGGGCGAGCGCGAACTGGAATCCAACGAGGTCTGGTTCGCCGTCCTGATGCGCGTGCAGAACGTGACCGACGAGGACCTGCTGCCGGCGTCGGACATCACCATCACCGATACGCAGGAGCAGGAGTTCGAGCCCGTGGAGCTCGAGCAGACCAACACCTTCGCCTATCGCGCCAACGAGACGATCCCTGCCGGCGAGGTCGTCCCGGTGATCGACTCGCCCGCCTACGACTCGCCGTCGCGCGGCGCGCTGCTGCTGTTCAAGCTCACGCTGACGGCGCTCAACAACCGTCCGCTCGAACTGAAGATCGAAGGACGCAAGGCGCCTCAGCAGACGGGCATCGTCGACCTCGACGTGTAGCGCGTAGCGGTCAGCGCGTCGCCTTCAGGCCGGCCACGAGCACCTGCCGCGCGACCGGCGCCGCCGTGTCGCCGCCGGCGCCGTTCTCGACGAGCACCACCCCGACCGCGATCCGCGGCTTGGCGGCCGGCGCGTAGGCGGCGAACCACGCATCGGTGTCGGTCGGGTCGTTGGGGATGACCGGCGGGCACTCCGGCGTCGCGGGCGACGGCGTGCACGGGGCTGCCGTCGTGTCGCGCAGCTCGGCCGTGCCCGTCTTGCCCGCCACCCGCACGTTGGTGATCGCCGCCGCCTTGCCCGTGCCGACCTCGACGACCGCCTCCATGTAGCGGCCGACCAGCTGCGCCGTCGCGGGGCGCAGCACGCGCTTGCTCACCGGCATGCGGCCGGCCCGCAGGGTCAGCTCGGTGCGCACGCCGCCCTGTGCGATCGTCGCCGCGACCCACCCCATCTGCAGCGCTGTGGCCTGCACCTTGCCCTGGCCGATCGCCGTCGAGCCGACGGCGAGCGCGTCGCCGATCTCGTCCGCGGGCGGGATCGTGCTCGTGGCGGCGCCCGGGATGCGGAGGTCCTGGTTGAAGCCGAACGCCTCCGCCGCCGCGACAAGGCGCTCGGAGCCCAGGCGCGCCCCCATCGGCGCGAAGACGGAGTTGCACGAGTGCGCGAAGGACAGGCGCAGCGAGCCGCCGCAGCTCTCGCCGTTGGCGTTCTCGAGCTCGACGCCCTCGAGCGTCGCGGCGGTCTGCACCGGATACTCCGAGCGCGGCCCGACGATACGAGCCTCGAGCGCTCCCGCGAGCGTGATCATCTTGAACGTCGAGCCGGGCGGCTGCAGACCGGAGAACGCTACTCCCGCGAGAGCGAGGATCTCCCCCGTCGTCGGGCGCAGCACCGCGACCCCGCCGAACTGCGCGCCGAGCGCCTCCGTCGCCGCCTGCTGCACCTCCGGGTCGATCGTCGTGCGCACGGCCGGGGCGGCCGCGGGCGAGCTGCGTGCCAGCACGCGCCTGCCTGCCCGCAGGGTGCCGCCGGGGCGACCGGCGAGCTGCTCGTCGAAGACGCGCTCGAGCCCGCTCGAGCCCACCGGGGCGTCATCGGGGATGCCGAGCGCGCGCCGGCGCTCGACGCGCTCGGGCTGCGGCGCTTCGAGGTCGCCGGCGATCGCCGCGGTCGCCGGGCCCAGGGGGGAGCTGCGATCGTCGCCCTGCGCCAGTGGCGTGTCGTCACGCGCGAGGATCGCCGCGCGCGGCGCCAGCCGCGTCGTGCGTGCGAGGCGCTCGCCGCGCCTGACGCCCGGAAAGCTGAGATACGGCGACCAGTCGATGCGGGCATCGTCGCCCTCGCCCGCGAATGGCAGCCGCAGGGTCGCGCGCACGGCGCCGAAGGCCCGCGTCGTCACCGTCGTGGGGACGTTCACCACGCCGTCGCGCAGATCGCCGACCGGCCCATGGCTCAGCTGGGTCGCGGTCGCGGTCGCGGCCGCGCGGCGGAGGTCGGCCTCGAACGCGGCCAGTGGCCGCGCGCGGCGCGCTGCGGCGGTGAGCTCGGCATGCATCGCCGCGTAGTCGGCCCGCGCCCACTGCGCCATGAAGCGCTGCGCGCGCTGCTCCTCGACCGGGGGCCCACGCGTGAGCAGAAACAAGAGTGCGACCAGCGCGACGATCGCCACGATCGCCGCGAGCACGATCGTGCGCGGCGCAGCAAGGGACCGGCGAAGACGTGGCGAAGCGACGGCCATGACAGTGAACTATGGCTACCCGCCGCGCGGCATCCGTGCATCATCCGTGCGATGAGCGCCGTCGACATCGTCATCGTCGGCTTCGCGGTGGTCTTCGGGCTCGTCGGCTTCGCGCGCGGATTCGTCATCGGGGTGCTGTCGCTGGCCGGCTTCGTGGCCGGGGCATGGCTCGGCACGCGCTTCGGCCCGCAGCTGCTCGAGGAAGGCAACAGGTCGCCCTACGCACCGCTGTTCGGCCTCCTCGGCGCGATCATCGCCGGCACGATCCTCTCCGCCGGCGCCGAACGGATCGCGGGGGGCATGCGCGCGGGGCTGCGCAGATCCCCGTTGGGCGCGCTCGACGGGCTGCTCGGCGGGGCGCTGGCTGTCGCGCTCGCGCTCGGCTTCGCGTGGGTGATCGGCGTGATCGTCGTGCAGACGCCGGGAACCGGCGACCTGCGCCGCAACGTGCAGCGCTCGACGATCATCGACCGCCTCAACGAGGTGCTGCCGGCCGACACGCTGCTCAAGGCGCTCGCGCGCTTCGATCCGTTTCCGCGCGTCGATGGGCCGGAGGTCGACGTCAGGGCGCCGCAGTCGCAGGCCGCGCGCGACCCGGACGTGCAGCGGGCGGGCGCCTCGGTCGTGAAGGTGCTCTCCAACGCCTGCGGCCGCGGCGTGTCGGGGTCCGGCTGGGTCGCCGCGGACGGGCTCGTCGTGACGAACGCGCACGTCGTCGCCGGGCAGGAGGAGACCGTCGTGCAGTTGCGCGGCGACGGCACGCGCCTGGCGGCCACGCTGGTCGCCTTCGACGTGCGCAACGACGTCGCGGTCCTGCGCGTGCCGAGCATCGGCGCGACGCCGCTGCGCTTCGCCCGCGAGGTCAAGGTCACCGAGCCGGGGGCGGTCGCGGGCTACCCGCTCAGCGGCCCGTTTCAGATCCGGCCGGCGCGGATCGGCCAGACGCGGGTCGTGATCTCCCAGGACGCCTACGGCCGCGGCCCGGTGCGGCGCAGCATCACGGCGTTTCGCGGCAGCGTGCAGCCGGGCAACTCGGGCGGCCCGATCGTGGACGTCGCCGGACGCGTCTCGGGAACGGTCTTCGCCGAGTCGGTCGGCGGCGGAGCGCGGGGCGGCTACGCGGTGCCCAACGAGGTCGTGCGGCGGGTGCTGGCGAGCGCGGATGGTCCGATCGACAGCGGGCCCTGCGTGAGCTGAGCGTCGCGCGCAGGTTCCCGACCGCAGCGCGGCGGCTGGGGGCGATGGCGCTACCCTGCCGTCCCGATGCCCAAGACACTCGTCATCGCCGAGAAGCCGTCCGTCGGCCGCGACCTCGCTCGCGTTCTGCCCGGCCCCTTCGCCAAGCAGGAGGGCTTTCTCGAGGGTCCCGAGCACGTCCTGACCTGGGCGGTCGGCCACCTCGTCCAGCTCGCCGAGCCCGACGAGTACGACGCGAAGTTCAAGAAGTGGCGCATGGCGGACCTGCCGATCGTGCCCGCGAAGTTCAAGCTCGTCGTGCGCGACGAGCGCTCCAAGAAGCAGATGGCGGTCGTCACCAGGCAGCTCGGCCGCGAGGACGTCGACGGCGTCGTCAACGCCTGCGACGCGGGCCGCGAGGGCGAGCTGATCTTCGCGTACCTGTTTGAGAAGGCGAAATCCAAGAAGCCAGTTCAGCGTTTGTGGCTGTCGTCGATGACGAAGTCCGCGATGGAGCGCGCGTTCGGCGAGCTGCGCCCGGCGGCGGAGTTCGCGCTGCTGGAGGCGGCCGCCCGCTCGCGCTCGGAATCGGACTGGATCGTCGGCATGAACGCCACGCGCGCCGCGACGATCCGCCTGCGCTCGTCGTTCGACGGCGCGGTCTCGCTGGGCCGCGTGCAGACGCCGACGCTGGCGATCATCACCCGCCGCGAGGAGGAGATCCGCGCCTTCACGCCCGAGCCCTACTGGCTGGTCGGCGCGATCTTCGCCGCGACCGGCGATCGGATCTACGAGGGCCGCTACCACGACGGCGCGAAGCCGCGCCTGCCCAGCGCGCAGGCGGCCGACGCGGTCGTCGCGGCGGTGGCCGACCAGGCCGGCGAGATCACGCTGCTCGAGACCAAGGAGCGCAGGGAGCGCGCGCCGCTGCTCTACGACCTGACGTCGCTGCAGCGCGAGGCCAACAGCCGCTTCGGCTTCACGGCCCGGCGCACGCTCGGCGCGGCGCAGCGCTGCTACGAGGAGCACAAGGTGCTGACCTATCCGCGCACGAGCTCGCGCTACCTGACGAGCGACATGATCGCCGAGCTCAAGCCGATCGCAGGCCACGTCGGCGCGGCGGGCCGCGAGTACCAGACCGCCGCCGCCTACGTGCAGGGCCTGGACATGCTGCCGCTGGCACGCGTCGTCGCCGACGACAAGGTCGGCGACCACCACGCGATCATCCCGACGAACTCGACGCACGGCCTCGACAAGCTGTCCGACGACGACCGCCGCATCTACGACCTCGTCGCACGGCGCTTTCTCGCGGTCTTCCATCCCGAGGCCGTCTTCGAGAACACGAAGGTCGAGACGACGGTCGCAGGCCACGTCTTCCGCACCCGCGGCAAGGTGCTGCTCGTGCCCGGCTGGCGCGGCGTCTACGGCGAGCTGGCGGTGTCATCATCGAAGGTGGAGGGCGAGGGCAGCGCCGCCGAGGACGACGAGGGGCGCGACCAGCAGCTGCCCAAGCTCGGGCAGGGCGAGCACGTGCAGACACGCGAGGTCACGGCGGAGGAGAAGGAGACCAAGCCGCCGCGGCGCTACTCCGACGCGTCGTTGCTCGGCGCGATGGAGACCGCCGGCCGGCTTGTCGACGACGACGAGATGCGCGAGGCGATGAAGGAGTCGGGCATCGGCACGCCGGCGACGCGGGCGTCGATCATCGAGCGCCTGATCGACGTCGGCTACGTCGAGCGCGACGCGCGAGCGCTGGTCGCGACCGAGAAGGGCCTGAACGTCATCCGCCTGCTCGGCGATCACCCGCTGACATCGCCGTCGCTGACCGGCGACTGGGAGGCGCGGCTGGCGAAGATCGAGCGCGGGGAGGAGCCGCGCTCGCGCTTCATGTCCGACATCGAGGGCTTCGCGCAATCCACCGTGGCCGACCTCGACGCCAAGCTCAAGGACGTCCGCATCCCGCGCGCGAACCTCGGTCCCTGCCCGGTCTGCGGACACGACATCGTCGAGAACCGCAAGGGCTTCTCGTGCTGGGCGCGCGAGGACCCGGGCTGCGGCTTCGTCATCTGGAAGGCCAAGGCCGGAAAGACGCTGCCGATGGCGGTCGCGAAGGAGCTGATCGCGACGGGCCGCACCGCAAAGGCCGTCACGGGGTTCAAGGGCCGCAGCGGGCGCTCGTTCCGCGCCCGGCTGGCGCTGGCGCAGAGCGAGGAGGGCAAGTGGCGGGTGGAGTTCGACGAGCCGTGGGCGCGTGAGGGTGCGAAGGTCGATCCGGCCGCCGAGGCCGGCGAGCCGGCCGCGCCCGTCTCCGCCGCCGCCAAGCAGGCGGCCGAAGCCGCGGCGTAGCGGGGCGCGGTGCTGACGCAGGGCGGCCGGCACCGCAGGAGGCGCTTCCCGGGAGTCCTCGCGGCGGCCCTCGCGCTCCTGTTCGTCACGGCGATCGTGTTCGGCTACCTCGTCGTCGCCGCCGGTGACGACGCGTCGCGCGGCGCGGTTGCGCGCAGCGGCGTCGAGCGCCTGACGACGCCGGCGATCGAGCGCCCGCCGGTGCAGACCGAGCTGGGCCCGCTGCCCGAACCGCCGGGCGCGGCGCGTGCAGATCTCGCGCAGCCGGCGCTGCTGCCCGCGCTGCGCCTGCAGCCGGCGCCCGCCGCGGGCCTCGCCTTCGACCTCGAGGACGGCCGCGTCCTGTGGCGCCGCGGCGCCACCCGCGTGCGCTCGATCGCGAGCCTCACGAAGCTCATGACCGGCCTGCTGGCGATCGAGCGCTTCGGCAGGCGCAGCCTCGTCGCGCTGACCGCGGCGCCCGACCAGGTCGGCGGCACGCACATGGGCGGGCTGCGCGCTGGGCGCCGGGTACGTGCCGAGGTGCTGCTGCAGGGGCTGATGATCGCCTCGGGCAACGACGCCGCGGTGGCGCTCGCGATCGGCGGCGCGGGCTCCGAGCGCGCGTGGGTGCAGCTCATGAACCGCCGCGCGCAGCTGCTCGGGCTGACGTGCACGCGCTTCGTCGATCCGCACGGCCTCGACCCGGGCAACCGCTCGTGCCCGGCCGACATCGCGGCGCTCGCCGTGCGCGCGATGGCCGAGCCGCGGCTGCGCCGGATCGTGCGCCGGACCTTCGCCCGCGTCTGGACGGGCGCCGGCAAGAAGGTCACGCTGCGCTCGACCAACCGCCTCCTGCGCCAGCGCTACCCGGGCGTGGTCGGCCTGAAGACCGGCTTCACCAATCGCGCCGGCCATTGTCTCGTCGCGATCGTGCAGCGCGGCTCGCGGCAGATCGGGGTCGTGCTGCTGGGGTCGAGGTTCTCGGCCTTCGCCGACGCGCGCAGGGTCCTCCGCGAGGCCGCCCGGGCCGGGATCATCCCCCCGGCCTGAGGGCGCTGCCGGACCCGACGGCGCACGGACGCGTGCATCGCGTCCGGCGGCGCCGGTAGGAGACGTGCATGCTGCGCGAGATCCGCAACGGCGCCCTCGTCGCCCAACGGCGAACGCTGCTGGGCCGACGCTGGCGCCTGCAGCACGGGACGACGGTCCACGAGCCGAGCTGGTCGACGCGACGGGTGCGGGCCGTGCTCGCGGCGCAGCGCGAGCGGCCGGTGGCGATCGTGCGCGACGGCCGGCGCTGCACCTGGATGTTCGAGGGGCGCTTCTACTCCGAGGAGCACGGGCTAGACGAAGACGACGTGCTGGCGCTGGTCCGCGAGCGCGAGCGCCAGGGGCAGCGCAGGCTGCAGCGCGCCCGCGCGACGCTCGCGCGCGACGACGCCCGGGCGGCGCCGCGGCGCGAGCGGATCGCACCCGAGATCCGCCGCGCGGTCTTCGAGCGCGACGGCGGGCGCTGCGTCGAGTGCGGCTCGGACTTCGACATCCAATACGACCACGTCATCCCGTTCAGCCTCGGCGGCGCCGGCACGGTCGAGAACCTGCAGGTTCTGTGCGCAACCTGCAACATTCGCAAGGGCGCCGCGTTGTGATGTATGAGCAGGCGGCGCGTGACAGGTTGGCGCGCCGGCCGTAGTGTCTTCATGAGCTCACGACGGAGGAACCGATGACCGCGACGGCGCGCAGGACCGACACAGCCACCGACGGCGGGGTGCGGCCGCGCCTCGCCGTGCTCGTGACGGTGCTCGCGGCGGTGCTCCTGCTGCCGGCGCCCGCGCCCGCCTCGACGGCGCGCAAGAGCCGGCCCTCCGCGCTGCCGGCGTTCAGCTCGTGCCCGGCGCTGCTGAGCTACGCGCGGCGCAACGCGCGGCGCACCGGCGGGCGCACCGGCGTTCCGACCCGCGCCGGCGCCTTCGAGACGCAGGTCCTCTCCGCGCCGAGTCCGGTGGCGCGGGAGGACGCGGCGTCGAGCACGCCGGGGCAGGCCGGCGTTCCGGCGCCACCCCCCGCGGCCGCGGGGTCCCCGGGGAGGGCTGCGCCGTCGTTCTCGTCGACGAACGTGCAGGAGGCCGGCATCGACGAGCCGGATATCGTCAAGACGGACGGCCGGCGCGTGTTCGCGATCGCCAACGGCCGGCTGCATGCGCTCGACGCAAGCGGTGACGCGCCCGTGCTGGTCGGGACGCTCGAGCTCGACGGCTTCGGTCATCAGCTGCTGATCCGCGGCGACCGCGTGCTCGTCATGACCGCGTCCTCCGGCGGCTCGGCGAGTGCCAGCTCTCGGTCGCCGGTCGCGTTTCAGGGCGCCACGGTTGTGCTGACCGAGGTCGACGTGAGCGACCCGCGGGCAATGGCCGTGCGACGCACGATGCAGCTCGACGGCTCGCTCGTCGACGCCCGGCTGACCGGCGCCACGGCGCGCGTCGTCGTGGCCTCCTCGCCCGACCCCGTCGCGCCGCGTGCGATCTCGCGGACCGCGGTGCGCAGCTTCGTCCCGCGCACGACGCTGCGCAGCAGGGTCACCAACCGCACGATCCGCCGCTCGGTCGTGGGCTGCGGATCGGTCCGCCACCCGCGCCAGTTCTCGGGCCTGGACCTGCTGACGGTCCTGAGCATCGATCTCGACAAGGGTCTGTTCGACGTCGACCGCGACGCGATCATGGCCGGCGCGCAGACCGTCTACGGCTCGCCGACGAGCCTCTACGTCGCCAGCCAGCGCTACGTCCGCGCGCTCGAGAGCGGGAGCGCGCTGCCGCAGTCGATGCGCACGGAGATCCACCGCTTCGACGCGTCGCAGCAAGGTCAGACCTCGTACGCGGCATCGGGCGCGGTCACGGGCTACGTGCTCAACCAGTACTCGCTGTCAGAGCACGACGGCGCACTGCGTGTTGCCTCGACGGAGGAGCCGCAGTGGTTCGAGGGCACGCAGACGCGAGACAGCGAGAGCTTCGTCACGGTGCTCGGCGCGACGGGGCTCGCGCCGCTCGGGCGCGTCGACGGGCTCGGCCGGGGCGAGCGGATCTACGCCGTGCGCTTCGTCGGCGACAAGGGCTTCGTCGTGACGTTCCGCCAGGTCGACCCGCTGTACACGCTCGACCTCTCCGACAAGGCCGACCCCAAGGTGCTCGGCGAGCTGAAGATCCTCGGCTACTCGGCCTACCTGCACCCGGTCTCCGACGACCTGCTGCTCGGCGTCGGCCAGGATGCCAGCGCGCAGGGCCGCACGCTCGGCACGCAGCTGTCGCTGTTCGACGTCTCGGACCTGCGCAGGCCGCAGCGCCTCGCGCAGGCGTCGCTGGGCCTCGGCTCGTCGTCGCAGGCCGAGTTCGACCCCCACGCCTTCCTCTTCTGGAAGCCGACGGGCCTCGCGGTGATCCCGCTGTCCTCCTACGGACGCTCCGACGGACGGCAGACCTTCCAGGGCGTGGTCGGCTTCCGCGTCGGGGCGGCGAGCCTCGCCGAAGCGGGGCGCGTCGCGCATCCCGCAGCGCCGGACCTCGAGGGCTTCGCGCCGCCGATCGGACGCTCGCTGGTGATCGGCGAGCGGCTGCATACGCTGTCCTTCGAGGGCTTCGGAACCAGCCGCCTGGACACCCTCGCGCCGCTCGCGTTCGCACCCTTCCCGGCGCCTGCGCAGACCGGTCCGCCGCGGCCGGGGCCCGTTCCGCTGCCGCCTCCCGCGGTGCCCTGAGGCCGGGCCGGAGGCACCGCGGGCGGTTCGGACGCGAACGATGACGTCGGGTGCACCCGCCACCATGCTGGCGTGCCCCTGAAGCTCGTCACCGGTCCCGCCAACGCCGAGAAGGCGCGCGTCGTGCTCGACGGCTACCGCGCCGCGCTGGGGCGCGGCGAGGAGCCGATCCTCGTCGTGCCGACGCTCGCCGACGTCGAGCGCTATCGCGGCGAGCTCGCGGCCGGCGGGATCGTCTTCGGCGCGCGGGTCGTGCGCTTCGACTGGCTCGTCGAGGAGGCGGCGGCTCGCGGCGGCGTGCGCGGGCGGCCACTGCGCGCGCTGGCTCGCGAGCGCGTCGCGGCGGGCGCCGTCGCGGCGACGCCGCTGCACGCGCTCGCGGCCTCGTCTGCGACCGGCGGCTTCGCCCGCGCGCTGCTGCGCCTCGTCGACGAGCTCGAGGAGGCGCGCGTCACCCCGCAACGCCTGACGCAGGCGCTGCGCGCCTGGGCCGCGCAGGACGCCGGCCGCAGCGCCTACGGCGAGGAGGTCGCCGGCCTCTATGCCGCCTACCGGCGCCTGCTCGCGCGCCTCGGCCGGCTGGACGAGCCGCTCTTCGCAGCCGCGGCGCTGGATGCCCTGCGCGAGGACCCCGCCGCCTGGGGTCAGACGCCGGTCTTCTTCTACGGCTTCGACGACCTCTCGGCGCTGCAGCGCGACGCCGTGCAGACGCTCGCGGCGAGCGCCGCGCACGTCGTGCTGTCGCTCGCCTACGAGCCTGGGCGGCTGGCGTTCTCGGGCCGCGCGACGACGTTCGAGGAGCTGCGCCACGACGGCGTCGAGCATCGCGCGCTGCAAGCCCGCGCCGAGCACTACGCGCCCGCGGCGCGCGACGCCCTGCATCACCTGGAGCGCCGGCTCTTCGAGTCGCCGGCGGCCGAGCGGCTCTTCGATCCGCTGCCCGTCGATCCGGGCGACGCGGTGACGCTGCTGCAGGGCGGCGGCGAGCGCGCGGAGCTCGAGCTCGTCGCGGCGGAGGTCGCGCGCCTGATCGGCGAAGAGGGCTACGAGGCGGGCGAGATCGCCGTCGTGCTGCGCGACCCGCGGCCGGTCGCCCCGCTGCTGGTCGAGGTCTTCGGCGCGCTCGGGGTGCCGATCGCGATCGACCGCCACACGGCCTTCGGCCATACCGCGCTCGGGCGCGGCCTCGTGGCGCTGCTGCGCTGCGCGCTGCTGAACGGGGGCGCCGACGACCTGCTCGCGTGGCTGCGCACACCGGGCCTGCTGCGCCGGCCGGAGCTCGCCGACGCGCTCGAGGCGCGGGCTCGCCAGGAGGGAGCGCGCAGCGCGGCGGCGGCGCGGTCGCTGTGGGAGGCCGAGCACTGGGCGCTGGATGCGATCGACCGCGTGCGCGAGGCGCACGGCCGCGGCGCCGGCGAGCTGCTGGCGAGCCTCGGCGACGAGCTGGCGGCGCTCTTCGCGGCGCCGCGGCGGCGCGCGGCCGAGGTGCTGACCGGGCCCGCCGCGCAGGACGCCGACGTGCTCGTCGCCGGGCGCCGTGCGCTGGACGAGATCGCGGCGATCGTCGCCGCCGACCGCTCGCTCGCGCCGAGCCCGGCGCAGCTCGCCGCGCTGCTGGAGGAGCTCGAGGTCCGCAGCCCCGGCCGGCCCGCGCCCGGCTGCGTGACCGTCACGCAGCCGCTGGCGCTGCGTGCGCGCCGCGTGCGCGCGCTGCTGCTCTGCGGGCTGCAGGAGGGGACGTTTCCGGCGGTGCCCGGGGCCGAGCCGTTCTTCGGCGACGCCGAGCGCGGCGAGATCGCCGCGGCCTCGGGCCTGGTCCTGCGCCGTCGCGACGACCTCGGCGCCGAGCGCTATCTCTTCTACGCGACGGTCTCGCGACCGCAGGAGCGCCTGTACCTGTGCTGGCACGAGTCCGGCGACGACGGCGAGCCGGCGGTGGCGTCGTTCTTCGTGTCCGACGTGCGCGACCTCTTCGGGCCGGGCCTCTGGCAGCGGCGGCGGATGCGCACGCTCGGAGAGGTCGGCTGGCCGGCCGGGGCGGCGCCGACGCAGCGCGCGCGCCTGCGCGCGGCGGCCGCGGACGGCCCGCGCCACCGCGAGGCGCCGATCGCGGCGCTCGCCGACGAGGCGCTGCTCGGCGGACTGCGCGAGCGCGCGACATGGTCGGCGTCGGCGATCGAGCTGTGGGCCGGCTGTCCGGTGAAGTGGTTCGTCGAGCGCCGCCTCGATCCCGAGGGACTGACGCCGGACCCGGAGCTCATGCTGCGCGGCCAGCTCGCCCACGCCGTGCTCGAACGGACCGTCGCGGGGCTGCGCGAGCAGGCGCACAGCACCCGCGTGGACCGTGCCGCCCTGCCGCTGGCGCGCGAGCTTGCGATCGCCGCGCTCGACGACCTGCGCCGCCGCCCGCGGCTTCAGATGTCGCGTGACCCCAGCCGCCAGCGCGCGCTCGTGCACCGCCTGCGCGCCGACCTGCTGCGCTACCTCGAGCACGCCGCAGACGACGGCTCCGAGCTCGAGCCGGCGGCGCTCGAGGTCGTCTTCGGAGGCGCCGGCGACGGGCATCCGGCGCTCGAGCTGGCCGGCGGCGTGCGGATCGGCGGGCGCATCGACCGCATCGACACGGGGCCCGGCGGCGAGGCGATCGTCTACGACTACAAGGGCCGCAACGTCAAGGAGTCAGCGTGCTGGCGCAGGGAGCGCAAGTACCAGATCGCGCTCTACATCCTCGCCGCCCGCGAGGTGCTCGGCCTCGACCCGATCGGCGGCCTGTACCAGCCGCTCGGCGGCAAGGACCAGCGCCCGCGCGGGCTCATGCTCGCCGGCGCCGATCCCGACCTGGACGTCGTCGCCACCGACCGCCACCCGCGCGAGGACTTCGACGCGATCGTCGGCGGCGTCGTGCAGGACGTACTGGGCGCGGTCGGCGAGCTGCGCAGCGGAGCGCTGCAGCCGCGCCCGCACAGCTGTGGCTACAACGGCTCGGGCTGCGCGTATCCCACGATCTGCCGCTGCGCCGCGGCATGAGCGTCCTCGTCGGACCGGGCGGGCGCCCGTTCACCGCCGAGCAGTCCGCCGCGATCCGTGCGCGCGACGGCTCGCGGCTGCTGGAGGCCAACGCCGGCAGCGGCAAGACCTCGGTGCTCGTCGAGCGCTTCGTGCGCTCCGTGCTCGAGGACGGCGTGCGGCCGCCGCGGATCCTCGCGATCACGTTCACCGAGCGCGCTGCGGGCGAGCTGCGAGCGCGCGTGCGCGAGCGCTTCGTCGAGCTCGGCCACCGCGACGAGGCGCGCGAGACCGAGACGGCCTGGGTGTCGACGATCCACGGCTTCTGCGCGCGGGTGCTGCGCGCGCATGCGATCGCCGCGGGCCTGGATCCCCTGTTCACGGTGCTCGACGAGGCGGCCGCGCGCACGCTGCGTGATCAGGCGTGGGACCGCGCCCTGGGGGAGATCCTCGACGGCGAGCACGGCGCCGCGGCGCTGGACCTCGTCGCCGCCTACGACACCGATCGCATGCGCAGGATGATCGCGCGCGTCCACGACGAGCTGCGCAGCGGCGGTCAGACGCGCCCCGTGCTGCCGCGGGCGCCCGCGGTCGCCGACCCCCAGGCGCTGCTGGCACCGCTCGCGGCGGCCGCGTCGACGGCCGCGGCGGAGCTTGCCGGCGCGGGCGCCGGCAAGCGCGTCGGCGAGGCGCTCGCGAAGGTGCAGCGCTGCGTCGAGCTGTTGCGCGCGCAGCCGGGCCCGGCGTCCGCCCAGAGCCTCTGCGGGCTGAGCTTCGGCGGCGCGGCCAACGCGCTGAAGACCGAGACCTGCCTGAGCTACCTGCGCGCGCTGGAGGCCTACACGCGGGCCTGCCGCGATCGTGCCTCGGCCGCCGCGGTGGTCGTGCTCGACGACCTGCTCGGGCGCTATGCGACGGCCTATGCCGACGTCAAGCGCGACCGCGCGGGCCTGGACTTCGACGACCTCGAGCTGTTCGCGCGCGACCTGCTGGCGGCCGAGCCCGCGCTGCGGCGCTCCTACGCCGAGCGCTTCGACCGCGTCATGGTCGACGAGTTCCAGGATTGCAACCCGCGACAGCTCGCGCTGTTTCGCGCGCTCGACCGCGACGACCTGTTCGTCGTCGGCGACGAGCAGCAGTCGATCTACGGCTTTCGCCATGCTGACGTCGACGTCTTCCGCGCGCGCCGCGCGACGCTCGCGATCGCCGGCCGCGTCGCGACGCTGGCGACGAACTTCCGCAGCCGCGGTCAGATCCTCGAGACGATCAACGCCGCCTTCGCACCGCGCCTGGGACCGGACTTCGTCGCGCTGCGCGAAGGCCGCGAGCACGTTGACGCGCCTGCGCCGCTCGTCGAGCTGCTGCTCACCGACCAGGCCGGCTGGGACGGCGAGGGCGAGGACGCGATCGACCTCGGCGACCTGCCGCAGGGCGCGGCCTGGCGCCACGCCGAGGCGCGGCTGCTCGCCCAGCGCCTGCGCGACCTCGTCGACGCCGGCGACGCGAAGGCCGAGGAGATCGTCGTGCTGCTGCGCGCGCTCGGCGACCTGCCGGTCTACGAGCGCGCGCTCGAGGATCAGGGGCTGCTGACGCTGTCGGTCGGCGGGCGCGGCTACTGGGGCCGCCAGGTCGTTCGCGACCTCTGCGCATGGCTCGCCGCGCTCGCCAACCCGCGCGACGAGACGGCGCTCTACGGCGTGCTGGCCTCGCCGCTCGTCGGCCTGAGCTCCGATGCGCTCGCGCACGTCGCCGCGGCGGGCCGCGGCCACGCCTGGCAGGCGATCGAGCGCTCCTGCGCGAGTGGCGCGGCCGCCGCTGACGGCGAGCTCGCGCGGTGTCTGGAAGAGCTTGACCTTCGGCGCCTGCAGGCGTTCGCCGCGCGCTTCGCCGCAGAGCGCGCGCTCGCCCCGCGCCTGGGCCTCGACGAGCTGCTGCGACGCGTCGTCGAGGCGACGGGCTACGACCTGCACGTGCTGTCGCTGTCGGGCGGCGCGCGCCGCCTCGCCAACGTCCACAAGCTGCAGCGCCTGGCGGCGGCCTACGAGCGCGATCACGGTCGCGACGTCCGCGGGCTCGCGGACCTGGCGACCGCCGAGCTCGAGGCCGAGGCGCGCGAGACCGACGCGCCGGTCGAGCTCGGCGACGTCAAGGCGGTGCGGCTGATGTCGATCCACGCCGCCAAGGGCCTGGAGTTCGAGACGGTCTGCGTCGCCGACCTCGGCCGCCGCCGGCCCGGCGACGACGAGGACCTGCTCGTCGACGGCGACGAGATCGGGCTGCGGCTCGTCGGCCTCGACGGGACCAGTGAGAAGGCGCTCGCCTTCGAGTCCCTGCTGCACCGCGCGCGTCAGCGCGCGGCCCGCGAGGAGGAGCGCGTGCTGTACGTCGCGCTGACGCGCGCATGCGAGCGGCTGATCCTCAGCGGCGGCGCAGCGCTGCAGCCATGGCCGAGGGAGGGGCCGGGTGCGGCCCCGCTGACGTGGCTCGTGCCGGCGCTGCTCGACGGAGACCTCGGGCGCCTGCCGACGGCAGCCGAGCCGGTCTGCGACATCGCCTGGAGCGATGCGCGGCACAGCGCCTCGCTGCGCTGTTCGCTCAACCGGCCCGACACGATCGGGCGGGTGCTGCGCCCGGCGTCGCTGACGCCCGCGGGCGCGACCCTGCCCGTCGCCGCGCCGCAGCCGCTCCCAGCGGCCGAGCCTGCCGAGCGTCATCGACCGCCGGTGGTCCGGACCCTGTCGTACTCGGCGCTGTCGGCCTGGGGTGCCTGCGGCTTTCGCTTCTACCTCACGAGGGTGTTGCGCCTGCGCGAGGAGGCGGTCATCCGCGTCGCGGCCGCCGGCGCCGCGGCGCCGACGCTCGACCCGCGCGTTCGCGGCACGCTCGTCCATGCCCTGCTCGAGCATCCCGGCGCGGCCGCACCGCGCGTCGCTGACGTCGCCGCGGCGCACGGGGTCGCGCTGACCGATGCCGAGTCCGCCGACGTCGCGCGGCTCGCCGACGCCTTCGAGCAGTCGCCGCTCGCGGCGAGGCTCGCGCGCGCCCGCTCGGTCTGGCGCGAGCACGCCTTCGCCGTCTCACTCGGCGACACGCTGCTGACGGGCGTCGTCGACGTGCTCGCCCGTGAACGCGGCGGGGCGCAGCTCGTCGTCGACTACAAGACCGACGCCCTGGACCCCGGTGCCGACGTCGCCGCGTACGTCGAGGTGCACTACGGCGTCCAGCGCCGCGTGTACGCCCTTGCCGCGCTGCGCGGCGGCGCGGCGCGCGTCGAGATCGCCTACCTGTTTCTCGAGTGTCCGCGCGAGCCGGTCGTGTCGCGCTTCGAGGCTGCGGATGCCGACGACGTCGAGGCGCAGCTCGCGGCGCTCGCCGCCGGCATGCTCGCGGGCGAGTATCCCGTCACCGAGCACCCTCACCGGGAGCTGTGCGAAGGCTGCCCCGGGCGCCGCGCCCTGTGCTCGCACCCCGAGCGGGTGACGATGCAGGAACGCGAGCGCCCATCTGTGCAATTGCGCACGTAGATCGGGTGCGACCGCCGGTAGGGTGCGCCAGGTGAACAGCGTTGCCATCCCGCTCGTCCCGTCAGTCGGGCTCAGCGTCGCCACCAGCGGGACGGCGGCGCTCGGCGCGGCCGGTCTGCTGAGCGCATCGGTCGCCGCCCTCCCGGGGTGCCTGTTCGCCGCCGCGACGGGCGTGCCGTGTCCGTTCTGCGGGCTGACGCACGGCGTCGCCGAGCTCGGCGCCGGTCACGTCGCGACGGCCGTCGCGCTGCATCCGCTCGCGCCGCTGGCCGTGCTGCTGGCCCTTGCGGTGCCGCTCACGCTGTTGCGCCGGCGCGCGCTGGTGCTCGCGCCGGGCGCGCTCGCCGCGCTCGCCGCGATCGTCCTGCTGACGTGGATCGCGCGGGTCGCCGGATGAGCGACCGCGACAACCCCTTCGGCCCGCCGCCGCCGGACGACCCGTTCGGCGGCCCGCCCGAGACCGATCCGTTCGGCAACAAGGCCGCGGGCGACGATCCGTTCAGCGCGCCGTCGCAGGGCGCGACCACGCCGAACGAGCCCTGGCGCGGCCCCGCACCGCCGCACGACCCGTTCTCCGAGCCGCCGCGGACGTCGCCCGGCAGGGCGGAGGGCGCGATCCCCGCGCTCGTGCTCGGCATCCTGGGCATCGTCTTCTGCCCGCTCTGCGGACCGTTCGCCTGGTTTCTGGGACGCAAGGCGGAGGGTCTCGTCGACGCGTCGGGTGGAACGCTCTCGGGCCGCGGGGAGGCGACCGCCGGCAAGATCCTCGGAATCATCGCGTGTGTCCTGATGGTCCTCGGAGTGATCGCACTGATCGCACTGATCGCCGTCGGCTCCAGCATCGATACGAGCTCGACGTTCGAGTCGGGCTTGCGCAGCGACGGCGGCGGCAGCAGCAGCGACGTCCAGGTCGACTGAGCGAGGACGAACCGCCCGTGCACGATCGGGCCAGACGATCCCGGCGTTGCCGGTGCGGTCGGTAGCGGCCGCCGCGCGTTCTACGGCGAGCGGTCGGCTTCAGCGTCTGCACGAGGAAGCGGCTTCGCTAGCGTGCGAGCGCATCGCGCCCGTACTTGTCGTCGACCCCGGCGCCGTTGCCGGCGCCGCCCGCGGGCGTCTCGGGCCACGCGGGGGGCGGCTGGGGGGTCGGCGGCGAGGGGCTCGAGTGAGCCGGGCGCTGCTCGCGCTCGATCTCGGCGTTGAGCTCGGCGCCGAACAGAAACGCGATGTTCGACAGGTACAGCCACAGCAGCAGGATCACAGCGCCCGCGAAGGCGCCGTACGTCGCGCCGTACTTGCCGAAGTTCGAGACGTAGAAGAAGAAGCCGGCCGAGGCGAGCAGCCAGATCAGCACGCCGGCGCCCGCCCCTGGCGTGATCCAGCGCAGCCTGCGCGGTTGGACGTTCGGCGCGAACGTGTAGGTCAGCGCATAGATCCCCATCACGGCTGCGATCGCCACGAACCAGCGCGCGAAGCGCCAGACGTCGACGGCCGTGTCGCCGAGGCCGATCACGCCGAAGAGATCATTCGCGAGCCCGGCACCGAGGAAGATCGAGAACAGCGCGACGACCGACAGCACGATCACGACCACCGTCCATGCGATGTCGCTGAGCTTGTGACGCACGAAGCCGCGCGTCTCTTCAGCGCCGTAGACGGTGTTCAGCGCGCGCCCCGCCCCACCGAACGCCCCCGACGCGCCGTAGATCGCGACGAGCACGCCGATCGCGAGCGCGAAGCTCACGGCATCGCCGGCGCCATCGACCGTCGAGGACAGCGACGCGCGCAGGGCGTCGGCGACCTCGGCCGGCGCGCCGTTGTCACGCGCATAGGTGACGGCCTCCGTGACGAGCGACTGGTCGCCGAGCAGGCCGAGCAGCGAGACGCCGACGAGCAGCGCGGGAAACAGCGACATCATCACGTAGTACGTCTGCGCCGCCGCATGGTCGAGCATCTCGTCGGCCTGGAACTTCGCGAACGTGCGCTTGAGGGTGCCGAGCATGGGGCGATGATGCCCTCCCGCGAACGCTTGCAACCGTCAGCCGGCGTCGTTGACGCCGGGCAGCAGCGCATGTCCGTCGGTGACGGCGTGCGCGATGTCGATCACGCGCCGGTTGGACCTGCGAGCCTGCTGGCGCAGCAACTCGAACGCGTCGCGCTCGTCGACGCTGTGGCGCTCCATGAGGATCCCCTTGGCACGCTCGATCGTCCCGCGGCGCTCGAGCGCGCTCTCGAGCTGCTCGACCTGCGCGGTCAGGCGGGACGTCTCGGCGTGGCGGCGCAGCGCCAGTTCGATCGCGCCCTCGACCTCGTCGAGGAAGCTCAAGCGCGCGAACGCGTAGATGCCGCGCTCGGCGGCGGTCGTGACGAAGCCGGGATCGTGGCCGCCGACGAGCGCGATGATCGGGCCGCGCGCGTACTCGCCCATCTCCTCGATCAGGCCGAGCGCGTGCTCGTCGTCGTGGTCGACGACGACGATCGACAGATCGGGATCCTCGCGCACGATCAGCTCGCCGGCCTTGGCGGCGCTCGTGGCGTGGCCCGTCACGATGTGGCCGAGCGCTTGGAGGATCGAGTCGGTTGCCTGCAGGGTCGACTCGTCCTCGTCTGCGGTGAGGATGCGTAGGCCTTTCGTCGTCCCCTCCGTCATCATGCGTTGCACCCTCCGAGCTTGGCGCTTGACCCCCTCGCGCAGGGGTATCATGACCTACGCGCGGCCAAGCATCCCGCCGCGCTCCGCCCAGCGCCCCAGCCCTCCGGCGCATCACAGGTTCTCCGGAGGTTTGTCGTGGACGCTCGTCCCGCCTCGAAGGTCGCTTCAGCCGATCGGCCCGTCCTGTGCAGGCGGGCGGATGTGTCATGCGCATGACCGCTCCGACGACCGGCGACGCAGGTCGCGGCGCCGAGCGCTCGCGCGAGGACCGCGAGCTCTTCACCCGCTATCACGGCGAGGGCGACGCACAGGCGCGCGACCAGCTCGTCGACCGCTTCCTGCCGCTGGCGCGCCAGCTCGCGCGCCGCTACCAGCGCGCGGGGGAGCCGCTCGACGACCTGCTCCAGGTCGCGTCGATGGGGCTCATCAAGGCGATCGACCGCTTCGACCCCGCACGCGAGATCGCGTTCTCCTCCTACGCCGTGCCCACGATCCTGGGCGAGATCAAGCGCCACTTCCGTGATCGCACCTGGGCCGTGCGCGTGCCGCGCGACCTGCAGGAGCTCACGCTGCGCGTCGACCGCGCCGTCGGCGAGCTGTCGGAGGACCTGCGCCGCCAGCCGTCGGTGGCGGAGATCGGCGAGGCCGTCGGCGCCGACGAGGAGCATGTCCTCGAGGCGCTGCAGGCCGGCGGCGCGTACCGCGCGATCTCCTTCGATGCGCCTCGCGGCAATGGCGGAGACGAGGACGTCGCGACGCTCGCGGACTCGATCGGCATCGACGAGGCTGGCTTCGACCGCGCAGAGGACCGTGCCACGCTGGCGAACCTGCTCACGACGGTCACCCCGCGCGAGCGCGAGGTGCTGCGGATGCGCTTCGAGGAGGACATGACCCAGGCGGAGATCGGGGCGGTCATCGGCGTCAGCCAGATGCAGGTCTCACGCGTCATCCGCCAGGCGCTGGGTCGCCTGCGCTCCGCCGCCGACATCGACGCCGACGCCGATGTCGACCGGCCATCGCCGCTCTAGGCAGGTTCAACGCCGGCTTTACAGGGCATTCACATGAGGCGATGGGACGCTCACACGGAGACGAGACGGAGACGGAGCGGCTCGACCGCCGGCTCGACCAGCCTCTGCAGGAGTTGCGCGTCGCGATGCCCGGGGTGCAGGTGCTGTTCGCCGCCTGCCACCGCCTGATGGCGGGTCTGCACGACAAGCCGCGCCTCGTCGAGATATCCGGCCGCCTGGCGCTCGCAGGCCTCGTCGCGCTGGCGGTCGCGATGAACGGTGCGATCCTGCTCGTCACCGATGTGCTCTTCGGCGGCGCGCTGGTCACGGTCGCCGCGACGTCGGCTCTCTTCATCGGCCTGTGGTTCGTGCTCGGCCTCGTACGGCGGTCATCCGAGGAGCGCAGCGCCTCGTGACGCCCCCGACCGCCCTGCTGGACATCGACGGGACGCTCGTCGACTCCAACTACCAGCACGCCCTCGCCTGGTATCGCGCCTTTCGCTTGCACGGCATCACGGTTCCCGTCTGGCGCTGCCATCGCGCGATCGGCATGGGCGCAGACCAGCTCGTGAGCCATCTCGCCGGCGAGGGCTTCGAGCGCGAGCACGGGGCCACGGTGCGCCTCGAGGAACATGCGCTCTACGCCCAGCTGATCGGCGAGGTGCAGGCGTTCGAGGGCGCCCGCGGCCTGATCGAGGACCTCAAGACGCTGGGCGCCAAGATCATCGTGGTGTCGTCGGCCAAGCCCGAGGACACGCAGCACTACCTCGACCTGCTCGACGCGCGCGACCTCGTCGACGGCTGGACGGACTCCGGCAGCGTCGCTGCGACCAAGCCCGAGCCCGACCTCGTCGAGGCGGCGCTCGAGCTCGCCGGCGGCAGGCCGGCGCTGATGGTCGGCGACTCGACCTGGGACTGCAAGTCGGCGAAGGCCGCCAAGGTCAAGACGCTCGCGGTGCTGACCGGCGGCTTCGGTGCCGACGAGCTGCGCAAGGCCGGCGCGGTCGGCGTCTACGAGTCGATCGGCGAGCTGCGCGAGCGCCTTTCCGAGACGCCGTTCGCGACGTAGTCGCTAGCCTGCCCCGGACCCCACGAAGGAGACTCATGGACACGCTGATCGCACCGCGCCGGATGGCGCAGCTGAAGGTTCCGCAGCCTGCCGAGACGCCGCAGCCGGTGATGCCCGACCAGCCGTCGGTCCCGGAACCGATGCCCTCGCCGGAGATCTCGCCCCCCTCGCCCGAGGGCCCCAGCGTCCCGCAGCCCGATCCCGATCGCGGCGTGCCGATCGAGCCGCCGAGCACGCCGCAGACCGTCTAGGCCACGCGGTCGCGTCCGGCCGCGACGGTGCGGCTAGGAGCGGCCCTGCGCCTCGAACTCGCGCAGGAAGCCCTCGAACATCCGCATGTGGCCCTCCTCGTCGGCGAGGATCGCGATCACCATGTCGTTGGTCACCGGGTCTGCCTCCTCGGTGGCCTCGATGATCTTGTTGTAGTGGTCGATCGCGCCGCTCTCGGCCTCGATCACGCCCTTGATGACGTGGATGATGTCCGTCAGCTTCTCGGGGGGCTGCAGGAAGCTCTGCTCCGCGGCGAACTCCATCGAGCCCGGAACGACGCCGTAGAGCTCCTTGATGCGCGCCGCGAACTGCTGGGCGTGCGCGAGCTCCTCCGCGATGTCCGCCCGCAGCGAGGCCACGACCTGCTGGGCGAGGATGCCGTCGGGGTTCGTGGAGTTCGCGATGTAGGACATCACGGTCTCGATCTCCATCCAGTACGCCTTCGTCAGCATCTCGATGACCTGCTCGCGCTCCTGCGTGCGGTCCTCGGAGAGGATTCCCCGGCCCGCGCTCTTGGGCGTTGCCATGCGTTCCTCCTAAGTAGGTTCGATGTCATATGTATGCCCCGCCTGCGCTGGCGCAAGCGAAGTCTCGCTGCAACCTGGCGTGCGAGTGCAGGGAAGGCCCTTCGCGGGGAATACTGTGTCCCCATGGCCAGGTCGATCTGGACGGGCGCCATCTCCTTCGGGCTGGTGACCGTCCCCGTCAAGATGTACTCCGCGGTCTCGCGCAAGACCGTGCGCTTCCACCAGCTCAACGGCAAGACCGGGGTGCGCATCCAGCAGAAGCGCGTCGACCCGTCGACCGGCGACGAGGTGCCCTACGAGGACATCGTCAAGGGCTATGAGCTGACGCCCGACCGCTACGTCCTGATCGAGCCCGGCGAGCTCGAGGCGCTCGATCCCAAGAAGACGAAGTCGATCGAGATCGAGGACTTCGTCGCGCTCGACGAGATCGACCCGATCTACTTCGACCACCCGTACTACCTCGCGCCCGGGGCGGGCGGGGCCAAGCCCTACCGGCTGCTGCTGGAGGCGATGCGCGAGACGGGCCGGGTCGCGATCGCGACCGTCGTCATCCGCTCCAAGCAGCAGCTCGTCGCGGTCCGCCCGATCGGCGACAACGTCCTCGGCATGGCGACGATGGTCTTTCCCGACGAGGTCATCGATCCGGACACGATCGACGAGATCCCGTCCGCCGACGACGTCAGCGTCAACGACCGCGAGCTGGCGATCGCCCAGCAGCTCGTCGAGTCGCTGGCCGCGGACTTCGAGCCCGGCAAGTACCACGACAGCTATCGCGAGGAGGTGCTGGCGCTCGTCGAGCGCAAGGCCGCGGGCGAGCAGATCGCGGTCCAGCCGACGGCCGACGAGGACGACGCGCCGGTGCCCGACCTGATGTCGGCGCTGAAGGCGAGCCTCGACGCGGTCCGCGCCCGCGAGGACAACGGCGGGACGCCGACCAAGCGCAAGCACGCCGCCGCGGAGGCGTCCGGCGGCGAGGACGACGATGGCGACGCGCCGGCGCCCAAGAAGCCCGCAGCGAAGAAGACGGCGTCCAAGAAGCCGTCTGCCAAGAAGCCCGCGGGCGCCAAACGCTAGCCAGGGTCGCGCGCCCCCGGCGTTAGGCCGGCCGGGCGGCGCGGGTAGCGGAGCCCCGCGATGGCGACCATGACCCGCACCCCGCGACTGCGCCGCTCCGATCCCGCGGTTCCCGGCATCCGGCGCCGGCGCCACGGCCGTGGCTTCTCATACGTCGACGAGACGGGCGAGCGCGTCGCCGACGAGGTGGTCCTGGAGCGCATTGCCGAACTCGTGATCCCACCCGCCTGGCGGGACGTCTGGATCTGTCCCTACCCCGGCGGCCACATCCAGGCGACGGGGCTGGACGAGCGCGGGCGCAAGCAGTACCTCTACCACCCGCGCTGGCGC
>Ga0136610_1000004_pt1 | contig 44312 bp, 40 predicted proteins | sample AntDrymUQ1342206_2_FD_104804 | JGI IMG/M metagenome (GOLD analysis project Ga0136610, IMG submission 104804) | Polar desert sand microbial communities from Dry Valleys, Antarctica - metaG UQ134 (22.06) | ecosystem: Environmental > Terrestrial > Soil > Desert | place: Antarctica: Dry Valley...
CGCGCCAGACCGCAGAGCGCAAGGGGCAGGGCGCGACGCAAACCGGGTCTACGAAGCTGCGGGCGCGCGGCTCAGGATACGTCGCGCAGCCGCTGCGCCTCGGGCAGCGACTCGAGCTTCTTCAGCGTGTGGTTCTCGATCTGACGGATGCGCTCGCGCGTGACGTTGAACGCACGGCCCACCTCCTCGAGCGTCCGCGGACGCCCACCGTTCAGGCCGAAGCGCATCTCGATGACCTCACGCTCCCGCTGGGGCAGCGCGGCCAGGGCGCGGCGCACGTTCTCGCAGCGCAGGGTCTCGGCCGCCAGCTCGAACGGTGAGACGGCGTTCTCGTCCTCGACGAAGTCGCCGAGCTCGGATTCGTCCTCCTCGCCGACGGGGCGCTCGAGCGAGATCGGCTGCTGGGACATGCGCAGGATGTCGCGCACCTCGCGCGCCGTGCAGTCGAGATCCTTGGCGATCTCCTCGGGCGTCGGCTCGCGACCGAGCGACTGGACGAGCTGGCGCTCCACCTGCACGACCTTGTTGAGCCGCTCGACCATGTGCACCGGGATGCGGATCGTGCGTCCCTTGTCGGCGATCGCGCGGGTCACGGCCTGGCGGATCCACCACGTCGCGTACGTCGAGAACTTGTAGCCGCGCCGGTGGTCGAACTTCTCGACCGCGCGGATCAGCCCGAGTGAGCCCTCCTGGATGAGGTCGAGGAACGTCAGGCCGCGGCCCAGATAGCCCTTGGCGATCGAGACGACGAGGCGCAGGTTGGCCTCGACCATATGCTGCTTGGCGTCCATGTCGCCGCGCTCGATACGCTTGGCGAGCGAGATCTCGAGCTCGGCGGTCAGCAGCGGCACGCGACCGATCGAGCGCAGGTACAGACGCAGCGAGTCGAGGCTCGGCTCGACGGTGAGGTCGAGCTCCGGCTTGCGGGAGACCTCCGGCGTGCCGTTGACCGTCGCCTTGCGCGCGGCGGCGGCCGCCTCGACCTTCGCGCCCTCCGACTGAGCGTTGCGGCCATCGGCGCCGACGACGTCGATGCCCTGCTCCGACAGGTAGGCGTGCAGCTCGCGCAGCTGCTCCTTGGTGACGTCGACCTCCTCCAGCGCGGTGGAGATCTCGTCGAACGTCAGGAACCCCCGCTCCTGTCCATCCGTGATCAGGGTGCGAAGCTCGTCCAGCTCGTGGATCGGGGCCTCGTCCGCCAACAGCACGCCATTTTCGATCGTTCGGCCCCCCTCGGATATCTCGATCTGCACGTCCGCACAACCATGTCTCGCCGTCGCCGTCGCCGTCGGTAAAGGGAGTTCGTGAGTGATAGCACAAGAACCAGAAAGATTCAGCAACTCCACACAAAGACCGACCGGTACCCTCAACGCATGCCGCCGGGCGTCAGCGTCCCCGATCTCGACGTCCAGGGTCAGCTGCCCACCCTGCGTGTCAGCCTTTCGCGCGTCGGCGTGACCGCCGTCGAGAAGATCGTCCGCTTCCGCCAGGGCGGGCAGGAGCAGCTGTTCTCGGCCCGCCTGGAGTGCTTCGTCGATCTCGGCCCCAACCAGAAGGGCGCGCACATGTCGCGCTTCGAGGAGGTCGTCAACGAGGTCATCGGCGAGGTCGTGCTCGGCGAGACGACGTTCAAGGCCGAGGCGCTCGCCCAGCGCATCGCCGAGCTCGTGCGCGAGCGCCAGGGAGCGGCGCGTGCCGAGGTGACGGTGTCGGCGCGCTACCCCGAGCACAAGCCGGCGCCCGTCTCGGGCATCACCACGCAGGAGATCTACACGCTGTACGGCTCGGCGGTCGCGTCGCAGTCCGGCACGCGGCGCATGGTCGGGGTCGCCGCCCAGGGCATGACGGCCTGCCCCTGCGCGCAGCAACTCGTCATGGGCAGCGCGCGCGAGCGGCTCACCGACGACGGCTTCTCCGACGACGAGGTCGCGCGGATCTTCGAGCACGTCCCCGTCGCCACCCACAACCAGCGCGGCCTCGGCACCCTGCACATCGGGTTTCCGGAGGACGCACCGGCGCAGATCGAGGCGCGGACGCTGCTGGACATCGTCGAGAGCTCGATGTCGTCGGAGATCTACGAGCTCATGAAGCGCGCCGACGAGGGGGCCGTCGTCGAGAAGGCCCACCGCCGCCCGCGCTTCGTCGAGGACTGCGTGCGCGAGATGATCGGCGCGGTCGTTGCCCGGCTGACCGACCTCAGCGACGAGCACTTCGTCTCCGCCCGCCAGGAGAACCTCGAGACGATTCATCAGCACAACGTCGTCTGCGAGCGCTTCGGCCTGCTCGGCGAGCTGCGCCACGAGCTTGCGACCGGCGAGCACCCCGCGCACCAGACGTCGCTGCGCGAGTGGCTAGACGCGTCGGGCAGCTGACCCCTGGCGTCCCGCCTCGGCCTCGCGCAGCACGCGCCGCAGGCCGAAGAAGTAGTCCACGCCGCTGGCGATCGTGATCGCGACCGCCGGGTAGACGAGGCCGTCGACCCACAGCGGAGACGGATCTCCCACGACGATAAGAAAGAAGATCGCCGCGACCTGGACGATCGTCTTCGCCTTGCCCCACCAGTTCGACGCGATCACGACGCCCTGCTGGGTGGCGTGCATGCGCGTCATCGTGACCGCCACCTCGCGGGCGATGATGACCATCGCGACCCACGCCGCCAGCCGGTCAAGCGAGACCAGCGCGACGAGCGCCGCGATGATCAGCAGCTTGTCGGCGATCGGGTCCATGAGCTTGCCGAACGTCGTGATCGCGTTTCGCGTGCGGGCGAGGTAGCCGTCCATCGCGTCGGTGAGCGAGGCCAGCGCGAAGACGATCGCCGCGAGCAGATCGCCGTTGGCCGTCTCGTTGAGCAGTGCGACGACGAGCACCGGCACGAGCAGGATTCGCAGCATCGTCAGCACGTTCGGCAGGTTCAGCTCGAACACGGCCAGCAGCCTAGTGGTCACGGGCGCCGGAAATCGCGCCGATCAGTCCTTCAGCCGGTGGCCGGAGCGGAAGATCGCCGCGCTCCATGCGACGACCGCCGCCGTAAGCGCCGCGGTCACCGCCAGCGCGATCGCGATCGGGACGTCGCTCGTTCCGAGGAAGCCGAAGCGGACGGCGTTGATGAGAAAGAAGATCGGGTTGAGGTGCGACGCCTCCTGCCACGGCGACGGCAGCAGGTCGACCGAGTAGAAGACGCCGCCGAGGAAGCTCAGCGGCAGGATCACGATGTTGTTGACGAAGCCGGCCTGGTCCCAGGTCTGCGCATACACGCCGACGATCACGCCGAGCGACGCGAACAGCACCAGCACGAGCGCCAGCGCCACGGCCAGCGCGAGCGGCTCGCGCAGCGGCACGCCGGTCACCGGCGCGGCGATCGCCAGTAGCGCGGCCCCGATCGCGACCGCGCGCACGACGCCGCCGAGCGACAGCCCGAGGTTCACCTCCCATGAGCGCATCGGCGCCGACAGGACGTCGTGCAGGTAGCGATCGGCGCGGGCCTGGAAGACCGACGAGGCGTTGTTGGAATAGGCGGCCTGGGCCATCGCCATCGTGACCAGCCCCGGCACGATGAAGACCTCGTAGTCGACGCCGCCGATCTCGCGGATGCGCCCACCGAGCGAGAGCCCGAAGACGAGGATGAACAGCAACGACGACAGCACCGGTGCGGCGATCGTCTGCGTCCACAGCTTCAGCACGCGCGCGCTCTCGCGGCCAGACAGGGCGATCAGGCCGCGGTGGCGCTCAGCGATCGCGCTCATCGCGGTGCCCGCAGGGGCTTGGAGAAGCGCACCGTCATAAGGATCTGTTGCGCCTGCGCGAGCTCCCGTGCAGACGGGCGCGCCGGGGTGAGCACCGTGATCGCGTACGTGCGATGCGCGGAGCTGCCGACGAGCGCCAGCGCGCGAATGGAGCCGCGGCGCAGTCCCCGCAGCTCGAACGTCGTGACCTTCCGCGAGCCCAGCCGGCCGGGACCGTCGCGCACGACCCTGGTTGGCGCGAAGCGCTTGCGCAGCGCTGCCTTCAAGGCGCGCTTGACGCGCTGCGTGTGGCTGCCCGCCAGCGGCGACGAGAACGTCAACACGGTTCCCTGATCGGGGCTGCGCAGGCGGATGACGCGTCCGGACACCGTGCGCTTCCACGTGCGCGGGTGCGCGAACGCGAGCCCGAGCTGCGGCAGCGAGACGATTCGCACGGGCTGGCTCTTCTTCGCGGGGCGATCGGAGCCGCCATCGTCGCGCGACAGCACCAGCGCCGCCACGATCAGGCCACAGAGCACGAACAGGGCGCCGCCGAGGCGGCGCCCTGTCAGCGCGTCGGTGAGCCTTTCGAGCATCTAGTGCGCGGCGTGTGCGTCCTCCCGCCGGCGCAACAGGAGCCCGCCGGCGAGCATCAGCAGACCGGCGAGAGCCAGCCCGACGACGTCGGCACCGGTGAACGGCAGCTCGCTGGCGTCGGTGTCCTGCCCGCCGGTCGGGGCGCCGGCGCCATCGTCGCCGTCGCCGCTGCCGCCGCCATCCCCGCCGCCCGACTCGTCGTCGTCGCTGGGATCGAACGACTCGGCGTTGTTCGGGTTGCCGTCGGTATGACAGCCGCCGTCGCGGGAGTCGACGCGGCCGTCGCCGTCGTTGTCGCGGCCGTCGGAGCACTGGGCCGCATCGTCGTCGCCGGAGCCGCCCGAGCCACCGCCTCCACCGCCGCCGCCGCTATTGGTCTCGTCGTTGTCGTTGGGGTTGAAGCTCGCCATGTTCGTCGGGTCGCCGTCGGTGTGACAGCCGGGGTCAGCCGCATCGACGGCGCCGTCGCCGTCGTTGTCGGCCCCGTCGGAGCACTGCGCCCTGCTGGTCTCGGGGGGCGCCACGCTGAAGGACTCCGAGGCGGCCGTCGTCTCCTTGGCAAGCGACATGCCGCCGACCTGCAGCACGAAGACGTCGAGCGCCTCGCGCACGGCTGCCGCACCGGCGACGTCGTCGGCGTTGCAGACGATCGGCAGCACGCCGGGGAGGCCCGTCACCGTGTCTGGCGTGCCGTTCGCGCAGCCGGCGGCCGGTAGGGGGACACCCACGCCGCCGAGGCCGATCACCGACGAGGTGTTCGTGACCACGGGAGCCTGGCCGCGACAGGACCTCGACGTGCTGCTCGAGTTGGCGGCGCTGGCAACCGCAGTGCCGCTCGACGACGTGACATTGGCCGCCTTGGAGCTACCGCCAGCGGTCTGGCAGTTGGCATCCTGGAGGATCACGCCCTGGCTCTCCGCTGCTCCGACGCCGAGACCGAGAACGGACGCTCGAGCGATTGCGAAGTCGTTCGTCGACCCGCTCGCGGTGCTCGTCGAGTTGGCCGTCAGCACGCTGAGGCAGACCTGGTTGGCCAGGCCTGTGCAGAGCGGGTCGAGGACGCCTGTCTGGACCGGCTGAAGCGGGCCGTTCTTCGTCTCGCCGGGACCGGTGTCGACGCCTGCGACCTCGTTGCCGAGCAGCGCGAGGATCGTGATGTGGCCGCGGAAGGTGCCGTTGACCTGCTCACCGCGCGCGCGGCCCACGATCGCCTCTTCACCGCTGGCCCGGCCGGACGGGTCGCTGGCCAGCGGCCGCTCCGAGCTGGGATCGGTGTCGACGACGGTGACTCCGCCCTGGCCGTGCGGGTTGCTGCCGTGCAGCGGCGGCTGCGTCTTCGGGTCGGTGGCGGTGGCCCGCGTGGCGGCCTTGCCCTGCTTGGCCCTGTCGACTGCCGAGCCGGCCTTCGCGCGCGTCCTGCGGACCGCCTCGTTGGTCTTCGCGACCGTCTTGTCGACGGTGCCCTGGACGGCGTCGCCGACGCCCGCGGTCACGTCACGCAGCGCATCGCCCGCCTTGCCCAGATCCGCGGTACTGCCCACCGAAGCCGATGGCATCACCCACATCACTGCTGCCGCGATCAGGATCGCGAACAGGCCAGCACCCCTTGAAGTCATGTCGTCCTTCCTAGATGGCTTCGGCGCACCCCTGCCCAGGCCCCACCTGGCGCGCCCTTTGCAGCCCATACCCCCGTCCTAGCCTCTCAAACTTTCCGCCTCCGACGCGCCGATGCCGGCCATCGCCTTGACGTAGACGTCGGCGAGCGATCCGGCCTCGTACGCCCTGCGCAGACCAGCCGCGGTATCGCGCGCCACCAGCCGCCCTTCGCGGATCAGGGCGATCTCCTCGCACAGCTCGTCGGCCTCCTCGAGGTAGTGCGTCGTCAGCAGCACCGTCGTGCCGCCGTCGTGCAGGCGCCGGATGTAGGCCCACAGCTCGATGCGCAGCTCGTAGTCCACGCCTGCGGTCGGCTCGTCGAGGATGACGAGCGCCGGCTCGTGCATGAGCGCGCGGGCGAGCAGCAGCCTGCGGCGCATGCCGCCCGACAGCTTGGGCGCGCGCACGCCCGCCTTCGCGCGCAGGTCGAAGACGTCCATCATCTCCTCCGCCCGCCGGCGCGCCTGCGCGCGGCTCATGCCGAAGTAGCCGCCGTGGTAGAGCAGCGTCTCCTCGACGTCGAGAAAGCGGTCGAGGTTGACGTCCTGCTCGGCGAGGCCGACCATCCGGCGCGCCGCGAGCGTGTCGTGGGGCTCGCCGAAGACCTCGATCTCGCCGGACGTGACGCGGATGATGTTGCAGATCGCGCTGATGAGGGTCGTCTTGCCTGCGCCGTTGGGGCCGAGCAGGCCCAGGAAGCGCCCGGCGGCCAGCTCGAGGTCGAAGTCCTCGAGCGCGAGGAAGCCGCTCTCGCCGTTCGCGCGGCTGCCGCGGCCGGCTGCCCGTCGCCGGTCGGCGCGGGTGCCGTAGCGCTTGGTCAGGCCGGCGACGCGCAGCGCGGGAGGCATGCGGGTCACGGTAGCGAGCGCCTCAGCGGGTCGAGACAGGCGATCTGGAAGGATGCGGGAATGCCCCTTGTTCCCACAGTCGTCCAGCGCACCGGGCGCGGCGAGCGCGAGTACGACATCTACTCGCGCCTGCTCAACGAGCGCATCATCTTCCTCGGCACCGCGGTCGACGATCAGATCGCCAACCTGATCGTGGCGCAGCTGCTGCACCTCGAGTCCGACGATCCCGACAAGGACATCTCCTTGTACATCAACTCGCCGGGCGGATCGATCACCGCCGGGCTGGCGATCTACGACACGATGAACTTCATCAAGCCCGACGTGTCGACGATGTGCATGGGCATCGCGATGTCGATGGGCTCGCTGCTGCTGGCGGCCGGGGTCAAGGGCAAGCGCTTCTCGCTGCCCAACAGCCGGATCCTCATCCATCAGCCGTCCGCCGGCTTCGAGGGTCAGTCGACCGACATCGAGATCCAGGCGCGCGAGATCCTCAAGACGCGCAAGCGGATGGACGAGATCTACGCGCACCACACCGGTCGCTCGGAGGAGCAGGTCCACCTCGACATGGAGCGCGACCGCTTCTTCAAGCCCGAGGAGGCCGTCGAGTACGGCCTCATCGACCGCGTGCTCGAAGCGCACTAGCTCCGCGGGGCGCGGTCAGAGCCCGTACAGCGTGCGGTACTTCGAGCTCAGGTGCTCGAGCATCGGCGCCGGGTCCAGCGGCCCGCCGACGGCCTGCTCGATGAGCTCCGCCGGCGTGAGCCGGCGGCCATGGCGGTGGACCTTGTCCACGAGCCAGTCGCGCAGCGGGCCGTACTCGCCGGCGCGCAGGTCGTCGTCAAGGCCGGGCATGTCCAAGCGGGCGGCGCGCCACAGCTGCGCGGCCAGGACGTTGCCGATCGTGTAGGTCGGAAAGTAGCCGATGATCCCCTCCGACCAGTGGATGTCCTGCAGCACGCCGTGCAGGTCGTCGGGCACCTCGATGCCGAGCAGCTCGCGGGTCTTCGTGGCCCAGGCCTGCGGCAGGTCGGCCGGATCGAGCGTGCCCTCGATCAGCGCGAGCTCGAGCTCGAAGCGCAGGATGACATGCAGCGAGTAGGTCATCTCGTCGGCCTCGACGCGGATCAGCGTCGGCCGCACGACGTTGATCGCGCGCAGGAAGTCGTCGAGCTCGACGTCACCGAGCGCCTGCGGCATGCAGTCGCGCAGGCGCGGCAGCCAGAAGCTCCAGAACGGCTCGCTGCGCCCGACGAGGTTCTCCCACAGGCGGCTCTGGGATTCGTGGACGCCAAGCGAGACGCCCGTGTCGAGCGTCGTGCGCGCGAGCGCCGGGTCGACGCCGTGCTCGTAGAGGCCGTGGCCGACCTCGTGCATCAGCGCGAACAATCCCGTCAGGCTGTGGTCGTCGAAGCGCGACGTGACGCGCACGTCGCCGAGTGCGGGCGAGGACGCAAACGGGTGCACGGCGTCGTCGAGTCGCCAGCCGCTGTCGTCGAAGCCCATCGCGCGTGCGATCTGCATGCCGATCTCGCGCTGGCGCGCCACCGGGAAGTCGCCTGCCAGCGCGGGCCGGGCGGGCTGGCCCGCGATCTCGCCGAGCAGCGGCACGAGGCCCTCGCGCAGGCGCGCGAAGAGCGCCGTGACCTGCGCCGTCGTCGTGCCCGGCTCGAAGCGCTCCAGCAGCGCGTCGTAGGGATGCTCCAGCTCCGGGAAGCATTCGGCGTAGCGGCGCGCGAGCTCGATGTTGCGTCGCAGCGCAGGCTCGAAGACGGCGAAGTCGCCGGCCTCGCGAGCCTGCAGCCAAACCGCGAAGCCGTCCGAGCCGGCACGCGTCATCTCGGCCGCGAGCTCGCTCGGCACGCGGCTGGCGAGCTCGTGGTCGCGGCGCACGACGCGCACGAGCTGCGGGTCGGCGCGCTCGTCGTCCAGCAGCGCTCCGAGCTCCGGTGCGACGAGGCGGTCGTGCGCGAGGCTCTGAATCGCGCCGAGCGCCTGGCCGCGAGCGGGCCCGCCGGCCGGCGGCATCATCACCATCTGGTCCCAGGCGAGCAGCTGCCCCGCGTGGCGCAGGTCAGACAGCTCCCCGAGCCGTGCGAGCAGCTCAGGCGATGGCATGTTCGATCGCTCCAAGCGACTCGATCTCGATGCGCACGACGTCGCCCGAGGCGAGAAAGCGACGCGGATCCATCGACATGCCGACGCCGCTCGGCGTGCCGGTGAGGATCAGGTCGCCGGGCTCGAGCGTGCACGTCTGCGAGATGAACTCGACGAGCTCCTGCGGGCCGAAGATCAGGTCGGCGGTGCTCGAGTCCTGGCGCAGCTCGCCGTTGACGTGGGTCGTGATCTGCAGGTTCTGCGGGTCGGGCACCTTGTCGGCGGTCGTGATCCACGGCCCCCACGGGCAGAAGCCGTCGGCGCCCTTCGCGCGCGTCCACTGCGGCTCGCGGCGCTGCAGGTCGCGCGCGCTGACGTCGTTGGCGACCGCGTAGCCCGCGATCTTCGCGTCGGCGCCCATGACGACCACGAGCTCGCCCTCGTAGTCCAGGCGCTTGACGACCGTCGGGCAGCGGACGGCTGCGTTCGGCGGCGCGCTCGAGCTCGGCAGCTTCATGAAGACGATCGGGAACTCGGGCGGCTCCTTGCCCTGCTCTGCGGCGTGCGCGGCATAGTTCAGGCCGATCCCGAAGATCGCGCGCGGGCGCGGGACGGGCGCCAGCAGCGTGACGTCGCCGAGTGCGTGGGGATCACCGATCGCCGGGTCGTAGTCGGCGGTGCGCAGGCGCTCGAGGACGGTCTCGCGCTTGACGACGAAGGAGATCACCTCGTCGTCGTGGACCTCCCCGGCGCGCGGCGTCGTGGAGCCCGGCGGCAGGAAGGTCGCGAGGCGCACCTGCCCAAGGCTACGCCCTGCGCAGGATCAGGTGCACGTCGCCGAACTCGTGCCAGCGCAGTCGGTGCTCGAGCGCCGCGGCGTAGGAGTCCTCGACGAGGGCTCGCCCGCCGACGGCCTCGAGCATCAGCAGGTGCGACGTGGCGGGCTCGTGCCAGCCGGTCAGCAGGCCGTCGACGACGCGCACGCCGCACTGCGGCGTGACGACGTGGCGGGTCCAGCCCGCGTCCGCCTCGACGTGGCCGAAGGGCAGCGCGACGGTCTCCAGCGCGCGCACGACGGTCGTGCCGACCGCGATCACGCGGCCGCCTCCGGCACGTGCGGCGTTGACGAGCCGGGCCGTCGCGGTGGGCACGGCGAAGCGCTCGGGATAGGGCAGCTCGCCGGCCTCCTGGGACGAGACGCCGGCGTGCAGCAGCAACGGCGCAACGACGATCCCGCGCGCGACGAGCGCGGTCACGAGCTCGGACGTGAACGGGCGCCCGGCGCTGGGCATCTCCGCGCTGCCGGGATGCAGCGCGAACGCCGTCTGGTAGTCCGACAGCGGCCATTCGCCGGTGGTGTGGCCGTAGCGGATCGGCGCGCCGTAGCGGGCGAGGTGGTCCGCCGGCGCGAGCTTGCCGGTGTCGATCTCGGCGAGCCACAGCCGCGCGCCCGCGAGGTAGGGCGCCAGCAGCGTCGCGCGCGCGCCGCCGGGCAGCGCGAGCGACTCGCCGGCTCGGCCGCCGGTGAAGCGCGCGTCCCCGTGGCGCAGCTCGACGACCCAGCGCCCGGCGGCGTCCGCCGCGGGCGTCGAGAGATGCAGGCGCAGCTGCGTGCCGTCGGCGCGACTGGCGGGCAGCGCGGCGGGCAGCGTCGCGGAGGTGTTGACGACGAGCACGTCGCCCGCGCGCAGGTGGTCGGGCAGGTCGCGCGCCTGCGCGAGGTCGAGGCTCGCCGGGCCGGGCCCGCCGGTCGCGACGAGCATCCGCACCTCGTCGCGTCGCAGCCCGCGGGCCTCGGGCGGCTCGTGGGCCTCGCGGCGCTCGCGCGCGACACGCGCGAGCACGGACATGCCCGGCGCGGGCCGCGGCGCAGCGGCCGACGTCATGCCCCGACCGGCGCGAGCTGCGCCGCGCGGTAGCGGCCGCTCGGCCGGTCGGCCTCGACGAGCGCGAGCAGGCCGGGCACGCTGTCGCGCGGATGCGCGCGATCGGAGACGTCCTCGCCCGGGAACGCCTCCTGGTGCATGCGCGTGTTCATGTCGCCGGGGTCGACGGCGTAGACGCGCAGATCTGGCCGCTCGGCCGCGAGCACGCTCGTGAGCTGCTCGAGCGCCGCCTTCGAGGCGCCGTAGGCGCCCCAGCCCTCGTACGCCTCGACGGCGGCGTCGGAGGTCACGTTGACGATCCGGCCGCCGGCGGGCAGCGCGTCCATCGCGAGTTGCGCGAGCGCGAGCGGGGCGATGACGTTGACGGCGAAGACGTGCTCGAGCGTCGCCAGCGGGTAGTCGCGCAGCGCCGGCAGCGGCGACGCGCCGAGCACGCTGGCGTTGTTGACGAGCAGCGCCAGCCCGTCGCCCGCGGCCTGGGCCAGGCGCTCGCGATGGGCGGGATCGGCGACGTCGCCGGCGATCGCGACGACCTCGGCGGTCGCCGCCAGCTCGGCGCGTGCGTGCTCGAGCTCGGAGGCGCCGCGGGCGTCGATGACCAGCCGCCAGCCGCGCTGCACGAGCGCGCGGGCGAGCTCGAGGCCAAGGCCGCGGGAGGCGCCGGTGACGATCGCGGTCCTCATGACGGCTGCTCACGGCGGACGGCCTTGGTGCGTGTCTGTGTGCTCATGGCGGCCACGCTACGACCGGCCCCGCCGGGCCACCATCGGCAATTGGTCCTAGGACCCGGCGTGCGGGGGCATGAGGGGGCCGGGCAACGCGTCCTGTCAGCATGGGTGGCCTTGCATCCGTCCTTCCGGCATGCGCGCCGGGTGGCCCGGCTGGACGGCGTTCGCGCGATCGCTGCGCTGTCGGTTGCCTGCTTCCACGTCTGGCTGTACCGAACCGACCGACCGCACGGCACGCGTACCGAGCTGCTCGATCAGGTGCTCTTCAACGCCAGCGCGGGGCTGATCTGCTTCTTCGTGCTCTCGGGCTACCTGCTGTACGGCGCGTTCGCGCGGGCCGCGCTGACAGGAGGGCGGTGCGTGGCGACCGGGCCGTACCTGCGCCGCCGTGCGGCGCGAATCGTGCCCGCCGCCTGGGCCTGCGGCGCGGTGAGCCTCGTCCTCTACTGGGCGGTCGGATACCACACGATCACGCCATCGGCGTCCGAGCTGCCCCTCTATGCACTCTTCCTGCAGAACTACTCGCCGGCGACGATGGGCCGCCTCAACCCCGTGATGTGGACGCTGAGCGTGGAGGTGGCGTTCTACGCGCTGCTCCCGCTCGTCGGCTGGATCGCCTTGCGGCTCGGGCCGCGACGCTTCGCCGCGCAGGTGACGCTCGTGGTCGCGCTGATCGCGCTGTCGCCGGCGTGGAACGTGTACGTGCTCGCGCAGGGGTGGGACGCCGTGGCGCGGCGGGCGCTGCCGGCCTACCTGGGGGCGTTCGGGATGGGCATGCTCGTCGCGCTGTGGATGGCCCGTCGCCACGCAAGCGGGCGTGAGCATGCTCATCGGGGTCCCTGGACGACGGCCGCGCTGCTCGCGGCCGCGACGGTGGTCGTCGTCGGCGATGCGATGTGGAGTGAGAACGGATGGTGGCTGCAACACGGCATCTTCGCTGAGAGCGTCCTGCGACCGCGTGTCCAGCGCGAGCTCGTCGGACAGCTCGGCGCGGCAGCCGGCTTCGCGCTGCTGATCGCTGCCGCCGCAGGCGGATCGGGGCCGGCTGTCGCCTGGCTGGGCTGGCGGCCGCTCGCCGCGCTGGGCACGATCTCCTACGGCCTCTATCTCTGGCACCTGCCGCTGCTGCTCGTCATGCGACACGCCGGTTTGCTGCCCACCGCCCTCGCCCCGCGACTGCTCGTGGTCCTGGCAGTCAGCGTGGCCGCAGCAGCCGCGAGCTGGCGCTGGATCGAGCGCCCGTGCATCGAGCGCCGGTGGGTGGCAGGCGCAGAGCGCCGCCGCATCAAAGCTCGCGCCGCCACGGCCGTGGAGGCGCCCGGCTGACCGCGCGCCGTCAGCCCAAGCCCTCGCGCACCGCGTACAGCGCAGCCTGCGTGCGGTCCGACAGCCCAAGCTTTCCGAGGATGTTGCCGACGTGCGTCTTGACGGTCTTCTCGGCGACGCCGAGCTCGCGGGCGATCGCCTTGTTGGCGCGGCCGCCGGCGAGCAGCGCCAGGACCTCGAGCTCGCGCGGGGTCAGCAGCTCGTTGCGCTCGGCGCGGGTGTCGTCGCCGGCGATCTCGCGCAGCACCCGCGCGGCGACCGCCGGATGCAGCAGCGCCTCGCCGCGGTCGACCATCCGGATCGCCCGCACGAGCTCGGCCGGCTGGACGTCCTTGAGCAGGTAGCCGGCGGCGCCGGCGCGCACGGCCGGCAGCACCTTGTCGTCGTCGAGGAAGCTCGTCAGCACGATCACGCGCGTGGCCGGCGCGCGCTCGCGCAGGCGCTGCAGCGCGCTGACGCCGTCGAGGCGCGGCATGACGAGGTCCATCAGGACGACGTCGGGCTCGAGCGCGGCGGCGGACGCGAGCGCCTGCTCGCCGTCGGCGGCCTCGCCCACGACCTCGATGTCGTCCTGCAGCTCGAGGAACGTCCGCAGCCCCTGGCGCACCACGGCGTGGTCGTCGACGACGAGCACGCGGATCACGGTCGCACCACGAGCCGGACGGTCGTGCCCGCCCCGGGAGACGAGCGCAGCTCGAGGTCGCCGTCGACGGCGCGCGCGCGCTCGGCCATCGTCGTGAGCCCGAGCCTGCGCGAGCGCACGGCGCCGACGTCGAAGCCGGCGCCGTCGTCGCTCACCGTCAGCTCGAGACGCTCGTCCTCGCAGCGCAGCCGCACGGCGATGTGGCCGGCGCCGGCGTGGCGCAGCGCGTTGTGCAGCGCCTCCTGGGCGATCCGGAAGACGTCGGTCTCGATTCCCGCCGCCACGCGGTGGTCGCCGGCGACGTCGAGCTCGATCGCGAGCCCGTGCGCGCGGCGCAGCACGTCGACGTGCTTGCCGAGCGCGACGGCGAGCCCCTCGGACTCGAGCGCCGGCGGGCGCAGGTGCACGATCACCGAGCGCAGCTCGTCCATCGCCTCGCTCGCGAGCTCGCCGACGAGGCGCAGCTGCGTGCCGGCGGCCTCGGCGTCGCGATGCAGCAGCGCCGCGCCCGACTGCGCAGCCAGCACAACGCCGAAGAGCTTCTGCGTGACGGCGTCGTGCAGCTCGCGGGCGAGCCGGTTTCGCTCCTCGACGATGCTCAGCTCGCGGCTGCGCTCGTGCAGGCGGGCGTTCTCGATCGCCAGCGCGGCATGCGCGGCGAACGTCTCGATCAGCGCCTGGTCGTCGTCGGAGAACGTGTCCGCGCCCTCCTTGTCGGTGAGGTAGAACGCGCCCGCGACGGCGCCGCGCGCGACGATCGGCACGCCGAGAAACGAGCTCATCGACGGATGCGCGTCCGGCCACCAGCCGCGGAAGCGCGGGTCGCGGCGGATGTCGGTCGCGCGCTGCGCGACGTCGGACTCGAGCATCGCACCGAGCAGGCCGTGCGTGCGCGGCAGCTCGCCGAGGCTCGCGATCAGCTCGTCGCTCATCCCCGAGGTGATGAACTGCCCGAAGCCGCCGTCGCCGTCGGGCACCCCGATCGCCGCGTATCGCGCGCCGGCGAGCTCCCGCGCCGCGTCGACGAGCTTCTGCAGCACCGGCTCGACGGCATGCTCCGCGGCGATCGCCAGCACGGCGTCCGAGAGCGCCTCGGCGGAGTCCATGGCGTGATAGTAGGCGCGCAGAGCGCCGCTGCACCATCGAGACGAGCTCGGGTCACGGGCTAGCGGGGGCGTAGGAGCAGCCGAGGCGATCGGCTGCGGCTTGCAGGCTCGGTCGCGCGTCCACAACGCCGCGTCTTCGGTCAGCATCGTTGCGGCGAGTCGGGCCGAACCGAGCGCTCGGCTTGAACATCGCAAGCGCCGCCTGCATGAGGCGTGTCTCAGGACGGCCCGATTGGGCGGGATGCCGCGATTTCGCTCCGCTCGTCCCCGCTTGTCGACGCGTGCTCGGTATGGCACGCTGGGCGCCCTTGGCCCATCCGATCGTGAGCACGCCCCGGCTGGAGGCCGCGATGGAGCGCATCCGTCCGGTCGCCTTCGCCCTTCCGGGCGTGGTCGAGCGCGCGTCGCACGGCTCCCCGACCTTCTTCACCGCGGAGGGTCGCAAGGGGCGCACCTTCGCTTCCGTGCACGACGAGCGTGAGTGGCACGAGGGACGGCTGTGCCTCTGGGCAGCCGGCCCCAAGGAGATCCAGGAGGCGCTGGTCAGCGGGGGGCCGGAGCGCTTCTTCGTGGCGCCCTACGTCGGTCACCGCGGCTGGGTCGGCCTGCGGCTGGACCTCCCCGAGGTCGACTGGGACGAGGTTGCCGGCGTCATCGAGGACGCCCACGCATACGTTGTGGACCGGTGAGCAACGCGAGCGTGTTGAGACCGCCCCGGTTGCGGTGAGGTGAAAGCGACCAGACGTACCCACCACTCGCTGGAGCGTGCCGTCAGGGCCGCACATGCAACGCGGCCGGTATTCTCCCGCCAATGGCGCTCATCGCCCTCAGCCAGGGCTGGACCGACAGCATCGGTTTGCTGTTCACCTTCGCCATCCTGATGCCCGCGGTCGCGACCGTCTGCATCATCGTCTCGATCGTCTCAGGCCGCGGCGACAAGTCGCAGGACTCCGAGAACACCGGCCGCTGGGGGCGCAGGTCCCCGTCGGACACCTGAGCGGCTCACGCCGGGCGCAGGGCCGCGACCTCGCCGCCCGTACCGCCGAGCTCCGCGTAGACCTGCGCCGTGCGGCGTGCCACGTCGTTCCAGTCGAAGCTCAGCACGTGCCGCGATGCCTCGGCGACGAGGCGCTCGTCTAGCGTGTCCTCGTCGAGCACGCGCTGCATCATCGCCGCCAGCGCGCGCGGGTCGCGCGAGGCGAAGCGCAGGCCGACATCCGCATTGGGGACCACCTCGCGCAGACCGCCGGTGTCGGCGACGATGCACGGACAGCCGCTCGCCATCGCTTCGAGCGCGACGAGCCCGAACGGCTCGTAGATGCTCGGCACCACGCACAGGTCGGCGATCCGGTAGAGCGAGTGCAGGACGTCGTCGCCGATCCAGCCGAGGAACGTGCCGTGCGCGTCCAGCCCCAGCCGGCGCGCCTGTAGGCGCAGCTCGGCCTCGTGCGTGCCAGACCCGGCGACGAGGAAGCGCACGCGCCCCGATCGCCGGATGACCTGCGGCAGCGCGTCGAGCGCGAGCTGAAAGCCCTTCTCGAAGACGAGGCGCCCGACGAGCAGCACCAGCCGCTCGCCGGGCTCGGCGAAGCGCGCGCGCAGGGCGGCGAGATCGTCGACCGGATGCAGGTCGCCGCAGTCGATGCCGTTGGGGATCACGACGATGCGCTGCTCGGCGATCGCGTAGACGTCAGCGACGTGGCCGCGCATGTAGTGCGAGCACGTGATCACGCGATCGGCGTCGCCCACCATCCACGTCTCGATGCCGTGGATGTAGGACTGCGGGTGCTTGTCGACCCAGCCCTGGTGGCGGCCGTACTCCGTCGCGTGGACCGTCATGAGGTAGGGGCAGCGCAAGCGCCCGGCGATCGCAGCCGCCGCGCCGGCGACGAGCCAGTCGTGGCCGTGGACGAGGTCGAAGCGCAGGCGCTTTCCCAGCTGCCGCCCCGCGGCATGCATGTGCGAGTTCATGCCCTCCACCCAGGCGACGAAGGCGTCGAGGTCGAGTGGCATCGCCTCCTCGCGCACGCGATGCACGACGACCCCGGCGCAGGTCTGCTCGGTGGCCATGTCGCTCGTGCCGCGCGTCAGCACATGGACCTCGACGCCGGCTCGCACCAGCGCCTCGGCGAGCTTGCTGACGTGCCGCGCGAGCCCCCCTGCGACGATCGGGGGGTACTCCCACGACAGGATGAGGACGCGCAGGCTCACTGAGGCTCGGCGATCCTATGCGCCGCGCGACTTCCGCGTGGTGGCGTGCGTTGTGCGATCCACGTGCCCGCGGGCGCGTCGATGCTCATGTCCCGGCTCATCAAAATCCTCCTCGCCTGCGTCGTGGTCCTCCCCTGCCTCGTGGTCGTCGGCTACGGGCTCCTGTGGTACCTCGCGTCACCCAACGAACCCGACCGGCCGGCGCGACCCGGTGCCGGGAAGAGCGCTGCCCAGGTCGCATTGCTGACGCGCGCCGGCGGGCCGGACGGCAGCGCGCCCGTCACGCTGCATCGCTGGCGCTACCGCGCCGACCCGCGCGACCGCGGGCTGCGCGCGGGCTGGGCCGACGGCGCCTGGAGCGCCCGCCAGGTGCGCATCCCGCACTCGCCCAACGCCGGCGCGCACAGCGGCGCCGCCGGCCGCCGTGCGTACGCGGGCAGCGTCGGCTGGTACGCGCGGGAGATCGACGCGCCGGCCGACGGGCGCTACGCCCTGCATTTCGAGTCCGCCCACTACCGGGCGCAGGTGTACGTCGACGGCAGGCTGCTGCGCCGGCACGTCGGCGCCTACGAGCCCTTCAGCGCGCGACCGCTGCTGCGCGCCGGCCGCCACACCGTCGCCGTGCGCATCGACTGGCGCGACCCCCAGCGACAGGCCGGCGAGGACTGGCAGCGCGCGTGGTTCAACTACGGCGGCCTGCACCGGCCGGTGACGTTCAGCCGGCTCGGGCCCAGTCGCCTCGGGGCGCTGGCGCTGCGCACGCGGCTGCTCGACGGCGGCCGCGCACGCGTCGACGTCACGCTGCGGGTGCGCAACCGAACCGGCACGCGCACGCTGCGGCCGGCCGGGGCGCTGACCGGCGAAGGCATGTCGCAACCGCTGCGCTTCGACGCCGTGCGCATCGCACGCGGACGCTCGCGCACCGTGCGCGCATCAGTCGTGCTCGGGAAGCCCGCGCTGTGGTCGCCGAGCAGCCCCAGCCGCTACACCCTGCGCGTCGGCGTGCCCGGCGAGGCGTCGCTGCAACGCAGGGTCGGTCTGCGCGAGCTGACGTGGGACGGCGACGGCCTGTATGTCAACGGCGATCCGCTCGTGCTGCGCGGCGCCGCGCTGCCCGCCGACGCGCGCGGCCACGGCGATGCCCTGTCGGCTCGCGACGAGATCCGCCTGATCGCCGGGCTGCGGTCGGTCGGCGCGAACGCCACGCGCTCGCAGATGCCGCTGGCCCAGAGCATGCTCGACCGCCTGGACGCGGCGGGAATCTTCGTCTGGCAGGAGATCGGGCCGTGGGAGCCCGCTGGGCGCTGGCGCGCGACGACGCCGCGTGCGATCGCCGCCGCCCGCGACCGCGCGCTGCGCGCCGCGGAGGAGGGCCGGGCGCACGCCTCGATCCTCGCCTGGACGCTGACCAACGAGGCGCCGGGCCAGGGCAGCCAGGGCCTGCGGGCGTACGTCGCACAGACCGCTCGCCGCCTGCACGAGACCGATCCGGGCCGCCCGGTGGCGGCCGACCTGTGGGGCTCGCGCCTGCCGCGCTCGGACGGGCCGCTGTTCGCCGAGCTCGACGCGATCGGCGTGACGGACTACATCGGCTGGTACGAGGGACCCGGGTCGCCGGCGGGCCAGGCGGCGATGGCCGCCGGGCGGATCGCCCGAATGCGCGCGCTGTTTCCCGCCAAGCCGCTCGTCGTCACCGAGCTCGGCGCCGCCGGCAGCCCGCGGATGCCGGCCGACGCCTTCGGCGGGCTGCGCTACCAGGCCGAGCTGCTGGCCCGCCGCATCCGCGCGCTGCGCGACGAGCCGGGGCTCAGCGGCACGCTCGTCTGGTCGCTGCGCGACTACGCGCTGCGACCGGACTTCGCCGGCGGCTCGATCGCCCGCCGCATGCCCGCCCTGATGCTCGCGCCGGGCCTCAACGAGAAGGGACTCTACGACTTCGCGGGTCGGCCCAAGCCGGCGCTTGCGGCGGTGCGCCGCGCGTTCGAGGGCGGCTGACGCGCGCCGCCGCTCTACTGCTCCGCCACCGCCGGCGTCGGCGGCGAGACCGGGCCGTCGTAGTTCTCGTCGGCCGTGAGGCCGCCGTTCTGCGGCGAGAAGATCGTCACGATGCCCTCGTCCCAGCGGATCTCATAGCGCGGGTTGGGGTCGCCGCGCAGGACCTTCTCGATCACGCCGTGGCGCGGGGGGCGCATCGGCGCGCGTGCCGTCCGCCGGCGCCGGCCCGACTTCTCGGCGATCACGCGCTGTCCGACTTCGAATGCCATATGGCCTTCCTCCGCAAGGTCTGGGGTTGCTCGGTCAAGCGCCGCGCAGCGTGGTGCTCGCACGGGCAGGGCTCTGATGTTAGAGCGGCGCGGCGCGGTCCGGCGCGGCAGCTCGGGTCAGGCTTCAACGGCGACCGCGCCGCATCAGCTCCACGCGTCCCAGGCGTGCAGCTCGGGCTTGGGATCGATCGGCGTGCCGCGCGAGCGGATCTCGAAGTGCAGGTGGCAGCCGACGCTGCGGGCGTTGCCGGTCGCTCCGATGCTGCCGATCCGCTCGCCGGTGCGCACGCGGTCGCCGACCCGTAGCGCCGATGGCCGGCGCAGGTGCGAGTACCAGTAGTCGCGCTGCGTGCGCTCACCGCGGACGATCACGATGTTGCCGTAGAGCACGGGGTCGTAGCCCGATCGCACGACCCGCCCGCCGCGCGCAGTGACGAGCGCGACGCCGCACGCCGCGTTGACGTCGAAGCCCTCGTGCGTGCGCCCGCCGGAGCGCCCGACGCCGAACTCCCCGATCGGGCCGCGGTCGGCGTGGCGGCCGCGAATCGGATAGATGTGGCTGCGCAGCTCGAAGACCGCGCCGGCCGTGCGCGCCGTGCCGTCGGGCGCGCGCAGGCGAAGGCGATAGCGCCCGCCCGGCGCGACATCGCCGCCGCCGGTCACGCCGTCCCACTCCACGCGCTGCTGCACGCCCGGCGCCGCGGCCGCTAGCGCGAAGCGCCGCACAGGCCGGCCGGTCGCCTCGCGGACGACTTCGAGGGACAGCGCGAGCGGCGCCGCGGCACCGATGCGAAAGGCGACCCGCACGGGGCGACCCGCGAAGTACGCGCGCCGCGGGCTGACGCGTGCGTCCAGGACCTCGAAGCCGCTCGCGGCGGGCGCGGAGCCGACGGCGGGCACGGGGGCGATGCCGATCGCCGGCGATGCGAGCGCGACGAGGGCGCCGGCGCGCCCGAGCCGATGGCGCCGCGTCGTCATCCCGGACATCGCGCGGACGGTAGCGAACCAGGCGCGCGGCAGCGGTTTGCGCATGGCGAGCCGGGTATCCGCATCGGATGCCCAATCGCTACGCCCACACCTGCCTGCGCGTCAACGACCCGCAGGCCTCCCAGCGCTTCTACGAGGCTCTCGGCTTCGAGCCCCGCGGCCGGCTGAACTTCGAGTCGGCCTACAACCTCTACATGGGGCTGCCAGGTGACGGCGACGTCCTCGAGCTCACGGTCAATCGCGACCGCGACGAGCCCTACGACCTCGGCTCCGGCTACAACCACATGGCGCTCACGGTCGACGACGTCGGAGCCGTGCTGGAGCAGCTCGCCCCACTGGGCGTGCAGCCCGAGAAGCCGCCGTACCACCCGGGTGAGCGCGAGGATCTGCCGCTGATCGCGTTCGTCGCCGATCCCGACGGCTATCGCATCGAGCTGATCGACGGCGGCGCCTTTCCCACCCCGCAGGATCCCGCGGACTGACGCACGCCGCAGGGTTGCGCCGACAGGCCGCCGCTGCAGCGCACGCACGTCCGCTTGTGTGACATGCGTCCACGTCGTGGCGAAAGAGGAGTTGTCGGGAGTAGTCTCAGCGCAATGGTGGGGGCCAGCCTCGGCCACCGGGAGCCCGTAGCCGTCATGCTCGATGACGTTCTCAGCGACGGTCTCATCCGATCGGTCTTCCAGCCGATCGTCGACATGGAGACGCACGCCCTGTTCGGGTTCGAGGCGCTCTCCCGCGGTCCTGCGGGATCGGCCTTGGAGACCCCTGAGGCACTGTTCGCAGCCGCTCGCGCCGCGGGCCGCCTGGCAGAGCTCGACATGGCCTGTCAGCGGTCGGCGCTGGCCGGCGCGTCCGACTGCGGCATCGAGGCGCCCCTGACGCTGTTCGTGAACGCCGAGCCCGACATCGGCGGGTTCGGGCCGCTTCCGTCGACCGGGCGCGGAGTCCGCGGCGTGGTCGAGCTGACGGAGCGCACGCTGACCAGCCGCCTGGCGGAGCTGCTGCCGGCGGTCCAGCGGGCACGCGCCGCGGGCTGGGGGATCGCGCTCGACGACGTCGGCGCCGACACACGCTCGCTGGCGCTGATGCCGTTGCTGCGCCCGGACGTCATCAAGCTCGACCTGCGTCTGGTGCAGGCGCAGCCGAGCCCGGAGATCGCCGCCATCGCCGGGGCCGTCGGCGCCCAGGCCGAGCGCACCGGGGCGACCGTGCTGGCCGAGGGCGTCGAGACAAAGGAGCAGGCGCAGTACGCGCGAGCGCTCGGCGCGACGCTCGGGCAGGGGTTCTTCTTCGGCCGGCCGTCGCGGCTGTGCAGCGTCGCGAACGTGACCGGGATCCCGCTGCCGATCTTCACCGCTTCGCTGCCGCACCCGTGGCGCACCCCGTTCGACCTGGCGAGCGCGCGCCGCCCCGTGCGCCACGGGACGCTGCCGCTGCTGGCGTCGATCAGCCGCGAGCTGGAGCACCAGGCCACGAGGCTGCGACCGACGTCGCTGCTGATCTCGAGCTTTCCGGAGACCGAGGGCTTCGCCGCCCACATCGACTCCGTCTACGAGCGGCTCTCCTCCGACCTTGCGTTCGTCGCTGCGCTCGCGGTGGGGATGGAGCCCAAGAGCGGGCCGGGGCTGCGCGGGGTGTCCATCCGCGACGACGATCCGCTGCGGGGCACGTGGAACGTCGTCGTGATCGGTCCCCACTTCGCTGCGATGCTCGCGGCGCGCGAGCACCGGTCCGTAGGGGCCAGGCGGGACACGGGATACGACTTCGTCTTCACCTACGACCGCGACATCATCGTCGAGTGTGCGCAGGCCCTGATGCTGCGCATCGCCCTGGCGCAGGAGCCCGAGCCGCCGCCGTCGCTCGCGTTGCGGCCTGCGTCAGCCGGCTGAGCTCGCGGGCAGCCGCTCGAGCAGCGCGAGCCCGTGCGGCTCGACGAGCCGGGCGACGGCCGCCGGCCCGTCCAGATCGTGCTCGCGCTCCGACAGCGCGTCGCGGTAGTGCCCCGCGGCCACCGCGATCTCAGCGCCGAGCCCGGCCTCGCGCAGCGCCACGACGACGACCACCTCGCTTGCTTCGCCGCGCGTGAACGCGACCGTGTCGGGCCCCGCCGCCACGGGCGCATACGCCCCCGCGAAAGGCTCCGGGCGTCGCGCGCGCAGCTCCAGCGCGCGCTGGATGACGGCGAGCTTGATCGTCTCGCGCGCCGGTGTCGCGCCGCCGCGCAGCGCGTCCAGCGCCGCGCGCCGCGCATCCCAGTCCACCGGCCGGCGGTTGTCGGGATCGACGAGCGACAGGTCGATGAGCTCGTCGCCCTGGTAGATGTCGGGAACGCCGGGAATCGTGAGCTTCAGCAGCAGCTGACCGAGCGCCGAGCGCTCGCCGGCGGCGGCCACCTCGGCTTCGAAGGACTCGAAGTCCTCGAGGAACGGCCCATGCGTCAGCAGCGCGCAGGCGAAGCGCTTGACGCTGTCCTCCCAATCGTGGTCCTGGTCGACCCAGCTCGTGTTGCGCTTGGCCTCGCGCAGTGCCTTCTCGACGTAGCGCTCGAGGCGCTGCGGGGCGATCGGCCAGACGGCGACGAGCGTCTGAAACAGCAGGTAGCGCTCGTGGGGATCGGGCGCGCCGTCCTCGACGAGCTCCTGCGTGAGCTCATACCAGCGCCGCACATGCTCGGCCCACGAGTCGGCCATCGCGCTCAGCGCACCCACCCGCGCGCGCGCGTCGCCCGAGCGCTTCGTGTCGTGCGTCTGCGTCACGAGCAGCGCGCGCCCGAAGCGCTCGGCGCGCACGAGGTTGGCCGCGTGGAACTCGTCGACCGAGACGCCCCAGCGGCCGGGGTCGCCGCCGACGTCGTTGAGCGCCAGCAGGCGCAGGTAGCGATAGAAGGACGTGTCCTCGATGCCCTTGGCCGTCACCGGCGGGGAGGTCTGTTGAAAGCGCGCGACGAACTCCGCGGGCGCGCCGTCGAAGAGGTCGGGACGCCCGGCGGCCTGCAGCGCGGCGCGGTCGTCGGGATGGACCTCGCCGTCGCGCATGTAGGTGCGGTAGACCGGCAGGCGGGCGAGCACGTGCTCGAGGTCGCCCGGGTCGTGCAGCCGCCGCAGCCGGTCGACCTCGCGCGAGAACGTCGTCGTCGCCTGCTCGAGCTGCGCCTCCAGGGCGACCTGCGCGAACGGGCGCCCGTCGCCCGTCAGCTCCTCGTAGAGCGCCGTCAGCGGCTCCTCGCCGGCGCGGTCGATGTACAGCCCCTGCGCCTCGTTGAGGAACTCATAGCCGACGGTGCCCTCGACCGGCCAGTCGCGCAACGCCTCGGGTGGGCGGCAATGGCTCAGGATCTTCTCCACCCAGACGTGCTCGGCGCCGGCCTCGCTCAAGCGCTCGAGGTAGCCCGCGGGATCGGCGAGGCCGTCGGGATGGTCGATGCGCAGGCCGTCGATCACGCCGTCGGCGAGCAGCGACAGCACCTTGGCGTGCGTCAGCTCGAAGACCTCGGGATCCTCGACGCGCACGCCCGCGAGATCGTCGATGTCGAAGAAGCGCCGGTAGTGGCCGGTCTGCGGATCGACGTCGAAGACCCGCACGCGCTCGTCCTCGTCGGCCCACCAGCGGTTCTCGTCGCCGGTGCCCATGTGGTTGGGGACGATGTCGAGGATGATTCCCAGCCCCGCGCCGGCCAGCTCGCGCAGCGCCCCCTCGCCACCCAGTGCCTCGGACACGCGCGTCGGGTCGACGACGTCGTAGCCGTGCGTCGAGCCCGACCGCGCGGTCAGCGACGGCGACAGGTAGAGATGGCTGATGCCGAGGTCGCGCAGGTAGGGGACGAGCGCGCGCACGTCGTCGAAGCGCAGCTGCGGGCCGAGTTGCAGGCGATAGGTGGCGCGCAGCTCCATGCGCCCCTATCTCCCGGGATTCAGGCGCTTGAGCACCGTCACCGACCGCGCGACCGCGTCGAGCTGGTGGCGAGCGTCGAAGGTGGACGAGCCGGGCTGCGCCTCGGGATCGGCGGTGCTGAGCTCCAGCGCCCACGTGCGCCCCCAGCGCGTTGCGGGCAGCGAGAACTCGACGTCCTCGTGATAGGCGTTGATCAGCAGCAGGAAGGAGTCGTCGATGATCTGCTCGCCGCGGCGCCCGCGATAGGGGAACTCGTGCCCGTTGAGGAACAGGCCGACGACGTGATGGTCGCTGCGAGCCCAGTCGCGCTGGGTCATCCTGCGCCCGTCGGGGCGAAACCACCACGCGTCGGGCAGGCTGCCCGCGCCGGTCGCCTCGCCGCTGAGGAAGTGGCGGCGGCGAAACACCGGGTGGTCCTGGCGCAGCGCGATGACGCGCTTGGTGAAGGCGAGCATGTCGAGCTGCTTGTCGTCGAAGTCCCAGTGACACCAGGAGATCTCGTTGTCCTGGCACCAGGCGTTGTTGTTGCCGCCCTGGCTGCGCGAGAACTCGTCGCCGCCGAGCAGCATCGGCACGCCCTGGGACAGCAGCAGCGTCAAGAGGATGTTGCGCTGCTGGCGCGCGCGCAGCGCATTGATCTCGGGATCGTCCGTCGGCCCCTCGACCCCGCAGTTCCAGGAGCGGTTGTCGTCCGTGCCGTCCTTGTTGTCCTCGAGGTTGGCCTCGTTGTGCTTGGCGTTGTAGGACACGAGGTCTGCGAGCGGGAAGCCGTCGTGCGCGGTGATGAAGTTGATCGACGCTGCCGGCTGGCGCCCGTCGTTGGCGTACAGGTCGCTGGATCCGGTCAGGCGGTTGGCGAAGTCGGCGACGCTCGCGTGACCGCGCCAGAAGTCGCGCATCGAGTCGCGGTAGATGCCGTTCCACTCCGTCCACAGGACCGGGAAATTGCCGACCTGATAGCCGCCCGGGCCGACGTCCCAGGGCTCGGCGATGAGCTTGACCTGCGACAGCACCGGGTCCTGGTGGATCGTGTCGAAGAACGCGCTGAGGCGATCGACGTCGTAGAGCTCGCGTGCGAGCGCGCTCGCGAGATCGAAGCGGAAGCCGTCGACGTGGCAGTCGGTGACCCAGTAGCGCAGCGAGTCCATGATCAGCCGCAGCACGCTGGGATGGACCGGGTTCATCGAGTTGCCCGTCCCCGTGAAGTCCATGTAGAAGCGCGGGTCGTCGGGCATCAGGCGGTAGTAGGTCGCGTTGTCGATGCCCTTGAACGACAGCATCGGCCCGAGGTGGTTGCCCTCCGCGGTGTGGTTGTAGACGACGTCGAGGATCACCTCGATGCCGGCCTTGTGCAGCGCCTTGACCATGCCCTTGAACTCGCGCACCTGCTCGCCGCTCGAGCCCGTGGCGGCATAGTCGCTATGGGGAGCGAGGAAGCCGATCGAGCTGTAGCCCCAGTAGTTCGACAGGCCCTTGTCGATCAGGAAGTGCTCGTCGGCGTTGTGGTGCACGGGCAGCAGCTCGACCGCCGTGACCCCCAGCTCCCTGAGGTACTTCAGCGCGGCCGGTGAGGCCAGCCCGCCGAACGTCCCGCGCAGGTCCTCGCGCACGTCGGGGTGCAGCATCGTGAAGCCCTTGACGTGCGTCTCGTAGATGACGGTCTCGTTCCACGGCGTGCGCAGCAGCTCGTCGCCCTCCCAGTCGAAGGCCGAGTCGATGACCAGGCCCTTGGGCATCGCCTCCGCGTCGTCCTCGTCGTCGGGCTCGAGATCGGCGGTGTCGGAGTCGTCGGGGATGTAGGGCAGCGTGCTGGCGAGCTCCCAGCGCACCTCGCCGTCGATCGCCTTCGCGTAGGGGTCGATCAGCAGCTTGCTGGGATTGAAGCGGTGTCCGGACTCGGGCTCGTAGGGCCCGTGGACGCGATAGCCGTAGCGCTGGCCGGGACCGACGCCCGGCAGGAAGCAGTGCCAGTTGAACGCGGTCCGCTCGACGACGTCGATGCTCTCCTCGTTGTCGTCGGCGTCGTAGAGGCACAGCTCCACGCTCTCCGCGTGCTCGGAGAAGAGGCTGAAGTTGGTTCCTGTGTTGGAGACCCAGGGCCCCAGGGGAAAGGGGCTTCCGGGCCACACCTCGCGGTCGCTCATCGCAGCAGGGCTCCTGTCTTGGGGGCGAGCAGCACGCGGTCTGCATCGAGATCGGCCGCGCCTGTTGCGATCACGACCTCGCAGTGGCCGTCGAGGGGGACCTCGCGCGGCTCGCCGGCGAAGTTCGCGCACAGGCGAAAGGGTCCGCGGTCGACCGCCAGCCAGCGGGCGTCGTCGTCGTGGTGGGTGACGACGTCCTCGCGCGGAAGCTGCGCTCGCAGGCGCAGCAGGCCGGCGTAGAGCTCGGCGATCGCGGGATCGCGCTCGCGCGTGAGCTTCGAGCGCACGAACGTCGCGCGGTCCTGCGGGTCGGGGACCTGCTCGCCGGCGAACGTCGCGAAGGCGGCGAACTCGCGCCTGCGCCCATCGCGCGTCGCGGTCGCGATGTCCTCGTCGATGTGGTCGCAGAAGAACTGAAACGGCGCGGGCTCGCCGTACTCCTCGCCCATCCACAGCATCGGCACGTACGGCGACAGCAGCGTGCAGAACGCCGCCAGCGCCCGCGCGTCGCCGGGCATGCGGTCGCCGAGCGCGCGATTGCCGACCTGGTCGTGGTTCTGGCCGAAGACGACGAACTGCTCGGGCGGGCGATCGTCCGCGGGCGCGCCGAAGCGCCGCTTGCGAAACGACGAGTACCCGCCGTCATGAACGAAGGGGCGCACATAGGCCTTCGCGAGGTCGGCGACCGCGCCGAACTCCTCATACCAGCCGTCGCTGTCGCCGGTCAGCAGGACGCGCAGGGCATGGTGGAAGTCGTCGGCCCACTGCGCGTCGTGGCCGAAGCCACCCCGCTCGCGCGGGCGGATGACCCGCGGGTCGTTGAGGCCCGACTCCGCGATCACGAGCGCTCCGGCGCGCGCCGCGTGGACGCGGTCGGCGAGCTCGGCCATCAGCGGGCTGGCGCCGCCGTCGTAGATGGCGTGGATCGCGTCGAGGCGCAGACCGTCGACGTGAAAGTCGCGCACCCAGCCCGCCGCGGACTGCAGCACCCACTCGCGCACCGGATCGCAGTGCTCGTCGTCGAAGTTGATCGCGTTGCCCCAGAACGTCGAGTACTTGTCGGTGAAGTACGGGCCGAACGCCGCGAGCGCCTGGTTGCCGGACGCGCCGACGTGGTTGTAGACGACGTCGAGGATCACGCCGAGGCCGGCTGCGTGGGCACCGTCGACGAGCCGCTGGAAGCCCTCTGGCCCGCCGTAGCTGGACTGCGCCGCCGACAGGTAGACGCCGTCGTAGCCCCAGCCGTGCTCGCCGGGGAACTGCGCGACCGGCATGACCTCGATCGCCGTGATCCCGAGCTGGGCGAGGCCGGGCAGGTGCTCGATCGCGGCATCGAAGGTGCCGGCGTCCGTGAACGTGCCGACGTGCAGCTCGTAGATGGCCTGCTCGGCGAGCGGTCGCGGGCTGAACCCGGCGTCGGTCCACGCGAACGCGCGCGGATCGACGATCCGCGACGGCCCGCGCAGGCCCTGCGGCTGGTGGCGCGAGCTCGGATCGGGCAGCTCGTGCTCGCCGAAGACGTAGACGTAGTCCTCGCCCGCCGTGGCCGCGACGAGCGCCTCGCGCACGCCGCCGCCGGCATCGGCGAGCGCGTGCTCGGCGCCGCCGACGCGCACGCGGACGTCGTCGTGATCCAGCGCCCAGACGCGGAACTGCACGTGCCCGTCGCCGACGGGGGTGGCGCCCAGCGGGTGCTCCCAGGGCAGGGGCTCGGGGCTCGCGGGCACCGCGGCAGGGTACCGAGCGCCCGAGCGATCATGCGCGGCGGGGCCGGCGGTTCCCAGATCTTCAAGACCGCGACGCGGCGGGGCCATAGCCTTGCGCACAATGTCAACCTCGCACGACGGGACGCCCATGCAGACGATCACGCCCTACCTGCTCTGCGAGGACGTCGCGGCGCAGCTCGACTTCCTGCACCGCGCCTTCGGGTTCGACGAGACGCTGCGCCTTGCGGCCGAGGACGGCACGGTCAACCATGCCGAGATGCGTCGCGGCGAGGGCGTCATCAACCTTGGCGCCCCGGGAGGCGACTTTCGCAACCCTGCTCACAGCGGCACGGCGAGCGTGCTGATCTGCGTGACCGTCGACGACGTCGACGCCGTCTGCGAGCGCGCGCGCAATGCCGGCGCGCAGATCACCGAGGAGCCGGCCGACCAAGACTACGGCGAGCGGCGCTTCGCCGCCACCGACCCCGAGGGCCACCAGTGGTTCGTCGCCCAGCCGATCCGCGACGTCGCACCCGAGGAGTGGGGGGCGACGGCGCCGGGCTGACAGCGGCGAACTGGGTGGCCGTGGCAGCCACCACCGTGTACCCGCGACGGTACTCGACAGCTCGACGTCCGGCTGCTCGACGACTGAACGAGCCGGGGGTCGGCATGCGGTGCAGCAGACGCCAAGGACCTGATCGCGGCCCGGTCAGGCCTCCGGCACGAGCCACACGACCCCGAGCGGGGGTAGCGTCACCTTCGCCGAGCACGGCTGGTCGTGCCAGCCCTGCGGCTCGGCGGCGACGCCGCCGAGGTTGCCGGTGTCCGTGCCGCCGTAGTAGGACGAGTCGCTGTTGAAGCGCTCGACCCAGCGCCCGCTGCGCGGCAGGCCGATGCGATAGCCCGTCCGCGGGATCGGCGATAGGTTGCAGATGCAGATCAGCACGTCGCGGACCGGGTCGGCGCCGGCGCGCGCGAACGCCACGACGTTCGAGTCGGCGTCGTTGGGCTCGATCCACCAGAACCCGCGGCCGTCGAAGTCGACCTCCCACAACGCCGGCGTGTCCTTGTACACGGCGTTGATGTCGCGCACGAGCGACTGCACGCCGCTGTGCTCGGCGTGCTCGAGCAGGTGCCAGTCCAGCGAGCGGTCGTGGCTCCACTCGTCGCTCTGGGCGAACTCCTGGCCCATGAACAGCAGCTTCTTGCCGGGATGCGCCCACATGTAGGCGTACAGCGAGCGCAGGTTGGCGAGCTTCTGCCAGCGGTCGCCGGCCATCTTGTCGACCAGCGAGCCCTTGCCGTGCACGACCTCGTCGTGCGACAGCGGCAGGATGAAGTTCTCGGTGAACGCGTACACGAGGCTGAACGTCAGCTCGTGGTGGTGATAGCGGCGATGGATCGGGTCCTGCTCGAAGTAGCCGAGCGTGTCGTGCATCCAGCCCATGTTCCACTTGAAGCCGAAGCCCAGGCCGCCGAGGTAGGTGGGGCGCGACACTCCCGGCCAGGCGGTCGACTCCTCGGCCGCGCTGATGACCCCGGGCTCGTCGCGGTGCAGCACCTCGTTGAGCTCCTTGATGAACCTGACCGCGTCGAGGTCCTCGTTGCCGCCGAACTCGTTGGGCACCCACTCGCCGCTCTCGCGCGAGTAGTCGAGGTAGAGCATCGAGGCGACCGCGTCGACGCGAATGCCGTCGGCGTGGAACTCGCGCGCCCAGTAGATGGCGTTGGCGACGAGGAAGTTGCGCACCTCGTTGCGCCCGTAGTTGAAGATCAGCGTGCCCCACTCGGGGTGCGAGCCGCGGCGGACGTCCTCGTGCTCGTAGAGCGCCGTGCCGTCGAATCGCGCCAGCGCCCACTCGTCGCGGGGGAAGTGCGCCGGCACCCAGTCGAGCAGCACGCCGATGCCGTAGGAGTGCATCCGGTCGACGAAGGCGCGGAACTCGTCGGGAGTGCCGTAGCGCGGCGACACCGCGTAGTAGGAGGTCACCTGATAGCCCCAGGAGCCGCTGAACGGATGGCCCATCACCGGCATCAGCTCGACGTGCGTGAAGCCGAGGTCCGAGACGTAGGCGGCGAGCTCGTCGGCGAGCTCGAGATAGGTCAGCGAGCGGTCGCCCTCCAGCGGATTGCGCCGCCAGGAGCCGAGGTGCACCTCGTAGACGGACATCGGGCGATCCAGCGGCGCCCCCGGCTTGCGTGCGGCGAGGTACGCGTCGTCGGTCCACTGAAACGTCGAGCGGTGCACGACCGACGCCGTCTGCGGCGGCATCTCGGTCTGGAAGGCGAACGGGTCGGCCTTCTGCTTGAAGTCGCCGACCTGCGTGCGGATCTCGTACTTGTAGTGCGCCCCCTGCGCCACGCCCGGTATGAACAGCTCCCAGATGCCCGAGCCGCCGAGCACGCGCATCGGGTGCAGCAGGCCCTCCCAGTAGTTGAAGTCGCCGACGACCGCGACCGAGCGCGCGGCCGGCGCCCAGACGGCGAACGACGTCCCGCTGACGCCGCCGATCTCGCGCACGTGCGCGCCCATCTTCGACCACAGCTGCTCGTGGCGACCCTCGCGAAAGAGGTGCTCGTCGAGGTCTGACAGCGTCGGTTCGAAGCGGTATGGGTCGTGCACCGTGAACCGGTTGGCCTGGTAGCTGATCTCGAGCTCGTAGTCCAGCGGCAGCGTCGCGCCCGCGATCTCGCCCGCGAACACCCCTGCCGGGTGCACGAGCTCGAGCTCCACGCCGGCCGGCTGCACGACGACGGACTCGGCCATCGGGCGCAGCGCTCGCACGACCACGCCGCCCACGGACTCGTGTGCCCCGAGGATCGAGTGCGGGTCGTGGTGCTCGCGCGAGACGAGCCGGTCGATGTCGGTGGCGATGCTCACGATGTGACCTCGGTCTCCAGCAGTCGGGCGATCCCGGCGACGGGGATCGGCACCCAGTCGGGGCGGTTGTTGAGCTCGTAGCACAGCTCGTAGACGGCCTTCTCGAGCTCGAAGATCGCCAGCAGCTTCTCGGTCGCCGGGCGCCCGGCGGGCATCAGCGCCGGCTCGACGGTGTCGAGGTAGGCCTCGAGGAAGGCGTCGCGGGCCTGCTGCTCCCAAGCCTCGGGCGCAGGCGTTCCGCCGTGCAGCCGCGACGCCGAGGCGGCGTAGGCGAAGGAGCGCAGCATTCCCGCGACGTCGCGCAGCGGCGAGCGCTTGCGCCGGCGCTCGAGCAGCGAGCGCGCCGGCTCGCCCTCGAAGTCGAGGATGATCCAGCGCGGCTCGTCCCCGTTCTCGCCCCCCGCCAGCAGGGTCTGGCCCAGGTGGTAGTCGCCGTGATGGCGGATCAGCCGCCCGCCGACGCCGACGTGCGACATCGCCTGCAGGCGGTCGCGCACCTCCTCGGCGCGGCCGGCGATCGGCGCCAGCGCCGGGTTGTCGGCCGGCAGGTCGATGAACGCGCGCTCGATCTGCTCGTCGATCGTCGCCGTCAGCAGCGACAGCGCCTCCGCGCTGGGCTGCTGCGGAGCGAAGGCGGGGTCGTCGCCGTCGGAGGCCAGCACGCTGTGCATCTTCCCGGTCGCGGCCCCGAGCGCGGGTACGCACCGAAGCAGCGCCTGCGGATCGTCCAGCGCCAGCCGCCAGCCGTCGCGTGCGCCGCCGATGTACTCCTGCAGGACCCCCAGCGTCGCGTGCATGAGGTCGCCCGAGTACTCATACCACCCCGCCAGGGCGGCGATGTTCGGAAACTCGCGGCTGGACAGGAAGCGCAACATCTCGAGCTCCGGGTTGACGCCGGGCTCCAGGCGGCGAAAGACCTTCAGCACCAGCTCGTCACCGAAGATGACCGACGTGTTGGACTGCTCGGCGCCCATCTGACGGATCTCGCCGGTCGGCGCGACGCCGCCGCGGAAGGCGACGCCGTCGATCTCCGATTCGCTGCCGAGCAGCTCCGCGAGCACGCGGGCGCCCCCGGGCTCGCCCGGCAGCAGCTGGTAGAGCTCGTGCGTGCCGGCGTAGAAGCGCGCCTCGACGAGCGCGATCTCGAGCGCCGGATCGCGCGACAGCTCGACGGTTTTCAGGACGTTCAGCGAAGCGATCTCGCGCGACTTGGACGCAAACCAGCGCTGCGTCGCGACCCAGTCCGCGAGCGGGGGCGTGACGGCGTCAGGAAGGCCCATGCGCCTCCTCTTCGAGCAGAAACCAGAAGAACCCGCGCGGGGCAAGCGTCAGCAGATAGGGCAGCTCGCCGATCCGCGGAAAGCGCGAGCGTCCGAACATCTCGACCGGCCGCCGGCCGTTGTACCAGGAGAGGTCGAGCTCGACGGCCTGCGCCGAGCGCGCGAGGTTGTGCACGCACAGCACGACATCCTCCTCGTAGGTGCGGACGCAGGCGAAGATCTTCGGATTGGCGGGCGTCAGCGCCTCGAACGTGCCGAGGCCGAAGACCGGATGCTCCTTGCGCAGCGAGATGAAGCGCCGCATCCAGCGCAGCAGCGACCCCGGCAGGCGCAGCTGGGCCTCGACGTTGACGGCCTGGTAGCCGTAGACGGGGTCCATCAGCGGCGGCGCGTAGAGCTGCGCGAAGTCCGCGCGCGAGAAGCCGCCGTTGCGATCGCCTGTCCACTGCATCGGCGTGCGCACGCCGTCGCGGTCGCCGAGGTAGACGTTGTCGCCCATCGCGATCTCGTCCCCGTAGTAGAGCACCGGCGAACCCGGCAGGCTGAAGAGCATCGCGTGCAGCAGCTCGATCTCGTCGCGGCCGCCGTCCATCAGCGGCGCCAGGCGCCGGCGGATGCCGACGTTGAGCTTCATCCGCGGGTCCTTGGCGTACTCCGCGTACATGTAGTCGCGCTCCTCGTCGGTGACCATCTCGAGCGTCAGCTCGTCGTGGTTGCGCAGAAACAGCCCCCACTGGCAGTTGGCCGGGATGCGTGGCGTCTGCGCGAGGATCTCGAGGATCGGCGCGGCCTCCTCGCGGCGCAGCCCCATGAACATCCGCGGCATGACGGGAAAGTGAAAGGCCATGTGGCACTCGTCGCCGTCGCCGAAGTAGTCGACGACGTCGGCCGGCCACTGGTTGGCCTCGGCGAGCAGGACGCGGTCGGGAAACTCGGCGTCGACGATCCTGCGCACCTCGCGCAGGAAGGCGTGGGTCTCGTCGAGGTTCTCGCAGTTCGTGCCGTCGCGCTCGTAGAGATACGGCACGGCATCGAGGCGAAAGCCGTCGAGGCCGAGCTCCAGCCAGAAGCGCAGCACGTCGAGCATCGCCTCGCGCATCGCGGCGTTGTCGTAGTTGAGGTCGGGCTGGTGATGAAAGAATCGATGCCAGTAGTATTGGCCGGCCTTGTCGTCCCAGGTCCAGTTGGACGTCTCGGTGTCGACGAAGATGATGCGCGCCTCGCTGTAGCGCGTCGAATCGTCCGACCACACGTACCAGTCGCGCTTAGGCGAGTCTGAGCTGGAGCGTGCCTCCTGAAACCACGCGTGGTCGTTCGATGTGTGGTTCATGACGAGATCGGCGATCACGCGCATGCCCCGCTCGTGCGCCGCGTCGATGAACGCACGGACGTCCTCGATCGTGCCGTAGTCCGAGTGCACCGTGTAGAAGTCGGCGATGTCATAGCCGCCGTCGCGCCCCGGCGAGTCGTACATCGGCAGCAGCCAGATGCACGTCACGCCGAGCCACTGCAGGTAGTCGAGCTTCTCGGTCAGGCCGCGGAAGTCGCCGTGCCCGTCACCCGTGCCGTCGAAGAACCCGCGCAGGTGGATCTCGTAGAAGATCGCGGTCTTGAACCACAGCGGATCGGACTCGAACCAGTGCCCGGCGGAGGAGATGGCGCTCTGGGAGCGGCTCATGAGACGCGCAGCAGGTGCGCGACGCGGTAGGGATCCAGGCGCACGAAGTTGCGCCCCATCCGCCAGTCGAAGCTCTCGCCGGACAGCAGGTCGGTGACGGTGAAGACGGGCGCGAGCCCGAGTCCGTAGGGCACGACGACGACGCCCTCCTGCGCTGTCGCCGGATCGAGCGTCACGACCGAGATGATCGTGTTGTCGTGAGTGCGCTTGGCGTAGGCGATCAGCGCGTCGTTCTCCGTCGTCAGGAACTCGATGTTGTCGAGCTCCTGAAACGCCGGGTTCTCGCGCCGGATCGTGTTCATGCGCGAGATCAGCGTCAGCAGCGGGCCGTCGAGCGTGCGCGCCTTGACCTCGTACTTCTCGGAGTGGTCGTACTCCTCGCTGCCCGCACGCACCGGCACGCGCTCGAAGCTCTCATAGCCGGAGTAGACGCCGTAGGAGGGGCTCAGCGTCGCCGCGAGCACGAGCCGGCTGGCGAACTTCGGCGCTCCGCCGGTCTGCAGCTCCTCTGTGAGGATGTCCGGCGTGTTGACGAAGAAGTTCGGCCGGTAGTAGTCCTGCATCCCGCTGGAGGCGAGCTCCGTGACGTAGTCGGTGAGCTCCCATTTCGAGCTCTTCCAGGTGAAGTACGTGTAGGACTGGTTGAAGCCGACCTTCGCCAGCATCCGCATCATCGCCGCGCGCGTGAAGGCCTCCGCCAGGAAGATGATCTGGGGGTGCTCGGCACGCAGCTCGGCGATCAGCCACTCCCAGAAGGCGATCGGCTTGGTGTGCGGGTTGTCGACGCGAAAGATCCGCACGCCGCGGTCGGCCCAGTGGCGCACGACGTCGCGCAGCGCCTCCCAGAGGCTGCGCCAGTCGTCGCAGTCGAAGTTGACGTTGTAGATGTCCTGGTACTTCTTCGGCGGGTTCTCGGCGTACTTCAGCGTGCCGTCGGGCCGGCGGTTGAACCACTCGGGGTGCTCCGTCAGCCATGGGTGGTCGGCTGAGCACTGGATCGCGAAGTCCAGCGCGACGTCGATCTTGTGCTCGGCCGCCTTCGCGACGAGCGCGTCGAAGTCCGCCATCGTGCCGAGGCCGGGATGCAGCGCCGTGTGGCCGCCGCCCGCGTCGCCGATCGCCCACGGCGAGCCCGGGTCGCCGGGCGCGGCCGTCAGCGCGTTGTTCGGACCCTTGCGGTTGGTCTCGCCGATCGGGTGGATCGGAGGCAGGTAGAGGACGTCGAAGCCCAGCTCGGCGAGCTCGGGGATGCGCGCGGTGACGCCTTTCAGGCCGCCCCACGAGCGCGGAAAGAGCTCATACCAGGCCCCGAAGCGCGCGCGCACCGGATCGACGTCGGCGCGCATCGGCGCCGGCATGAGCGTCGAGCGGCTGCGGTCGGGGTTGCGCTGCACGGCGTCCAGCAGCTCGGGCGCAAGCGCCGCCGCGTGGCGCTGCTTCGCGGTCGCCTTGCGCTCGCGCAGGATCTCGAGCGCCGACGCGATGCGCTGGGCCGCATCGCCCTTCGCGCGGTCCAGGGCCTGCTCGAGCAGCACGGCGCCCTCCGACAGCTCGCCGGAGAGGTCGCTCTGGCCGGCGTCGATCTTGCGCGCGAGCTCGCCCTGCCAGCCGGCGAAGGCGTCGATCCAGGCTTCGATCGTCCAGGCGTAAGGTCCCAGGGCCGTGACCTCGAACTCGCCCGCCCACCGGTCGCCGTCGATCTCCGCGTCGATGCGCCGCAGCGGCCGCTCGTGCCAATGCTTCTCGCCCGGCTCGCGGAAGCGCACGACCGCACGCAGGACGTCGTGGCCGTCGCTGAAGATGTCGGCGCTGACGCGCAGGGTCTCGCCGACGGTGCGCTTGCTGGCGAAGCGCCCGCAGTCGATCACCGGCGCGGGCGCGACGATCTGGATCCGCGGCGGCGGCGCCACGGGCGCGGCCGGCTGCTTGGTGCTCTTCGGCGAGCGCATCCCCACTCACTCTCTCCGTTGTGGTCGGTTCGTAACGTGAACGCTCTGCAACGACGCGCATCGGGGGTCCAGCTGCACCCGACGAGCCTCGCGTCGGGAACGCTCGGCGACGATGCGCTGCGATTCGTCGACTGGCTGCAGCGCGCCGGTCAATCCTGGTGGCAGATGCTGCCGCTCGGGCCGCCCGATCGCGCACGCTCACCGTACAAGTCGATGTCGGCGTTCGCCGCCTGGCGGGGCCTGCTCGCCGATCGCGCCGCGAAGGTCTCCGACGACGAGATCGACGCCTTCCGCGAGCGCCACGCCTACTGGATCGGCGACTGGGAGCGCCTCGCGGGCGGTCGCCGCGCGGTCGCCGACCAGGTGCGCTTCGCCCGCGAATGGAGCGCGCTGCGCGACTACGCGGCGCAGCGCGGCGTCGGGCTGATCGGCGACGTGCCGATCTACGTCGCGCCCGGCAGCGCCGACCACCTCGGGCATCCCGAGCTCTTTCGCAGCGGCGAGGTGTCCGGCGCGCCGCCTGACGCGTATTCCGATCTCGGCCAGCTGTGGGGCAACCCGCTGTATGACTGGCCCGCCCTGCAGCGCCGCCGCTACGCCTGGTGGACCGAGCGCCTGCGGCGGACCTTCGAGCTCTTCGACGTCACGCGCATCGACCACTTCCGTGGCTTCGTCGCCTACTGGGCCGTGCCCGAGGGCGCCGCCGACGCACGCGGCGGGCGCTGGCAGCGCGGTCCGGGACGCGCGCTGTTCGACGCCGCCGCGGCCGCGCTGGGCACGCTGCCCGTGATCGCCGAGGACCTCGGCGTCATCACCGAGCCCGTCACGCGCCTGCGTCGCGAGCTCGGCTTTCCGGGCATGGTCGTCATGCAGTTCGGCTTCGACCCCGACGACCCGCACGGCCCGCACCGGCTCGAGAACCACGAGCCCGACAGCGTCGTCTACTCGGCGACCCACGACCACGACACGCTGCGCGGCTGGTGGGAGTCGCTGGCGCCGCCGGTCCGCGAGGCCGCCTGCGCGCAGTTCGCGCAGGCCGGCATCGTCGAGGCCGAGCCGTGGTGGTCGCTGATCCGCCTGACGTTCAGCTCGCCGGCGCAGCTGGCGATGGTGCAGGCGCAGGACGTCCTCGGCCTCGGCAGCGAGGCGCGGATGAACGTCCCGGGCCGCGCGACGGGCAGCTGGCGCTGGCAGATGGCGCCCGGTGCCCTGACCACGGAGCACGCCCGGCGCCTGCGTGCCGCGAGCGAGGAGGCCGGGCGGCTGGGCTCGCAGATCGCTGCATAGACTGCGGCGAATGGCAGCACCGGCCAGCGCGGAGGCGATTCGCGACGTCAACACGCGCTATCACGACGCCGCGGCGCTGGGCTATGACACGAAGTGGGGCGTCGACTACGGCGACGTCGGCCGCGCGCAGGTCCGAGGCAAGCTGGGCAAGCTGCTCGGTACGCCGCTGCCGACCTTCGAGCACGCGCTGGAGATCGGCGCCGGGACCGGCTACTTCACGCTGAACATGCTGCAGGACGGCGTCGTGGGCAAGGCGACCGCGACCGACATCTCGCCGGGCATGCTCGACGTCGTGCAGGCCAACGCGAAGCGCCTCGGCGTGGCCGTCTGCACCGTCGCCTGCGACGCCGAGTCGCTGCCGTTCGCCGACGAGTCCTTCGACCTCGTGCTCGGTCACGCCGTCCTGCATCACCTCCCGCACCTGGACCGGGCGTTCGCCGAGTTCCTCCGCGTGCTGAAGCCCGGCGGCCACTTCGCCTTCGCCGGCGAGCCGTCGCGCACGGGCGACCGCATCGCGGCATATCCCAAGCGCGCGGCGCTGCGATCGGCGCCGCTGTGGCGCCGCGCGATGCGTGCGCGCGCGGCCGAGAACCACGGTTCGCCGGACGGGCCGTGCGGGCGACCGCACCCTGCGCAGGAGCTCGACGGCGAGTCGCTCGAGCCGTTCGTGGACGTTCGCGCCTTCACGCCCGAGGAGCTCGGCGCCTGGGCGCTCGACGCCGGCTTTCAGGACGTGCGCGTGCGCGGCGAGGAGCTGCTGGCCAACTGGTTCGGCTGGGTCAACCGCACGCTGGAGGCGACCGCGCGGCCCGAGGACGTCCCCTGGCTGTGGCGCCAGTACGCCTTTCGCGGCTACCTGCTGCTGCAACGCGCCGACGTCGCGCTGCTCGAGGGACGGCTGCCGGCGGCGGTCTTCTACAACCTCCTGGTCACCGGACGCAAGCGCAGCGCGTGACGCGTCTGGGCGTCGTCGCCCTCGGCGACAGCATCACTCTCGGCGAGGGCTCCATGGCGCTCGGCGTCACACCGCTGTCGTGGGCGCAGTGGCTCGCCCGCACCCTCGACCTGCCGTTCACCTGCTACGCCGTCAACGGCGCGACGACCTTCGACGTCCTGCACCGCCAGCTGCCGCGGGTGCGCGCCGAGTACGACGTCGCAACGCTGTACGCCGGCGTCAACGACGTGCGCAATCCCGCCTTCGACCTCGTCGCCTACGAGCGCGACCTCGACGAGGTCGCCGCGGGGCTCGCGCGGCGCGCCGGGCGCCTGCTGATGCTGACGCTGCCCCACGATCTCGGCAGGCCGTCGTCGGCGCCCAAGCCGCTGCAGGCGTCCGGCGCCGTACGCCGCGTCGCCGGCCGCCACGGCGCCGTCGTCGCCGACCTGTCGGACTTCGGCGGCTGGACGCTTGTCCAGCCGGACATCGTCCATCCGACGCCGCCCGGGCAGCTCGAGATCGCAGACCGCGCCGCGCGCGCCCTGGGCGCCACGGCGCTGCCGTCCGCGCTCGTCGCCGGCCGCCGCCGGCCGGGAGCGCTCTTCGCCGCGGCGCACGCGCGGGCCGTCGCGCGTCAGCTCGTGCGTCGCGCGCGCGAGCGCGCTCTGCGGAGCCCGTAGCATCGGCGCGATGCGCCACCGCCTGCATCGCCTGCGGCGCCCCCGCATGGCTGGCGTGACCCGCGGGCGCGACGTCTTCGTCGGCCGCGCCGTGCGCTTTGCCGTCGCGCCCGAGGCGCGGCTCGTGCTAGGCGACGGCTGCGTGATCGGCGAGCGCACGCGGATCGTCGTGCAGGCGGGCTGCCTCGAGATCGGGCCCGGCGCGGTGCTCGGCGAGCGCTGCACGCTCGTCGTCCTCAGCAGGGTGACGATCGGCGCCCGCGCGCGGCTGGGCCATGGCGCGACGATCGTCGACTTCGACCACGTCTTCGAGGACGTCGAGCGCCCGGTCCGGTTGCAGCCGCTGCGGTCGGCGCCGATCACGATCGGCGAGGGCGCAAGGATCGGGCTCGGGGCAAGCGTCCTGCGCGGCGTCGCCGTCGGCCCGTGGGCGATCGTCGACCCGCGCGCCGTCGTGACGCGCGACGTCGGTCGCGGCGTCCACGCCGGCGGCGTGCCTGCCAAGCCCGTCGCGGCAGGCTGAACCCGCCGCGAACTCGCGATCAGCCCTTGCGCAGTGCCTCGATCAGCTCGCCCTTGTTCATCTTCGAGCGCCCCTCGATGCCGACCTCGCGCGCGCGCTGCTCGAGCTCGGGCTTCGTGCGGTCCTCGTAGTCCTCGGCCTTGCCGCCACGCACGCCGGCCTCGTGCGGGTCGGTGTTGGCGATGCGGGCCGCCTTCTGCTTGCTCATGCACTGCTCCTTGAGCGCCTCGTAGCGGGCGTCGTCCTTGATCGTCGGGCCGTGGTCCTTCGCCATGCCGTTCGCCTCCCGTGTGGACAGTGCCTTGCGCCCCGGGATACCCGCTCGGGCACGCGCCTGTGCGACGCTTGAGCGGATGGCAGGCACGCCCACGTCGCCCTCGTACTGACGAGACATGGATGCGGGGACGGCGCTCCTGCTGGGCGCGGCGGGGTTCGCCGCCGGCGCGGTCAACGCGGTCGCGGGCGGGGGCTCGCTGATCTCGTTTCCGGCGCTGCTCGCCGCGGGCCTTCCGCCGGTCGCCGCCAACGTCACCAACTCGGTCGCGCTGCTGCCCGGCTATCTCGGCGGCTCGCTCGCCTACCGTCGCGAGCTCCGTGGCCAGGGCGAGCGCATCCGCGCGCTCGCCGCGACGAGCGCGCTCGGGGCGGCGGCGGGCTCGGCCCTGCTGCTCGCCGGCCCGGCCTCGCTGTTCGAGGCGATCGTTCCGTGGCTGATCCTGACCGCCTGCCTGCTGCTCGCGCTGGCGCCGCGCGCGGCGGCGATCGCGCGGCGGCGCAACGTCGCCGGACGGCCGGGCGTCGCACTGCACGCCGCGCTGTTCGCCGCGACGCTGTACGGCGGCTACTTCGGCGCCGGCCTCGGGATCGTGCTGCTCGCGCTGCTCGGGATCCTGCTGCCCGGCGAGCTGCAGCGCCTCAACGCGCTGAAGGGCGTGCTGTCGCTGCTCGTCGCCGTCGTCAGCTCGGTGGGCTTCGCGCTCTTCGGGCCGATCGCCTGGGATGCGGCGCTCGTCGTCGGCGGCGCCTGCCTGCTCGGTGGCATGGCCGGCGTGCACGTCGCGCGGCGCCTGGCGCCGGCGCTGCTGCGCGGCCTCGTGATCGCCTTCGGGGTCGCCGTCGCGATCGCGCTGCTCGTGTAGCGCGGCGCCGATCCTGTTGCGGGGTCGTGCTGTGACCGCCCGCCAGGATCGGGCGGCGCGGACTTGCGGGGAAGCGGGTAGAAGGCGCAGATCGACTCCCTGCGCGGACAGCTCCTGATCGCCGGCGCGACGTTGCCCGACCCGAACTTCGCGCGCACCGTCGTGCTCGTCTGCGAGCACAGCGAGGAGGGCGCGCTCGGGCTCGTGCTCAACCGCGCGGGCGAGCTGCTCGTCGCCGAGTCCGCGCCCGAGCTGACGGAGCTGATCGGCGACGAGGCGGTCATCGACGAGGGCGGGCCGGTGCAGCCCGACGCGCTGCTCGTGCTCGCGGAGTTCGACGACGCCTCGCGCGCGGCGATCCAGGTCGTCGGCACGGTCGGCCTGATGGGCGACGCCGACGACCTCGACGAGCTCGTCCCCGCCACTCGCCGGGCGCGCGCGTTCGCAGGCTATGCCGGCTGGGGGCCCGGCCAGCTCGACGCCGAGCTCGCGCGCGACGACTGGTTCGTCGCGCCCGCGGGGATCGACGACATCTTCGACCCCGACGCCGAGGAGCTCTGGCAGCGCGTGCTCGAGCGCAAGGGCGGACACTTCGCGGTCGTGGCGCGGATGCCGATCGACCCGTCGGTCAACTAGCTAGCTAGCTAGCGGCTGCGCCTGCGGAGGCCGATCGCCTCCTCGACGAGGCCGGCGACGGTGCTCGCCGGGCCCGGATACGTGAAGCGCTCGAGGCCGTGCGGCGCGTAGGAATCGGCGAGCGCGCCGTCGGCGACCGCGCGCAGGGCGGCGGCGATCTGACCCTCGTCGTGCGGCGAGACGCTGACGCCCGTGCCCGTCGCGATGACGATTCGCTGCGCCTCGTTGCGCTCGGCGAGCGCGAGGATCGGGCGCCCGGCGGCGAGGTACTCGAAGAGCTTGCCCGTCGCCTCGGAGCTGTACGTCCCGGTCAGCAGCGCCAGCGCGTCGGCCTCGCGCTGCAGCGCGAGCGCCGCGCCGCGCTCGAGCAGGCCGAGGTGGCGGACCGACTCGCCGAGGCCGGCCTCGGCCAGCAGCGCCTGGTCCTCGACGGTCGTGCGGCCGGCGAGCACGAGCCGCACCCGCCGGCTGCGGCCGGGCTCGGCGTTGACGCGCCCCAGCGCGCGCAGCAGCGGGCGCGGGTCGCGCCCGCGGGGGCCGCTGAGCGTGCCGGTGTGCACGAGCGTCGCCCACCCGTCGGCGGCGATCGCGGGCGCCGCCGCGCAGCGCACCTCGGGCGCGAGGTCGGGATCCCAGCCGTTGGGGACCCACTCCGCGCGGGCGCCGAGGCGCCTGGCGAAGTCCTCCGCAATCGGGCGCGTCGCGCCGACGACGACCTCCGCGGTGTCCGACACCGCGCGCTCCAGGCGCGCTTCGAGCATCCGCTGCGCCCGCGTCGGCCACGGCTCGGCGAGCGGCTCGAAGCGTCAGCCGTCGCGGAAGTCGGCGATCCACGCGGGCCGCCGCGAGCCGAGCGCGAGGCCGAGCAGGTGCGCGGAGTCCGGCGGGCCCGACGTGACGAGGCAGTCGATCGCCCCGGCGCGCAGCGTGCGCCGCGTCCGCGCGAGCACCCCCGGCAGCCAACTCACGAGGTGGCTGTCGGGTACGACGGCGCGCGTCAGCAGACGCGGCGCGGCGGTGTCGACCGTCGCGGCGCCGGGGGCGGGCAGCGCGGGCCGCCACAGCAGCCGGCGCAGCGCCTGCGCGTTGGCGAGGTCCGGGGTGCGCACCACGCCGCTCGCGGCGTCGCCCGGCAGCGTGCCGTGCACCGCGCTCGTGATCACCCCGACCTCGTGGCCCATCTGGCGCAGGTGACGCGCCATCGCCGCCCAACGCGCTCCGCCGATCGCGGTCGACGGCGGGTGGTAGTAGGAGACGACGAGGATCCGCCGCGCGCTCATGCCGGCGCGCCGGCCGGCACACGATCGCGCGCGATCGCCGCGAGCCACAGCTCGAGGTTGAACACGCGCCACGCTGCCCGCGGGTCGCGCCAGCCGCCCGCGGCGACGTCCGCCTCGAGCACGCTGCGGTCATACAGCTCGCCCCCGCGAGCGCCCGGATCGAGCACGACCTCGGCGATCCGCGCGAAGAACGCCGGATCGCGCATCCACGTCGCGTGCGGCGGCTCGAAGCCGACCTTGTCGCGGCGGTCGAGCACGACGTCGGGCACGGTGCCGCGGACGGCGTCGCGCAGGATCGCCTTGCTGACGCCGCCGCGGTGGACGAACTGCGCCGGCAGCGACAGCGCGAACTCCGCTATCCGACGGTCCAGGAACGGCATCCGGGCCTCGCGCGCGTGCGCCATCGAGTCGCGGTCGGCGTAACGCAGCAGTCCCGGCAGGCTCGTGTGGAACGCCTGGCGCAGCAGCTCGCGGCGCAGCGGCCTCGAGCCGGCGGCGCCCGGGCCCGACGGCGTCGCGACGCGCACCGCGACCGCGGACGCGGACGCCGACGCGTACGGCGAGCACAGCCCGAGCCGGTGGCGGTGGCGCACGGGCGCCGGCAGCAGCTCTGCGCCGACGGCGTGCGCGAGCTCATTGCGCCGCGCGCCGCCCGCCAGCGCTGCGCGCGCCATCGCGCGCGGTCCGCGCGAGCGCGTCGCCCAGCCGCCGCTGCCGTCATAGCCGCCGAGCAGCTCGTCCGCGCCCTGGCCGTCGAGCAGGACCGTCACGCCCGCCTCGCGCGCGGCCTTCATGACGCGCCATTGAGCGTAGATGCTCAAGCCGGCGACGGGCTCCTCCTGGTCGCGCACGAGCGCGTCGAGGTCGCCGAGCAGCTCCGCCGGGGTCGGCTCGATCGCGTGGTGCTCGACGACGCCCGCGACGCTCGCGACGGCGTGCGCGTACTCCCACTCGTCGCGCTCGAAGCCGGGAAAGCGCGCGGTGAAAGCGTGGCGACGATGGTCGCCCGCGAGCTCCGCCGACAGGCAGACGATCGCCGACGAGTCCACGCCGCCGCTCAGCGAGGTCCCGACCGGGACGTCGCTGCGAAGGCGCAGCGCGATCGAGTCGACGAGCAGCGCGCGCAGCTGCGCCACCGCCTCGGCGTAGGCGGCAGGCACAGCGACGCGGCGCGGCTCCCAGTACCGCGCGACCGTGGCACGGCCGTCCGCGAAGCGCAACACGTGCGCGGCCGGCAGCCGGCGCACCCGCGCGAAGAAGCTCTCGTCGACTGGAGGCATGTGGCTCAGCGCGAGATATCCCGCGAGCACGCCGTCGCGCGCGCTGGACAGTTGCGGCGCGGCCTGCAGGAGCGCGCGGATGTCCGAGCCGAAGACGAGCCGCGCGCCGTCCTGCGCCCAGTACAGCGGCTTCTCGCCGAACGGGTCGGCGGCAAGCGTCAGCGTGCGCCGCTCGTCATGCCAGATCGCGAACGCGAACATGCCGTTGACGCGCTCCAGCGCGCCCTCGCCCCAGGCGTCCCAGGCGTGCAGCAGGATCTCGCCGTCGCCCTCGGTGACGAACTCGTGGCCGAGCGCGCGCAGCTGCTCGCGCAGCTCGCGGTAGTTGTAGATCTCGCCGTTGAAGACGAGGTGCCAGGGGCCGAGGTGCAGCGGCTGGTCCGAGCGCGCGTCGAGGTCGATGATCGCCAGGCGGCGAAAGGCGAGGCCGGCCGTCTCGTCGTGCCACACGCCCTGCCCGTCGGGGCCGCGGTGCGCCATCGCGGCGGCCATGGGCCAGCACCCCGGGGTCGGGGCGCGGGCCTCCGACGGTTCCGGCGATGCCGCACACGCGTCGCAGGATACCCGCGGGCGGCGGGCCCGATCAGGCCGTGCGCCGCCGCCACACGCCGGTCAGCCACTCGCGGATCTGCGGCACGAGGGCACGCAGGTCGGCGAGCTCCGAGCGCGTCGGCACGAACAGCGCGAGGCGTGCCGAGCCCGTCACACGGCGGTAGAACCACACCGTCAGCGCGAAGCTCGCGACGTAGGACAGCGACTTGGCGAGCGCCGCCCCGCGCGCGTCGAGCGCCGGGATCAGCAGCGCGTAGGCGGCGATCGTCAGCGGCGTGACGATCGCCGCGGTGTAGAGCCCGAACTCGGGCCTGCCGCGGCCCACGATCGTCGCCGACAGCACGCCGGACAGGCCCATCAGCGCGACCCCCGGCAGCAGGATCAGGGCAAGATCGACC
>Ga0136610_1000005_pt1 | contig 44287 bp, 47 predicted proteins | sample AntDrymUQ1342206_2_FD_104804 | JGI IMG/M metagenome (GOLD analysis project Ga0136610, IMG submission 104804) | Polar desert sand microbial communities from Dry Valleys, Antarctica - metaG UQ134 (22.06) | ecosystem: Environmental > Terrestrial > Soil > Desert | place: Antarctica: Dry Valley...
AGCCTCATGATGTCAGCACGCTCAGGCTAGCGCCTTAGCTTGTCAGCATTTCAGTCGGCACGCTTCGGGCCTGCGGCCCTTGCTTGTCAGGTTGTCCTTGTTGGAGGCCTATGGCTCGTCAGTCGGATGCGTGGTTCGTTAGAGATCATAAGCTCTCCACAACGCTTTATGTCTCTCTGGAGCTTATGACCAGGTAGTAGCTACACTCCCCCTCGCCTGCATTGTCGAAGCGGTGCGGTACGTCAGCCTCGAAGTACACCGCATCGCCCTCCCCGAGCAGATACTCCTCGCCGCCGAGCGTCGCCCTCAAACTCCCCCGCTCGACGACGATGTGCTCCTCGACGCCCCTGCGGTGCGGCGGAAACTCGCCCGAAGTGGAGCCTTCGGGGATCTCGTTGCGGACAAACTCGACGCCCCTGCCGACAAAGTTAGGCGAAAGAAGCTGACGCTCGAACCCGGTCTCGGGGTCGCGCATGACCATGCGCCTCTCCCTTGGCACGACGACGACCTCGCGCCGCTCCTCCATGCCGGCAAGCTGCGAGAGCGTCACGCCAAGCCCCTCAGCCAGCTTAGCGGCGACTACGAGCGTGGGGTTCTTCTCCCCGCGCTCGAGCTTGGAGATCATGGCCCTACTCACCCCGGAAATCTCCGCCAGCACCTCCAGCGTCAGACCTCTCCCTCGGCGTAACTCCTTCACACGCCCCCCCAACCGCCCAGAAGAGACCGCGGTGACCATCGTAGAACGTCCGCTTGCAACCGTATCGTCCATTTGGTAGAAGTAATTCTATCATGGTAGATTCTATGGGGATACTGATCTCGGCGCTTCCTTTCGCCGTCGCGGCCGTGGGGTTGGCAGGCCTGGGGTGGCCTGCATCGGGGGCCGGTGCGGCGGCGTTGGCGACGGCGGTGTTGGGGGCTGTGGTGTGGCCGGAGCTTGAGGCCACCGCGGTGCCTGGGGCTTTGCTCGGGGGACTCGGGACCTCGGCCCAGGTGCTGTACGTACTGTTCGGGGGGTTATTACTCTACAATCTGCTCTCGACGGGAGGGGCCGTCGAGGCCGTGTCGCGGTTTCTCGGGAGATTAGAGCCCGACCGTGTGGCGCTTGCGGCGGGGGTTGTGGTAGGGGTGGCGCCTTTCTTCGAGTCCGTCACGGGTTTCGGGGTGGCCGTGGTCATAAGCGCCCCGATCCTGCTAGCAGCGGGGTTCACACCGCTAAGGGCGGCCGTGCTTGCGACCTGGGGCCAGTGCGCCGTGCCGTGGGGCGCGCTCGGTGTTGGGACCGTGATCGGTGCCCACCTCGCGGGGATGGACTTCGGGAGGCTCTCCGACGCGAGCGCATTCTTGAGCCTCCCCCTCTTCCCCGTCTACGGCGTCGCCGCTATCGCGCTCGCTGGCGGGTGGACGGGCGTACGCCGGCGCGGGGCTGAGGCGATCGTACTCGGGCTAGTCGCAGGGGCTGCGACTATCGTGACGAGCCTTTACCTGGTGCCCGAGCTCGCTGGTGCCGTCGGAGGACTCGCCGCCACGGCGGTCTTCCTGGCGCGAAGGCGTCACCGGCTCTCTGGGGTTCCCGTACGCGCGCTGGTCCCTTACGCGTTCCTTCTCGCGCTGCTCGCTGTGGCGAACGGCATCGGAGATCTGCGCTCGCTCCTCGAACAGCTCGGTCCCGTCTTCGACGGTCCTGGCCTACCTTTGCTTATTTCCGGGGTGTTCGCGGCGCTGCTTTTGGGTCTCGGTGGAGACGCGGCCGGGGCTGCCGTGCGGAGAACAGCGACTCAGTGGATTCCGACGGCAGCGGCCGTCCTTACCTTCGTTCTGGCTGGAGAAGTGGTGGCAGAGAGCGGTGCAGCCGGGCTACTTGCCGGAGGCGCAGAAGCCCTCGGTGTCTTCTTTCCCGCTGTCTCGCCGGTGCTCGCCGCACTTGGCGGGGCACTCACCGGCTCCAACGCGGCCTCGAACGCATTGTTCATGCCGCTTCAGGTCGAGGCCGCGCGGGGACTCGATATATCGGAGGAGCTCACGGCCGCGGTGCAGAACGTCGCAGGGAGTCACGCCAGCATGCTAGCCCCGCAGCGCATGGTCCTCGCGGCCACGGCAACGGGCCTGCTTGGCAGAGAAGGTGACATCCTGCGGGCCGCGGTCGCCCCCGTAGCCGTCTCGATCGGCGTGCTCGCGCTCCTCGGGATGTTCCTCGATTAGAGCGGTGCGCAAAGAGGGATGCAAGCATTTCAGCACTTCAGCCAGTCAGCAAACACAGAGCTGACTGGCTGAAGTGCTGACTGGCGCGTGGTGCGTAAGTCTTTTGCGGGTTCGACCGGTCCTGGACCTGCGCGGGCGTTATGCGGTTATTGGGGAGATTTCGGGCGTGGGCTCTGAAGTTGGTGTTTCCTTGCCCGCGGGCTGGGTTGCGATCTCGCACTTCTCGAGGAGGGCGATGGCCTTCTTGTAGAGCTCTTCCTCGGTACTTGCGTATCGACCGCCCTCGAAATCTTCTCTGTCACTGATTACCTGCATCACAATGATGCTACACGTCCTACCTCGCCTTCAGGTTACAGAAGTGCAACAGTCCGGTAAGAGTCCGGTAACGCGAGAGAGGGCGCCTCTGCCGAACGCTACGTCGAGCACCGCCTGTACGACATTGCCCTCACGTGAAGGTAGCCGTGGCCGTGCCACTCCCTCCTATGGACGCCGCTTCGATGGTGTCGGTTCCAGCCGTGCCGTTGTTGGTGAACGTGAAAGTGGCCACGCCATGGTCGTCGGCCACGCTTACCCCCGTTTCGCCGGCGTCGGGCCCTTCGGTAATCTTGAAGACCACTGGTATATGTGAGGCAGAAGATCCATCAACGCTAACCACGGTGGCGGTTAGCGTGTGGCTGGCACCCGCGGCCAGCGGCACTGCGGCATCCACCGGGGCTGTCGCCGGCGCGATCGTGACGGTCGGTGCCGTGCTCGTGGCGCCGGTGGTCAGGGCCACTTTCTCTGTCCCCTCCCTCGCGTCAGCGCTGCTCTTGACACCGAAGTAGGTGCCGACCAGACCTACGATCGCGCCGAACAGCGCCGTCAGGAACCCTAGTGCCTGGGACGTGTCTGGGAACTGATCGAGGAAGATCAGGATGACGAGGAACCCGACCGTGACCGCCCCGATGCCCAGAGCCACCACGTATAGATTTCCATAGTCCAGCCACGTCCGCTCGTCCTTGGACAAACTCCCGCTCCGCATTCCCGTCCGGATCAGCAGGAAGACGATAGCACCGATAGCGGCTATCAGAACGAATACGAGCACAACCTGCGTCCAGGCCAAGAGCGATGGGCCCCGCATCGACTGCAGTAACAAGACCGTTGTCCTCAAAGCGACCACCTCGCCTCTTTCGGGTTCGCGCCCAGGAACGAACGCTACAGGACCTCGCGCACGGTAGGACACCGCGTGTCATCTTCTATGCCAAGGCCCATCTCACATGACCCTGGTATTAGAGCAGACCGCGATGAAAGGGGGATGAATTCCCGATGAATCGTAGACGAAGGACTGTGTAATGGTCTCTCTGGTCCCCTCCGATAGGAGGGTGCGTCGGGATTTCGTATGGTGCACACTGGGTATCGAGCAGAGAGCTAATCTGGGAGGACTTCGTTGAAGGAAGGGAACACCACACGTCCTGGCTGGCCGGACGCCACTGTCATGAAACATAGGCTGTGAATGATCCCGGGCAGGTCGGAGGGGCGTATCGAGCGCCACGAGGGCATCATGGTCGGGACGGAGCGCTCCCGTGCCTCGCAAACCACTCCTTCTGTTGGGCGATCCCAGTGAGGGGTTTCCGCGATGGGCACTAGGTTCACGCGACGCCGGTTTCTCGCAGCAGTGGGCGCAGGCGCCACGTACCTCGCGCTGGCAAACACGGTCGGCTGCGAATCGTCCGAGCACACCCCGAAGGTCGCGCCCTTGCCTGGCGTTCCATTGCCGCCTCGGGGCGGCGTGTGGACCTTCCGCTCGCGCCCCGACCTCAGCCCACCCTCCGTCGAGGTGACCACAGAGGCACACGACGACACTGCCCCCGGCTATATCTTCCTCGCTCCGGAGAAGGGCGGAGCCGGGAAGGGCGGCTCGATGATCATCGACGATAGTGGGGAGGTGGTGTGGTTCCATCCCCTGCGGGGTCCGTATGGACGTACGATGAATTTCGAGACGCAGACCTACAGGGGCAGACCCGTACTTACCTGGGGGCAAACACCAGGCGAGTACGTGATCTTCGATGACTCCTACCACCAGATAGCCAGCTTCGGGGCTGCCAACGGCTACAATGGGGACCACCACGAGTTCCTCATCAGTCCGCAGGACACCGCCCTGATCACGATCTATAACGCTGTGCCGCGGGATCTCACCGCTGTCGGCGGCGCGAGTGACAGCGTAGCGGTACAAGGTATCGTCCAGGAGTTGGACATCGAGACCGGAGAGGTACTCTTCGAATGGAAAAGCATCGACCACATAGAACTGGAAGAGACCTACGTAACACCGTCGGAGGATCACTACCCAGGCATCGACTACTTCCACCTCAACTCCATAGAAGTAGAGCCGGACAACAACCTGCTGATCTCCGCCCGCGAAACCTCCGCCGTCTACAAGATAGACCGCGACAGCGGTGAGGTCATATGGCGCCTCGGCGGCAAGAAGAGCGACTTCGAGATGGGCCCTGGCACCCGGTTCGCCTTCCAGCACGACGCCAGACGCCTGCCCGACGGGACCATCAGCATCTTCGACAACGGCAGCCTGGTCTTCGAGAACGGTACCCCCAAAGCGGTAGAAGAATCTCGCGCAATCGCATTGGAGCTCGACGAGGAGCGGATGCGCGCCTCGCTGGTGCGCGAGTACACCCACCCAGACAAACAGTACGCCGATGCGGCCGGCAACACGCAGGTGCTGCCCAACGAGAACGTGTTCGTAGGGTGGGGCAGAGGACTGGCAATCTCGGAGTTCAGCAAGGATGGGGAGCTGCTCTTCGATTTCAGGGTGTCGCCCGAACACAGGTCCTACAGGGCCTTCCGCTTTCCGTGGAGCGGCGACCCGACCGACCGGCCCGCTGCTGTGGCAGAGCGAACCTCCGAAAACGAGGTCAGGATCTACGCGAGCTGGAACGGTGCCACGGAGGTCGCCGCCTGGGAGGTACTCGCTGGCCAGCGCCCAGGCCGGCTAAAGTCCCTGGGAAAGGTCCCCAGAGACGGATTCGAGACGGCCATGGTAGTGCAAACCTCTGATCCTTACGTCGCCGCGCAGGCCAAAGACCGTTCGGGACGAGTACTCGGCGCCTCAGCGCCCGTCGAAACAGGAAGCTGAGCGAAGTTCTCCAGCACTTACGTTCGACTTCCCGGTGAGGCTGTAGGTTCTGTCCGTGTGTCGCATCAGCGGACGGGCCGGTGCCGTAAGAGGGGCACCGGCCCGTAGTCGTGCTTCCCTGGTGCTGTTGCCGAGCGGGTTGGCTCTCTTCTAGTGAGGATCCCGATTCTCGCAGTTCGCCGCAACCACGTCGACTCCTCCATCGAAGTCGACCGTGTCGATACCGTCACCGCAGTCGATCGTGTCGAAGCCCGCGTCGTCGTGCGCCTCGATCACGTCGTCGCCGGGTCCGGCGCTCACCGTGTCTGTGCCGCTGTCGTCGGCGCGGATCAGGTCAGCACCGTCTCCGCCGTCCATTCCGTCGTTGCCGATATCGCCCCTGACCTCGTCCGCGCCACCGTCGCCTGAGACCGAATCGTCGCCGTTGTTACCCTCCACCCTCTCGCGACGATCAAGGGTCCCACCCGGACCGCCGGAGACCGTGTCGTTGCCTCCATCCCCGCGGACGCGGTCTATGCCACCAGCACCGGAGAGGTTGTCGCCGCCGCCGCGGCCTCGTATGTCGTCGGGCCCAGGGGTGCCGACCAGGGTGTCAGGCCCGCCGGTGCCTTCCAGGGTCGCCGCAAGCGCAAGCCCGCTTGCCAGTAGAATCACTACTCCTATAGCCGAAATCAACAGAGTTACTCGCCTCACCTTTCTCCTTTCCTGGCGGGATATCCCCCACCCAGTTGCAGAACATCGCGAACGTATCTACGCAGAAGCGGCCCGGGTCGGATGGCCCATACAGACAGAAAGTCGTCAAAGACCGAAATACTCCCTGTGGGGTAGGTTCAGCAAGAAGTGTGTCGGCCGACCGTCGTCGATAGACTAGGCACGAGTCCTGGTATGTGGCATGCTTCTCCTACCAAGTCGCAACGCTTCTAGGTGTGGGGGAACGAAGATGAGCGGGAGGAGGCGCCAGCGCGTGAGCCCTACACACGAACTCGACCGGCGCTCGGCGGTGCGACGGGTACGCAGCGTGATCGAGCGTCTGGTCCACGACGGCACCGTTGTCGCGCGCTCCGACGGCACGGTCCATAGCCTCTTCCCGGTAGCGGTTGGCGCCGCCGAGAGCGAGGCGCTGCGGGAGTGGGTCTCGCGGGAGGGGGCGACGCAGACGATCGAGATCGGCCTTGGATACGGCATCTCGGCGCTCCATGTTTGCGAGGGCCTGCTCGGGAACGCCGGTCCGGCGCCGCTGCACGTTGTCATCGACCCCTACCAGGCGACGAGGTTCGCCAACTGTGGCCTGCAGTTTCTCGAGGAGGCGGGGGTCGCGGAGATGGTGGAACACCACGCTGAGAAGTCCGAGATCGCACTGCCGCGATTTCTCACCGAAGGCAGGAGCTTTCACCTCGCGTTCGTCGACGGCAACCACCGCTTCGACGGGGTCTTCCTCGACCTCGTCTTTCTCGGTAGGCTCGTACGCGCGGGAGGGATCGTGTTCGTCGATGACTATCATCTGCCCGCGATCAAGCGCGCAGCGTCGTTCTGTCTGACGAATCTGGGCTGGACGCTCGAGGAAGCCTCGGCTGCGGACGAACCTCACCAGTGGGCCGTCCTCCGCACCTCGCCATTCCCGGATACGCGACCGTTCGACTACTACATCGATTTCTGATGCCGCTGATGAGCTTGCTTCTCCGGACAGCGCGAATACACCAGTCCGGGGCGAGGCGCTGAGAGTTAGCGGCATGGCGCAGACCCATGTACCGGGACAGATCGTCATTCTGAACGGCGCGCCGCGATCCGGGAAGTCGAGCATCGTCGCCGTGATCCAGGACACCTTCGATGGCGTGTGGATGAACCTGGGGGTGGATCGGTTCATGCAGATGACACCCGAGCGTTACCTGCCAGGGATCGGGCTACGGCCAGGGGGCGAAAGGCCGGATCTCGAACCGTTTGTCGTAGTCATGTATCGCGCGATGTATGAATCCATCGCCGCGCACGGCCGTCTCGGACTGAACGTGGTAGTAGATGTCGGACATCATGATGCATACAGCGAATCACGAGGAATCCTTCCGGATTGTGCCCGGCGGCTGACCGGATTGCCGGTCTTGTTCGTGGGCGTTCGGTGTCCCATCGAGATCATCATGGAGCGCCGTCGCACCACGGGCTGGAGCGCCGGTAAACATCCGCCCGTGCGCTTGTGGCAACAGGAAGTCCACCTCCCCGGAATATATGACCTGGAAGTCGATACCTCGATGCTCAGCCCACAGGAATGCGCCACGATGATACGACAGCGCCTCGAAACCGGTCCTGTCCCTTCAGCGATCCAACAGCTTGCCGCAATGGCGATCAAGCAAGGCTGAAGTCGTAGGCCCAGGGGCAGCGGTTCTTCAGGGCGGGGAACTCCTCACGGAAGCGGTAGAGGTAGTCGAGATCAAGGGCAGCGAGCGCGAACCCGTCGCGGTCTGGGCATTGGGCGAGCACCGTGCCCCACGGGTCGACGATGATCGAGCGTCCGTAGGTCCATCGTCCGTCGGCCTTCCTTCCCCACTGGGCCGGCGCTACGACATAAGCCTGGTTCTCCACGGCCCGGGCCCTCAAGAGGAGCTCCCAGTGGTCCTTGCCCGTCTGAAGCGTGAAGGCGGCAGGGACAGCCAGGATCTCGGCGCCGCGCAGCGCCAGCAGCCGGTAGAGCTCGGGGAAGCGCACGTCGTAGCAGACAGAGAGCCCAACGGTCGCGGCGCCAGCCTTCGCGGTGACGATCTCCGTGCCGGCAGCGATGGACCGGCTCTCGAGGTATTCGCGGTCCGGGGCCTTCACGTCGAATAGGTGTATCTTGCGGTACACCGCCGACATATTGCCGTCGGGCCCGAAGAACGTCGAGGTATTATGCAGTTTCGTAGATTGGGGGCCTCCTTCGAGGATCGAACCGCCCAGTACGTAGACTCCGAGCTCGCTGGCCAGGCCGCCGAGGAGCTCCGTCGTCGGTCCTGGTACTGTCTCGGCATTTTGCTTGTAGACTTCCTCGAGACCGTGGCAGGTCCAGAGCTCGGGCAGCGCTACCAGATGTGCGCCCGAGGAGACGGCCTGGCGTATGAGCCGCTCCGCCGTTTCGAGGTTCTCTACTTTGTTCGGCGTCGACGACATCTGGATCGCCGCCGCCCTGATCTCACGCCCGTTCATCACACCGCTCCTCTCTATGCCTTCGGCCAGCCACGTGGCTTTCTCTCTGCGTCATTCTGCGCCGGACCCGTGCCCGGCGAGTAAACGCAGTAGCGTCGCTTCGTCGTCGACTACGTAGTCTAGCGGGACTCGTACCATCGGGTTGAGTCTCCCGCCGATGAAGGCCGCGCGGGTGTCCGTGTGGAGTCCGATGAGGAGCTTGTCGCCTTTCTGGAGGTACTTCTGGCAGTAGGCGATGCCGAGCTCCACGCACGCCCCCTCGTCAGGGACGCGACGGCGTCGAGCACGAACAGGAACACGTCTGCGTCGAGGACCATGGTCCTGTCGAGGTGGAACATGGCGTGGCGCCGCTCCTCTGGGGTCATCGTGTCGTAGGGCGGCTTGTCGCGCTCGACGCCGTCGCGTTGCGGGAGGAAGACATCGAAGCCAAGGGACTCCAGCCTCCGTGTAAGCCCGAGGTTGAAGCGCCTCTCGGCCTCGGAGAACAGTGGTCCTGCGAGGTAGATCAGCACGCCTCTACAGGCTCCGAGGGTCGGACGGGCCATAGAGCCTGGACTCGAGTATGTGGTCGGCCTCTAGCTCCCGCAGGCCGAGATAGTAACGGGCCGTCTGCAAGACCGCCTCCAGCGGGGCCAGTCCGACGAGCTCGGTCGACTCTACTGAGACGCCGAGGTCTGCCGCGGCCGAGCGAACGGCTTCGAGGGCCACGGGGATGGGGGTCTGTTCGAGGTCTGTCAGGTTCATCGAGACCTGAGCCATTCCACCGACATGAAAGCCGAGCGCCCTCACGGCCGGAAGGCCACCGCCGCTCTCCCTGACCCGTCTGGCAACTGCTCGCGCGACCTCGACTTCGTCTGTATCCAGGTACGCGTTGAAAGCAACGAGGAAAGGGCGAGCCCCGACGGCGACCGCCCCTCTGTGGGGGTCGAGTGTTGTCGGACCGTAATCCGGCTTCCACAGAGGGTCTCTGATGCGGGATGCGACGCCCTCGTAGCCGCCACGCCTGACGTCGGGGAGAGCCTGGCGGTGTGGGTTAGTCGCGGCTGACCCGTAGAGGTAGACGGGAAATCCCAGGGAACCCAGGGTCTCGCCGGCCCTGTGAGCCAGCCTGACGGCGTCATCCATCGTGGCGCCTTCGAGGGGCACGAAGGGGAGCACGTCGAGCACGCCCATCCTGGGGTGTTCGCCGGACTGGAGGGCGAGGTCGAGTTCGGTGGCGCACGCCTTCGCCAGGGCGAGGGCGCCAGATAGCATGGGGTCCTCTTCTCCGGCGAACGTCAGGACGCTTCTGTTGTGGTCGGGGTCGGAGTGGAGGCCGAGGATACGGATGCCGGGAACGGCGCGGATGGCCCCGGTGATACGTGAGATCTTCGCGTTGTCCTTCCCTTCGCTGAAGTTCGGGACGGCCTCGAATAGCGGGGCGTGCACGGCGGTTCAGAGATCTCCGAGCGCGCGATCCAGGTGTACCGCCGCGCTGATGAGCGCCAGGTGGGTGAAGGCTTGTGGGAAGTTACCGAGCGCCTCGCCCGAGTGCCCGATCTCCTCGGCGTAGAGGCCAAGATGGTTGGCGTAGGAGAACATCTTCTCCAGCGCGAGACGCGCTTCTTCGAGGCGTCCGGCCCGGGTGAGGCACTCGACGAGCCAGAAAGAGCACAGGCTGAAGCTGCCTTCGCCCCCTTCGAGGCCATCAGGGGCCGCGTGCTCAGGCCGGTAACGGTCCACGAGCGTATCGTGGGCCAGTTCCCGCTGGATACGGTCGAGCGTGGCGATCCAACGCGGGTCAGTAGGGCCGACGAATTTGACCAGCGGCATCATGAGCAGTGAGGCGTCGAGGGCGTCCGAGCCGTAGTACTGGACGAAGCTGTTCTTCTCGGGGTTCCAGCCCTTCTCCATGACCTCTTCGTAGATGGCGTCGCGCTCTGCCATCCAGCGCCCTTCCCCCGAAGGTAGTCCGCGCTGGCGGGAGATCCTGCCAGCCCGATCCAGGGCCACCCAGCTGAGGACCTTGGAGGAGACGAACTGTCGTCTTCCACCTCGCACCTCCCAGATGCCCTCGTCTGGCTCCCGCCAGTTCTCGCTGAGCCAGTCCAGGATCTTCCTGAGGTTCTTCCAGAGGTCGTAGTCGAGGGGGGCGCCGTGCTTGTTGTAGAGGTAGGCCGCGTCGAGCACGGCCCCGTAGAGGTCGTGCTGGCGCTGCTTGTAGGCGCCGTTGCCGAGCCTCACAGGGGAGGAGTTCATGTACCCGGAGAGGTGCGAGAGTTCCGTCTCGGTTATGTCCTTGCGGCCGTCTATACCGTAGAGTGGCTGCAGGAGGCCATCTGCGTCCTCGTGGCAACGGTCCCTGAGCCATCCCATGAAGTGACGCGCCTCGTCCTCGAAACCGACGTAGATCAGGGCGTAGAGCGCCAGCGCGGCGTCCCTGAGCCAGGTGTAACGGTAGTCCCAGTTGCGCATCCCCCCGATACTCTCGGGCAGGCCCATCGTTGGGGAGGCGACGAGCGCACCCGTCGGGTCGTAGACCATGAGCTTGAGGACGAGGGCGGAACGGTGGACTATCTCCCGCCACCGCCCCTGATAGGTGCTGTTCGAGAGCCAGCGCCTCCAGTATCCGAGGGTGCTGTGGAGCAGCTCCTCGAACCCGACGTCCGAGAGGATCTCTCCAGGTCCCTCGCCCTCCCCGAGATGCGCCAGGACGAACGTCGCCCTCTCTCCCGCGCCGAGCGTAAAGTGCGCCCCTGCAGCCCCTCTCGCCCGCTCCTCGAGCCCCACGCCGGTAGCCAGCCCGAGACAATACTCCCCTGATGCGAAAACAGCCCCTGACTTCCCTACCGAGACCGAGTGGCCGCGGCGGGCGTAGTCGAAGGCTGGAAGGCACTCGACGGTGAAATCCATCTTGCCCCTTATGACCCGCACGTTGCGGACGAGCCTGTGACGCTCGCCGGGGCGCGTCATGATCGGCATGAAGTCAAGGGTCTCGGCCAGGCCCTCAGGCGAGAAGAATCGGGTCAGGAGCACATTAGTGTCCGGCAGATAGAGTTGCTGGCTGCGGGTGTATCCGACAGGGCGCAGCGCGAAGTGCCCGCCCTTCTCGTCATCGAGGATGGAGCAGAAGACGCTAGGGGAGTCGAAGGCTGGAAGGCACAGCCAGTCTATCGTGCCTTCCTTACCGACGAGCGCCGCCGTATAGAGGTTCCCGATGATCCCATGGTCTTCGATTGGCAGATATCCCACTCCAGCCTCCGCCTCTCAGCGATCGTCGATGCAGCCAGTGTATACATCTTACAGCGGATTGGGGAAGGGCCGGCCCTTCCCCAATCCGCGCTGGTCAGCCTGTCGGGCAATGGTGTGCAGTACGCCGTCAGGCTGCGCCAACCGGTCTGCTTCGAACACCGCTCAAGCTGAAGTGCTGACAAGCCGCCCGCAGGGCGGCGTGCTGACCAGCTGAAATGCTCTAGAAGCCGACGACCATCGCGCCGCCGACGATGATGAGGACGACGCCTATCGCCTTCAGGACGCTGAAATCGGCCCCTGCGCCGAAGACCCCGAAGGCGTCGAGAAGGAGGCCGGCGATCAGCTGTGTGGCTATAACGAGCGAGAGGGCACGCGCCACCCCTGCCTGCCCGGCCGCGACGGCGATAGAGCCTACTATCACGGCCCCGAGGACGCCCGAGGCCACCGCGTACCCTACCGCGCGGCCCGAAAACTCGGGTTTCGCCACCACAAACGAGATCAAGAGCCCGAACACGCCGGTCGTCAGGCCCGAGATGGCGACCAGGACAAGGGGACCGAGCGTTCGCTGGGCAGCCCCTGTGAGGCTGGTCTGGACGGCCACGCACAAGCCCGCGAGTACCGCGAGGATAAGGGTAGATCTCATACTTCCCCCCTGAGATTCGTAGTCTGACATAAGGCCCCGGTCTGGAGGCCCGCAGGATTATACTGAGGTACAGGCCGTTTCTCCGGTTTGTTGGGTGGGTATACATCTAGATGTTCTTTTCTTGGATCATGGTTGGTCGACGTACGGAGGATAATCATGGAACAGATGCTAGGCGGAACAAGGATCACCTACCTCGGGCACTCGACGTTCAGATTTGTAACGCCGGGCGATGAGCAGATCATAATAGATCCCTTCCTCACCAATAACCCCCACACGCCGGAGGACTTGAAGCGGGTCGGGGAGCTCGATACCATCCTGATAACCCACGGCCACTTCGACCACTTCGACGATGTGGAGTCACTGGCGGCGCAGACCGACGCTGGGACTGTCTCCAACTTCGAGATCATGTCTTACCTGCAGGGCCAGGGGATCGAGAAGGCCGGACCGATCATGAAGGGCGGCAGCGCCCAGGTAGGCGGCATCAAAGTGACTGCCACTCACGCCTTCCACTCCTCGTCCATCGCCCTCGATGACGGGAGCATGATCTACGGCGGCGAGCCGCTGGGGTTCGTGGTGGAGTTCGAGAGCGGGTTCAAGCTCTACCACGCCGGCGATACAGCCCTGTTCGGCGACATGCAACTTATCGGCGAGCTCTACAGTCCTGACCTGGCGCTCCTGCCTATCGGGGACAGGCTCACGATGGGTCCCCTCGAGGCCGCCCACGCCGCCCGACTCCTCGGCGTCAACCACGTAGTCCCGATGCATTACAGCCCCGAAGTCATGCCGATCTTCACCGGTACGCCGGAGAAGTTCCAGGAGCACGTGGCCAAGATCGCACCGAATGTAAACGTTCACGTGATGGAGCCCGGCGACGATCTGGCGTCGTAGAGGGAGGGGCGGTTCACGAACCTACAAGGGCGGTTCGTGAACCGCTCCTACATCGTTGCCGATAGGACGATGAGCAACACAGCCCGAGAGGTCTCCCCGCTGGCCCCTACGATATCGCCGCCGATGCCACCGAACTTCGTTGCGGCGATGCGTAATGCGCCGAGCGCGACGAGGGGCGCCGACAGGATGGCGAGTGGCGCGAGGGCGCTCGTCGCCAGTAGGAATGGCAGCGGGACGAGCAGCGCCACGACGATGGTGCCGGTACGTTGCGAGCCAGAGAGCGCCCGTACGAAAGGGACGGAGGAGGAACGGGCGTCGGCGGGCTCGCCGAAAGCGAGCACGAGGAGCATCGCCGAGCGTGCCAAGACCTCACCGGCGAGCAGGGCCAGGGCCGCACGACCCGGAGAGGTGGCGCACAGCGCGGCGAGTGCGCCAATGGTGGGTGCGTAGACCAGGAAGAGCGCTCCGAGACCACCGATGCCTACGCGGGTGTCCGCGAGGACCTCCCGGCGCCGGACTGGTCCCCCGTGGGCCATAAGCGCGTCGCCGACGTCGAGAACGCCGTCGGCATGGTGCAGACCGGCAGCGAGAAGCACAGCCCCTAGCGCGAGGGTGGCGGCGACGCCAGGAGGAACGACGTTGGCCGCCAGTAGCACGACGGCTCCTGGCAACCCCGTGACGAGGCCGACGAGGGGCAACAGGCGGACCTCACGCGCGGCCTCTTCCAGAGAAGCTCCGCGAACAGGAAGAACCGTGAAAAACGAGAGGAGATCCTTCACCTACTTGATCCTCATTCCCACTCCGGCGACGCAGAAGTAGACTTCCTCGGCCGCCGCGGCCGCGCGCTGGTTCACGAGCCCGAGCACTTCACGAAACCTCCTCCCTGCCTCGCTCTCCGGTACGACCCCGAGTCCGACCTCGTCGCTAACGAGCACCAGGGGCACGCTGAGATCTCCGGCCAGGAACCGGTCGAACTCGGCACTCGCCCGGTCCTCCCTGGCCGAGACCCACAGCGTGAGGGAGTCGAGAAGGACCGCGTCCCAGCGCCGGGCCGCTTTCAGGACTTCGTCGAGGTCTCCTATCTCCAGCGTACCCCACGCGCCGGGCCTTCGCTCCCTGTGGAGCCTGATGCGCCGCTGAAGGTCCTCGTCCCCCTCGGCAAGGGCGGTGGCCACGTAGAGGACACGCTCGCCTCCCAGTGAGGCGGCCAGCCGCTCGGCGAAGACGCTCTTCCCGCTGCTGGCCCCGCCGAGGATGAGGGCGCGAACGGCTACAGCTCCTCCCTGATCGCCGCGACGAGCCGCACGTTCTCGGCCTCTCCCCGCACAGCGACACGGAAATACTCAGATCCGAGCCCGTCGAACGGCCCGCAACCGCGCACTAGCACCCCCCGCCTAGCGAGCCGCCCAGGGAGTCCATCCGGGCCGCGGACGAGCAAGAAATTCGCGGCGCCGGGGAAAGGCTGTAGGCCTGGGAGTTCATTCAGGATCTCGAAGAGATCGTTACGTAGACGGGCTACCTCGGCAACAGAGGCCTCGGCGAAGTCGAGGTCCCTGACGGCGGAGATCCCCGCGGCCGCGGCGACGGCGTTCACCGGCCACGAAGGTTGGAGCGCCTGGACGCGCCAGGCGTCGTGGCAGACGAGACAGCCGAGCCGCAGACCAGGTATCGCGAAGAACTTGGTGAGAGAGCGCGCGACCCAGAGTCCCCTGCCGACCATCGCTGTTACACTGATCCCAGGCACGAAGTCGGCGAAGGCCTCGTCGACGACGAGAACCGCGCCGGCGTCCTTGACGCGGGCCGCAACCTCCAGGACTTCACCGTAGTCGAGCGCTTCACCCGTAGGGTTGTTCGGGTTGCAAAGGAACACGACAGAGAACCCTTCGAGGTCTTCCAGGGAGGTGGGATTCCACCTGAAGCCGTCCCCACTCCGCCTGGCCACCCTGCGGACGGGCTCCATGCCCGAGGCCAGCGCCGCAGCCGCGTACTCCGAGAAGGTGGGTTCCAGCACCAGTGCTCTCCCACTCGTTCCGGCCGCCCTGGCGGCGAGGAACAGCGCCTCGGCCCCGCCGTTTGTGGGGACGACCATCTCGGCACTGACCCCGAGGTAGGCGGCCAGGGCCCCTCGCAGCCCGGTATATTCCAGGTCTGGATAGCGGCCCGTTTCTTCGTCGAGGGCCAGCCGAGCGGCTCTCAGGGCGTCGCGGGGCGCGCCGAGCGGGTTTATGTTCTGGCTGAAGTCGAGCAGGTCCCCGACACGAACGTCGAGGGACCGCGAGACGAGGTCGCCGTGCGCCCCGTGGTGGCGGTCGCCTGGGTGCTGCGCCCAGCCCCTAACCACGGCCAATCCTCTCCGCCAGGAAACAGGCCAATACGCAGCAGCGGCGCATGAGACGCACGGCGCGCCGAATATCATCGGGTGCGGGGAGCCGGCCTTCGCCGAGTATCGGTCCTTCCCTCAGCACCCCACCGTACACGTTGGCGCCGCCCAGCCTGATACCGAGGGCGCAGGCGAATGCGGCCTCGGTCACACCGGCGTTGGGGCTTGCGGTGAGACGGCCGTAGCGAAGGGCCCCAAGGAGCGTGCGAAGAGGTCGTCCCGAGACGGCCGCGACCGAGAGCATCGTGATCCTCGACGGCGCCAGGTTGGCGAGGTCGTCAAGACGGGCTGCGGCCCATCCGAGATCCGCGTAGGGGGGTTGGCGGTAACCAACCATCGAGTCCAGGGTATTGACGGCCTTGTAAGCCAGCGCGCCTGGCGCCCCGAAGAGGAGGCCGTAGAACATTGGGGCGACGACACCGTCGCTCGTGTTCTCAGCGACCGACTCAACGGCGGTCCTGCACACCTCGGGTTCCGAGAGCCCGTCCGTGTCGCGCCCGACAAAGCGGCCGACCTGGGTTCTGGCTCTCTCCAGCCGTCCATCGCGCAGCGCGTGCTCGACGCCTCTGGCCGCCTCGTCGAGGCCGCGCATCGAGAGCGTGGTGGAGGTGAGAGCGGTCCCGATCATCCACCTCGGTTTGCAGGGCACGGCATCAAGGACCTTCCTGGTCGAGACGAACACGAGCGAAGGCAATGAGAGGGCGAGCACGATGCCTGCGAGGCGCCTGGATCCAGGGCCCTCCAGGCTCAGCGCCCTCTTCTCGAAGGCCGAGATCACACGCCCCATCCACACAGTGGGGTGGACGACCTCGGGAGGCTCGCCGAAGCCGGCGTCGAGCAGTAACGCCCCGGCGACCTGTCCTCCCCCCGAGCTCATTCCCTGCGAGGCGCCCTGTTGAGCTTCTCGTCCTCAGGGAGAGAGGGACGGCCGCGGAGCACCCCTACCAGCCCGCCCACCGTTCCGAGGAGGACCGCGCGCAGGACGAAGTTGGCCATCGAGCGGCCGAGATCCCGCGGCGTTGGCGGTTGAAGCGTCGCCTCGACTGCGCCGACCCGCGCCGGTGGCGGGAGATCCCTGACCCTCTCGGGAGAGGCCCCTCGCTCCTTGCGTTCCTGCCGGATCTCCGTGCGGACCTCGTTGACGTAGGAGACGATCTTCGGGGCTGCCTCCTCGGCGTATTCGCGGGCTGTCCCGGCGAGAAGCGTCGCCTGCAAGGCGGTCGTCAGGAACAGGGTGACTCCAACCATAGCGGCGACCACCGTCGCGGCCAGGGCGCCGTCGCGAAGCAGCAGCGACCGGTAAGGCACCCCTGGGTCGAGGCGTGAGGGGCGCACTCTGAGGGCCGCCAGTATGGCCAGGAACAGGAAAAGAGCAAGGGCCAGCCTCGTCCTGTACTGCGCTATTGCGGCGAGAACCCAACCGGGCGTATCCGCTGGATCGAGGAAGAGGAAATACAGGTCCGTAACGAGCGCGACGAGCACACCAGCGATCCCGCAAGCGAAACCTGTCCTGATCGGACCCGAACCACTCCTTGGACGGCCGTACATACGGGTGAGGATACAGCATCCTCGTGGGACGCTCTGTGATCTCAGTACCCCCACGCCGCCTAGGAGTCAGGCTCGCCCGCGGACGAACGTCCCTTGAGGAGAAAATACAGCCCGGCGAGCACGACGGCGGCGCCGACGATGGTCAGAAGGCCTGGTCTCTCGGCGAGGACCAGCCAGGCCAGAAGCGCGGCGACGACGGGCTCGGCCAGGATGGTGCCAGAGATGACGGAGGCCTCGACGTAGCGCAAGGCCCAGTTGAAGACCGTATGGCCTAACAACTGCGGCCCTGCGGTGATCGCCGCCAGCCAGAACCACGTCTCGCCCGAATAGCCCCACAGACGGACGTCGAGGATGAGGGCGACGGGCAGCAACGTCGCCGCCGCCGCCGAGTACACCACTATGGAGTAAGGGAGCACACCGACGCCACCGGTACGGGAGGAGCGTCCGATCAGGACGTACACGGCCACCGTTACGGCCCCGATTAGGGCGAGCACGTTCCCGAAGAAGGCGGCCGAACCCACGGTCTTGTCGAAGGCGATGACAGCCGTGCCTGCTACGGCGACCAGGATGCCGAGGAAAGATAGCGGGGTGGTGCGCTCTCCGAAGAGCAGGTACGCAAGGACGGCCACGAAGACCGGCTGGGTGGACACGAGGACGACGCTCGCAGCCACGCTCGTATAGTCGAGCGAGGAGATCCAGAACCCGAAATGGGCCCCGAGCGCCACACCTGAGGCAATACCGGCGTACATGGCAAGGCCCCTCGGGAAAGCGTCCCTCCTGATGAGCGCCGGCGGCAGGAGCACGGCCACCCCTAGGGCACACCTCCAGAACGCTATGGCGACGGCAGGTGCCTCGGCCAGCCGGATAAAGATGGCGGACGCCGATACGGCAAGCACCCCAACGGCTACGGCCGGGAGTGCGACCCTATCCCATGCCTTATCCTGTACCAGACCAGAGCCCCACTTTCCCTCAAGAACTGCCCTCTGCGGGACCACTTCTTGCGCCACATCGGGCTACTATACACCGGCTCCGCCACGGCACGCAGACCAACCCTGCCGAAACAGGCGACCGTCCTTACGCAGTGCAGCGGGTCGGTCACCACGAAAACCTCACCGACGCCTATACGGCGTGCGATCTCTGCCACCCTCAGGGCGGATTCCCAGGTGCTCCCGGCCACATCCTCGCGCAGGATCGCCGCCTCGGGCACATCCATCTCTCGCAAGATCCCCGACATAACGACGGCCTCGCCTGGCGGATATTCACCCTCGCCGCCGGTCGGTATGAGTAGCTCGACCAGGCCCCGGCCGTACAATTCGCCCGCATGAAGCGTCCTGGCCTCGAGCGCGGAGCTCGGTCTCCCGCCGGGCAGCACCTGCGCACCGAGGACCACGGCGACCCTGGGACTACCTCCAGCGTCAACGATGTCCGAGGTCGATGGGCAGCCCCTGTACACGTTCAATAGGTCCCTAAGCTCCCCGAAGATGGCTCCCCCAAACGATCCCTTCAACGCTTGGCCTCGCGCCTTGCCCGCTCCAGATCTCCAGGCGAGTTGACGTTCATCAGCAGGAGGTCGGGATCCCCGAACCGCCGCAACTCCTCCTCGACGTAGTCGACCTCCTCCACCCCTTGCAGAAACCTGTGAACAGCCCGTACCCCCTCGTCGAGGGCCGCCCTTACGCGAGGCAGGATCCCGCGATCGTAGGTGGCGCACAAGGGATGGACCTTGCCCCGGTGACGTGGAACGACGGCACAAACGTCGCGATCCGCCAGGCGCTCCAGCAGGTAGCCGACCAGGTCTGTGCGCAAGAACGGCATGTCGCCCGCAGCGACGAAGATGAGACGGTTCGTTGCCGCGGCGAGCCCGGATTCGATACCGGCCAGTGGTCCGAGCCTGTCCGGCCGCTCGCCGGTGACGTATCTGACTCCTTCGAGCCTGACACCGCCATCTCCGACCACGAGCACTTCCTGGCAGCGGTCTGTAAGCGCGTCTCTGACGCGTTGGATCAGGGGATCCCCATCGACCTCGAGTGACAGCTTCTCGCGTCCCATCCTGCGGCTGGCGCCGCCGGCGAGGATTATGCCCGAGGCAGGGCGGTTCAGGAGGCAGCCCGGACGGTCGCTCCCTCTCTCAAGTCGAGGATCTTCCGGCGGAGTATCCTGACGCGCTCCATACTGCCGGGGCTGCCCGTACGGCGGGCGAGTCGTTTTGCGAGGGCCAGATCCACGGCGGCGGAGTTCAGTTTGCGGGCCCCGAACCACGTGCCCAATCTCCCCGTGAAGATCAGGCGCAGGTAGTAGCCCGTGGTTCGGAAGTAGCTAGGGAGTATGGCGTATTCTTGCGGGGTTATCGTCCCTGCTGGGACCTCATCACGCAGCTCATCACGTATAGCGCGCCTCTCGATGGCGAGCCACACGATGATGATCACGACGTACACGAGGATTACCAGGAACAACACGAGGTATCCTACGGGCCCGAACACGGTGGCCGTAAAGTTGAAGGCCGCGTGCAAAAGTATCGCCCCGAGGAGGCCCAGCATGGGCAGGATGACCTTGAGTATCCTGCTGCTGACCCAGGGGACGAGGCCGATCCCTATCCCCGTTAGCGACGTGAAAGACGCGTGGGCGAAGCCGCCGAAGATCCTGCGGACGATGAAAGTCTCAGGGCCGAACTGTAGACCGTAGAGCAGATCCTCAGCGATGGCGAAGCCGAAACCGACGGCGGAGCCGTACACGATCCCGTCCATAACGCCCGCGAACTCGATCAACCCGCTCCTGCGGCGGGCGAGGTAGGCGATAAAGAAGATCAACAGCAGGGCGAGGCCTTTCGAGCACTCCTCGACCACGGGCGCCTCGACGACCGCGGTGAAAAAGTTTGCGGTCTTCACGCTCGTCACGGAGCTGAGCGTCAGCTGGAAGAGCGTGTTGAAGACCAGTGAGACCGTCATCGCCACGGTGAACCCCCACACGAAAACAGGTACAACGTAGCGCAGCGGCTCCCGCTCGTAGAGGTCTATCGCCCGCATAAAGAGGAGGTAGATCACGGCTTGCAGGATGCCGAGCCAGATCAGTGGGCCGCTCAGGTTCACGAGGCTGGCCGTTCGGAAAATGACATGGTCCGCAGTATACCCGCTCCTGATAAAATACCTCTGTACGTACCGGAAGGAGAGGATTGGACAGGGACCTCCAAGACCGCGACTCTATACCTGCGGCCCTGCGTCACCTGACCCACGGGGTCTACGTGATGGGAACCCGCCGTGGCCGCCAGTCCAACGCAATGACGGCGTCGTGGGTGATGCAGACATCCGAACGTCCGCCATGTCTGGCGGTCGCCGTCAGGAGCGACCGCTACACACACGACATCACCCTCGAGAGCGAGACCTTCGCCCTTAGCGTCCTGCGCGAGGATCAAGTAGACGTTGCGACCCACTTCGCGGACACGAGCGGCGAGTACCACGACAAGCTCCAGGGCATCCCCTACGGCCTGACGCCGGGGGGCTCGCCTTTCCTCCTCGACTGCCTGGCCTACCTCGACTGCAAGGTCATAGACAGAGCGCGCGCCGGCGATCACACCCTGGTCGTCGGTGAGGTAACCGCAAGCGACACCCTCGATGAGAGCTACCCCCTGATCTACGACCCCAGCGAGTACGAAGGGGCCCTCAGGTAGGCGGACAAAGAGCCCGCCGCGGCGTAGGATCCAGGTATGATATATTCGAGAGAACGGATCTAATATCGGGAGGCGTGCTATGGATGCGACCCTACAGAAGACAGGCATAAGGCTTTATACGGGCGACTACTGCCCTTTCTGCAGGCGGGTGAAAAACGAGCTCGAGCGGCTCGGGCTCGACTATGACGCCGTCGACGCCGACGCGGACATGCGTGAGGAGGTCATCCAGCTCTCGGGGCAGCGGGCGATCCCGATCCTCACCATCGGCGACGAGGTGCTCGTCGACTCCTCTCACATAATCCGCGAGCTCCGCAACCGTTACGCCTGAGCCTCGCTTGGACTTCTCATCTCCCGTCCCACTGTTCGAGTACGTACTCGGCGTAGAAAGCCATGGACTCCTCGGGACCGTATTCGAGGAAAGCCCTGGCTTTGCCGACGGGATCTAGTACGAACTCCCCGATCTCGACGACGGGTCCTTCTCCCCACCCCTCGGATGGGCGCCACTCACCGGGTGGGCTAGTGTTGCGGCGGATGGTCTCGCCCAGAAAGCACCCCAGCCCAGCCACGAGGCCGTCCGAGAGCGGCGGGTCGTCCTGGGTTTCGTCGCCTTCGAGGGCGGCGATGAGTAGCTCTTCGACCAGCGGGAGATACCCAGGCTCGTAGTCGAGGTCGACGCCCCAGTGGTTACTCCCGACCTCCCGGAAGAAGCCCGCGCACACCTCGGGACGGTCCGAGGTGAGCCGCGCGAGGTCGAGCTGCAGCAGCGCGGCAGGAGAGGTACCGAAGTAGAACGCGACCTCAGGGGGCGGAGGGTAGGCGCTCAACATCTCCAGTCCGGCCCCGGCATGCTCCGAACTCCGCACAATTGCGGCCCTGTCGACCGCCTCGCCCGACCTACGGCCATCCCAGGGCCCGGTCTCGACCTCGACGAAGAAATCCCTGTCGTCCTGACGCATATATATGGGAATAACCACCCGTCCGAGTGGGGACTCGATCTCCTTGAAGAGCTCCAGGATCTCGCTCCCCCGCTCTTCCATCTCACCTGCTACCCGCAGGATCGTGGCCGGACGAGGGGCGTCGCGCTCGATCTGTATGGGGCCTCTACGCTCCTCCTGAACTTCCTCTACGCTTTCTTCGGGCGTCTCTTCCTCGTCTCTCCAGAACATCCTGGCAAGCCTCCCCGTGCGACCACGAACCCGCAGATTCTAGCATCGGGGAAGATTTGCCGGAAGCACCTCCATACACTACTCTTACGCGATGCCGGAACTACAAGAATTACTCCTGGTGCGTCACGGACAGTCCACGGCGAACGCGCAGGGCATCTGGCAGGGCCAGATGGATTTTCCCCTCTCGGATACGGGCAGGAGGCAGGCGAGCCTCGCGGGACGCGGCATCTCGGGCTGGCCATTCGAAGGCCTCTACTCGAGCCCTCTCTCGCGGGCTTTCGAGACTGCAGAGATAATCCGCGACTACACGGGCTTCGCGGCTGAGGTCGTCCCCGTCGACGGCCTGAGCGAGAGGCAAGGGGGCATCCTCGAAGGCCACAGCTGGGCCAAACAGGAGCGGCGCAACCCCGAGCTGGCCAAGAAGTTCCTCGCGCTCCCCGAGGAGGAACGCTGGGCGCTCGTCGGCGCGGAGACGGATGAGGAGGTCATCGCCAGGTTCGAAGAGGCCCTCTCATCCATCCGCGCCCTTCACCCCGAAGGCTCACGCATCGTCGTCGTCTCGCACGGGGGGGTAATGAGGGCGTTTCTAAGAGAACTCTTCGGGCCAGAAGTATTGCCCGGCACCCAGCGGGCGGCCAACGCATCGATCACACGCATGCAATGGGGTCTGGCCGAAGCGAGGCCGCGCCTGCTCGAGGTAGCCTCGACAGCGCATCTAACCAAAGATCCAGGTTCTACTACCGTGGAATAATCCCGGCGGTTCGCGAACCGCCCTAGCCCAGAGTCTGGACGCCGCGCGCGTTCGGGCCCCGGTCGTTACGACCGACTTCGTACTCGACTTCTCCATTGGGAGAGAGGTCCGAAGGGTCACCCTGTACTTCAGAATGATGAACGAAGAGATCATCGCCCGTGGGACGTATCAGGAAACCGTAACCCTTCTCTGCATCGAACCACTTGACGCGGCCCCGCTCGCGCTGCGCACCGCCAACCCCGTCCTCTGACGCCCCGTTGTCGGCGAGTAGCGCGGACTCGTCTTTGGAAGCAGATTCGCCCCCGTCGGCCTCTAGCACTATGGAGTCTTCGGCCACCTTGACGACGACGGCCTCCACCTCCGCCCAGTGCTCCTTCCAGATCGGGTCCTCGGCGATGGAGGGGTCGAGCCACAGGCCCCAGCCGTCGCGTTCGCCGTGGTCGAGGACTCCTTCGAAATGGCTCTCTGGTTCGCGGGGCCCACGCTCGCGCCTGTAGATGTCGTTGCGCGAGCGGAAGGATTGTACCGATGAGGCGCTGGTGCCCAGGGCGTCAGCGATCCAATCGTCCGTCTGGCCCGTCTCCACCCACTCCCTGATACGGTCCATGTGAGGTTTCAACGCTATGCGCTTTCTGGAGTCCACCATGCTACCGCCTGCTCCTTCTCTGTACCCGTTCTGATAGATGCTGCGCTGAGCGGTCGCTAGACGAGTTTATTGTTAAGGATATCGTCAGGCATTCTACCATTTCTCCGGGCTCGAGGGCAGCGTTCGGACCTAGCGCGTCTCTTCACCGTCCGCACCGGGGGTGTCCTCAGTGTCAGCCTCGGGTGGGGAGGCTTGTTCGGCGGACTCGCGCGGCGGTTCGGGGAAGCCGGCGAATCCTTCACGGCCGAGGTCCTCGAGCATCTCCCCGACGATCGGAGCGGGGAGTTCGAGGTGAAGGGCGAGACCCTCAGCGTGGGCGATGGCCTCGTAGGCGTCCCCCTCGTAGCCGAGGGCGCCGAGAGCCAGGGAGAGATCTTCGGTGGGCACGAGTGTGTTGCCCCCGGCAGCCACGCGCAGGTACTGGAAGAGCGTAAGGTCGAGGCCACCGACCACGCCGATCACTGGCTCGGTCTCGTGGATGCGTCGCCTCACGAACAGGCGTGTATCGTAGCCATCGGCCCAGCGTTTCAAGACCTCTCGCTCGTCCACGTAATTGTACTGGGCCACCCTGTGCTGGAACTGCCCGAGCAGCCTGCCGGTCAGCACGCGCAGGTTCTCGTCCCCGAAGAACCAGCCGTCGCCTTCGACGTTCATGATGCCGCTCGCGTACGGGATGGTCAGCGGCTCCTCTTCATCCTCGAACGTCTCGCGGAACTCGCGGACCATTCCGCGAACCTCATCCTCACTATGTCCGCTCTTCATCAGGGCGGTCTCGTAGACCACCAGGGCTGGCTCGGGACGCCCCCTGGAGATCTCGTCGAACCTGCGCGCCGCCCTCTCGAGCCGCGCTTCGTAGTCCTCCAGGTTCCTGATCTTCCAGGCCGCCTCGCTGAGCCTATCCGCTAACTCGACCATGGTCTCTCCTCGGCTTTGGTAAGAATAGTCCTACGCAATATAGCACTTCAGCTTGTCATGCTTGAATTTGGAATGTCCATCACGTAGCCCCTCCCCAATTCCTAATTCAAAGTGGATTCCCGCTTGCGCGGGAGATGACGCGTGGGTGGTCCTCGGCGTGCCCGCGACCACCATTAGAGTGTCTTCTTCAGTCCGTAGACGCCGGGTGCTGACTGGAAGAATAGCGTGGCAGGATTGTCCCTTACATCCACAGAGAGCCTCGCCCTCATCGTGTTCTGGGGCGTACGGCCTGCGCTCTGCAGGTACCCTGACTGCAGCGCGATCTCCGTTATATCCGAGTAGTGTAGAGGATGACCGACCTCCTCCAGAACCTCCCGCGCGGCGGCCTTGAAATTCACGCTGCCGTTGGCCGTCAGGCTACTTCGGGCGAGACTTCGGGGTAGGCCCCGATCACGCTTACGTAAGGGCAGTGGTCCTCGAGAGATTCGAGGGCGCGCCTCACCCTATCCTCCTCGGGGTGCCCGAGGAAGTCAGCGAAGAACACGTAGGTCCAGGCGCGCTTGCGGCTCGGTCGGCTCTCGATGCGGGTAAGGTTGATCCCCTCTTCCGCGAAAGCCGAGAGCGCATCCTTGAGAACGCCGGGCCGGTCTTTGACGGAGAATACGACGCTGGTCTTGTCCTTGCCCGTACGCGCAGCCCAGGTGCGTCCGAGCACGATAAAGCGCGTTGTGTTCGCCCGGGCGTCCTGGATATTGCGCGCCAGGACCGTCAGACCGTGGGCGCCGGCCGCCAGCACGCTACCGATCGCCGCCACCCCTGGCTCGACACTCGCGCGGCGGGCCGCCTCCGCCGTTGAGTCGACCTCATCCAGGCGTGCACCGGGGAGCTCGCGTCTGAGCCAGCTCGCTGCCTGGGCCAGGGCCATCGGATGCGAGCACACGAGGATAATCCGCTCCATCGACGGTTCTCTGGAGATCAAGTTCTGTGAGACGGGCAGGTAAACCTCCCCGCATATCTTCAGGGGGCTGTTCATCAACTCATCCAGGGTGTGTGTAACGGTCCCCTCCATCGAGTTCTCGACGGGCACGACCCCGTGCTCGACGTCCCCACGCTCGACCCTCGCGAACACTTCGGCGACCGTGGTCTGGGGCTCGAGCTCGATGCTCGTCCCGAACGAGCGCAGGGCGGCCTCGTGCGTGAATGTCGTCTCAGGACCAAGGTAGGCGACCTTGAGGCGGGCCTCGAGCGAGATGGAGGAAGAGATGATCTCACGGAACACCGCCTGGATCCCGCGCCTGGGGAACTCTCCATCGCCCAGCGCTACGACCCTGTCGAGGACGGCCCGCTCTCTGGCAGGGGCGTAGGCCGCGAGCCCTCTCTGGTTCTTGATCTCACCTATCCTCCTGGCCATCCAGGCGCGCCTGTCGAGCAGGCGCACGATCTCCTCGTCCACAGAGTCTATCCCCTGGCGTAGCGTATCCATCTCTGTTCCAGGAGGCATGTCGCCGGATTCAGCGAGACGGGTGACTTCTCTGTCGGGTAAATTTGACTGCGTCATGACGTGTACGGTCTCCTATAGAAATCTTCTCAGGTTACGGATCAGGAGGAGCGCGGCCGCGCGTCAGGAAAGGGAGCGCCCCTCCCGGATAAATCGCCGCAATGCACGGGCCGCATAGCGCATGATAGATCAAACTACCAGATAGCGGCCCCCGCTGTCAAAGGCGCGGTTCGCAGACGGTCGATACCTCTGCGAACCGCTTAGAACACTATTAGCAATACGGCGACGACGGCGGCGACGGCAAAGCGGTAGTAGGCGAAGGCGCGCAGGCTGTGTCGGGTAAGGTAGTGGAGCAGGAAACGTATCGTGAAGTATCCTACGAACGCCGAGGTGAGGAAGCCTGTTATGAAGAGCGCCGCCTCTTGCGTACTCATGCCAGAGGCGATCACCTCAGTAAGCTTCAGGCTCCCGGCGCCGGCGATGATAGGGACGCTCATCAGGAACGAGAACCTGGCCGCCTCCTCGCGTCTGAGGCCAAGAAAGAGGCCGAGTGTGATCGTTGCCCCCGAACGCGAGACGCCGGGCACGAGCGCCGTAGCCTGGGCGAGTCCGATCCCGAAAGCTCCGCCGAACCGGAGCTTGGAGGCCTGCCGGCTGCGGCTGCCCACGGCCTCGGCGACGAGGAAAAGTACGCCGACAAAGACGAAGTTGAAGACCACCACCCACGGCGAGCGAACCATGTTCTCGAAGAAGCCCTCGAATAGAAAGCCGATCAGGGCCGCAGGCACGGTAGATGCGATAACGAGGTAAGCGAGCCGCTGGTCGGGATCGTCGACGAGGTCCCTGTGCCCGAACGACCGCAAGAAAGCGAAGGCCATCCTGATGAGATCCCGCCAGAAGTAGGAGACGACGGCGACGAGTGTGCCCATGTGCAAAGCCACGTCGAAGGAGAGCCCGAAGCGGTCCTGGTCGAGTCCGAGGAAATACTGCCCGAGCAGGAGATGCCCCGAGCTGGAGACAGGCAGGAACTCCGTAAGGCCCTGCACCACCCCGAGAAAGATAGCTTGGATTAGCTCCAGCAAACGCCCTCCGATTCAGCAAGTCAGCTAGTCAACACGCTTCGGCATTCGGCCTCCGCTCGTCAGCACTTTAGCAATAAGAAAGCCGACTAGCTGAAAGACAGCGTGCTGAAGTGCTGACCAGCTATTCGAGGCTGAGTCTTGCCAGGGTGCGCGTATCTATGAGGGTGATGCGGCCGGAATCCACCTCGATCACACCGCGGTTACGCATCTCGTTGAGGACCTTGGTAACCGATTCCCTGGTGGAGGCGACCATGGCGGCGAGGTCCTGGTGGGTGAGGCGGAGGTCTATGGTTACGAGGCCGTCCGTGCTCTGGCCGAACTTCTGCGCCAGCAGCGGCAGCAGGTTTGCAAGCCGCACCTCGGTCTCGCGGGGCAACAGGCATTTGACCAGTTCCTCGTACTGCACGAGGCGCAGCTCCAGGAGGGTCATCAGCTTGAAGGCGGCCCTCGGTTCCTGGCGGACAGCGCGTTCGACGAAGATCTTGGGTACCTTCGTCACCGTGCACTCCGTTACGGCCTCGGCGTAGGCGCGCTGCCTGGTCTCCCCGGCAAAAGCCAGGTGGCCGAAGATGTCCCAGGGCTTGAGCAGTCGTAACGTAGCCTCCTTGCTTCCCGAGTAGGGCCTGAAGAGCTTCAATACGCCAGCGGTCAGAACATAGAGGGCGTCGCCGTACTCGCCCTGGTTGTAGATGGCTTCCCCTGGTCCATAGACCCTGTCGGCCGTCGCGATGCCCATCTCGCCGAGAAGCCCCAACAGCGCCCGACACTCCTGTTCCTGCAGCTTCGTGTACTCGGTTAGGGAAATATCAACGGCCACGTGCGTCCCCTCCCTGAATTTTCGCCCCGAAACCACGTAGATCCTCGCGAACATCAGGGCTGAGCGTGCTACACATTGCTACATTGTACATTACACGCAGGCGAACACGAATACGGTCCGCGGGACGGGCCTTGCCGATTGGGTTAGAATGGCGCGGACGTTCGCATTCGAGAGAGGAGCAGAGGTGCGGGAGCGGCTAGCGTTCGGGATTCTGATCCTGCTGCTGATCCTCTTGTTCGCCTTCACCTTCGCCGTCCTCGGGAAGGGCGAATACGAACCGGCTGGAATGCCTCCACACCAGGTCTCTTCGAGCCTGGCCTGATACTCAGCCCGGCTCCGAAACCTCAGGCGCGCGCTCGACAGCGACCAGGTAGGAAGTCATCCTGGGGTGGCCCGTTAACAGCGCGCCCGCGCCACTACGCCCGTGCGCTTTGGCGAACTCATCGCTGTGAACCCAGGCCTCGAAGGATTCCCTATCCTCCCAGCGCGTAATTACGAGCACCTCGTCCTCTGCGTCGGACTTCAGGACTTCCATGGAGACGAAACCTGGAAACCCCTGTACATGTCCGCGGCTTGCGGCGAATCGGTCCACGATCTCGTCGGCCGCTCCTTCTTTGACGGGCAGGCTGTTGAAGATCGCGATCACGGATACCTCCGAACTGCTAGCGGGCTACCACGATGCCGCTGCCGCCGACTCGTTTGGCCATCGTGAGCGCCCTGAGGGTCTCCCCCATCAACTCCCCAGCGACTGTTCCGTGCGCCGGGTACTCGGCGACACCGACGTCTACTTCGAAGTCCGCCATGCTCTTTGCCAGTCGCTCGAGCACCCGCTCTGCCAACCGGTAGCCACCCTCACCACTCTCGCCGGGCAGGATCACGCAAACCTCATCGTCCCCGAAGCGGGCGAACACGGACCCCTGCGGTGAGGACTCCTGCACGGCCTCTGCGAGGGTGCGCAGTACCTTCCTGGCACGCTTGACCTTCCCCGCAGCGACGGTCTCGGTAAAGTCGGCGACGTCGAAGACGACCACGGAGAACCGGTCGAGCGTATCGATCGCCCGCGGCAAAAGCAGCCGGTTGAGCTGGTCTCTGTCGGGTAGCCCGGTCACCAGGTCGGTGGCGGCGGCCCGCCCGAGAGCCTGCTCCATCTCGCGACGCACGATGGCGTCGAAGGCCTCGAGCCCTGTTTCGGTAAGCCAGTCCGAGGCCTGCATCAGCTTGGCGAAAAACCCGGAGACCTCGCCGCCGTGGAGACCGGCCAGCTCGACACCGACCTCGACCGAGCGCCAGATGCACCGCCGCAGCACGCTGAAATCTTCTATAACCCCGACCGCGTCCCTGCCCAGATCGTGCTGGTATTCGGCGATCCTGTGGACGAGAGCCCTGGTCGCGCCACCCCGGGAGAAGGTCTCGACGGTCTCCGTACTACGCAAAAAGCCGACGAACACCGAGACCAGCTCCTCCATACCGGCGAGCGTGTGTTCGTAGACCCCGTCCTCGTCTTCGCCACCCCTGCTCGCCTCCCAGCAGGCAGTGATGCCGGCAACGTCCTCTTCTATGCGGTCTGGGATGCGGGAGGCCTTCTCCATGAGCCCAAGTATAACCGCGCTCGCCTCAGGGCACCGCCAACACGACGGGGAGGCGGGTCCGATGCAACTATTTCGGGTCGACGTACGTATGTATCTGTGCAGTGACGAGTGGTGATGAGAACCGGTGAGGAGGGAGGCCTCCAGAGGTTTAGGGAATTAAACCTCGCGGTAAAACCAATAGTAGTTTCTAGAACTGATTTCCGGTAAGATGGGTTTGTAGTGAGGAGGGTATTTTGAAAGCTAATTTCGAGAAGCGGAAAGAAAACCAGAAGATCGAGCGGGAATCGGAGACCCCCGAGCTCCTCGCCAAGTATCTCGCGCACATCGGCCAGGGCAATCTCCTTACGCACAAGGAGGAGATAGACCTCAGCTTGAGGGCCAAGGCCGGCGACAGGCGGGCTAGGCAGAGGCTGATCGAGAAGAACCTCAGGCTGGTCGTGAGCGTCGCCAAAAAGTACAGAGGCTACGGGCTGCCCTTCGAGGACCTGATCCAGGAGGGCAACATAGGATTGATGAAGGCCGTCGAGAAGTTCGACCCCGATCGGGGCTTCAGGTTCTCCACTTATGCCACGTGGTGGATAAGGCAGGCCGTACAGCGCGCGGTGGCCGACAAGGGCCGTACCATCCGCGTCCCCGTGCACATGACGGAGAAGATCAGGAAAGTCAGCCGCGCCATGAGCGAGCTCGCCCTGGAGATCGAACGCGAGCCGACCGAGGACGAGGTCGCCAGGCGCCTGGACTGGGACCCCGACGAGGTGCGCCTCACGATGCGTGCCATGCCTGATGCGACGAGCCTCGATCAGCCGGTGTCCAGCGAGGAGACGGCTTCACAGCTCGGTGACTTCATCGAGGACGATAAGGTCTCCGATACTCCTGATACCGTGATGCGTGAGATGGAGACCGAGCATCTGAAGGAGGCGATCGAACGTCTCCCCGGTAGGGCGCGCTACGTGCTCGTCAGGCGCTACGGCCTCGATGACCGCGAGCCTGCCACCCTCGCCGAACTCGGCGACGAGCTCGATATCTCGCGCGAGCGGGTCAGGCAGCTCCAGAGGGAGGCTGAACGTATCCTGAAAGGCGGAGAGTACGGCCGCGTCCTGCGCGACGCCGTAGCGTAGAGCAGCTTGCAAGGAGGTCCAACCTCCTTGCAAGCATTTCAGCTAGTCAGCTTTTTGTTTTGCGGAACTCAACAGCGCCGGGCTCCAGGGCCCGGCGCGTCGTTTACCTGCTTTGATAGTCTGTGAGGGCGTGAGGGGCGACAACAGGCTGATCCTGCTGCTCTCGACAGCGGCTTTCCTTGTCTGCTCGGCGGCGGCCGGCGCAGGGTTGTTCCGCCGCTTCGACGTGCTGGTACTCGACCTGGCCATGAGTACGGATTCAGGGGTCCTTGATGTGGTAGGGCTGATAACCTCCCTCGTGGGTGGGGTCGAGTTCGTCGCCGTCGCCGCGATCGCGCTCTCCGCCGGTCTACTGGTGCAAGGAAGGGGGAGCCTCGCCCTGAGGCTCCTCGTCGCGATTCTTTTTACAGGGCTTGTCGAGCTCGCAGCAAAGACGGTGGTGCCGCAGCCACCCGTATCCGAGGATGCTATGCGAGCACCGGACCCATCGTTGCTCGACGTGAGTCCTCCCTACCCCTTCCCCAGCGGGCACATGCTACGCGCGGTCCTCCTGCTCGGAGCCATCTACATACTGTGGCCAAGCAAGCCTGGCAGGGTCGCGCTCTTGATCTTCCTCGCCGCATCGGCCGCAAGCAGGGTCTACCTCGGTACACACTGGCCCTCGGACGTCGTCGGTGGCGCCCTGCTCGGCATCGCCGGACTAGCATGGACATTCCAAAGCACCGAACCGTCGACAGCCAGCATGCCCCGTGACAGCAAGCAGACGTGATGCACCAGAGCAGCTACTTGAAGGCCGTGGCGCTGGCACCCGGAGAACCGAGTCAACACGCTGAAATGCTGACTAGCTGAAATGCTGCGCGACCGAAGGGAGCGATCATCGAGATCACCGTCGTAGGATCAGGCACCGTAGTTCCACGCCTCGAGAGGCGCCAGAGCTGCGTCGTGGTGCGCGCGGGTGGGCAGACGCTCGTCTTCGACCTAGGCTCAGGCGCGGTCCGCGGCATGCTCCGATCAGGCCTGGACCCTCTGGCGGTAGACCGCATCTTCTTTACACACCTCCATCCAGACCATACGGTAGATGTCGTTCCCCTCCTCTTCGCGATGAACTATGGCGCACCCGAGAAACGTACCCTGCCCCTATACGTAACCGGCCCAGAGCCTTTCCTCCGGTTCTGGGGCTCCTTGATGGAGGTCTGGGGAGAGTGGATGGCCGGCGACTACGACACGCTAGTCTCCGAGCTGCCCCACGAGTGTCCATCCCCCATCGACCTCGCAGGCTGCCGGCTCTCGTGGGGCCCGGCGGAGCACCGCAGCGAGAGCATCGCCTACAGGCTGGATGCCGAAGGCGGCGCGTTCGTTTACACGGGCGACACCGAATACAGCGAGTCCGTCGTCGAGCTTGCGCGTGGCGCCGATACACTCCTGATCGAGTGTTCCTTCCCCGACGAAGCCCCAGTTGCCGGCCACCTTACGCCCTCGAGCGCAGCACGCATCGCGGGCGAGGCAGGCGTAAGAGGTGTCGTACTCACCCACATCTATCCGGCAGCGGACACCCTAGACCTCGTCTCCGAGGTCAGCCGCGGATTCGATGGAGAGGTGTTCCTGGCCGAAGACGGTCTGACGTTCGAAGTCTAGAGCGGTGTGCTCGTAGGGGCAGTTCGCGAACCGCCCACATAAGAATCGAGGCTACACATCGCTCACCCCGAGCAATTCGCGCAGCGGCCGTGGAGTGTGATCTCGTGCCAGTCCGTGACGAAACCGGTCTCCCGCTCTACCTGCAGCACCAGATACTCCATCAGCTCCTCGTTGAACTCGATCACAGCGCCGCACTCGCTGCAGCGGGCGTGGTGGTGCACACGCTCGGTCGTAAGCTCGTAGCGGGAGTAACCCTCGCCGAAGTCATCCTTGCGCACGATGCCGAGCTCGGTCAGAAGATCGAGCGTACGGTACACCGTGGAGAGGCCAAGGTCGGGATGCCCGCCCTTGACCCGGTCGTAGATCTCCTCCGCCGAAAGATGCCGCTCCCCCTCCAACTCGTGCACGATGATCCGCCGCTGGTTGGTTAGGCGGTAGCCCCTGTCCTTGAGTATCCGCTCGAAATCCAACATCAGCCAAAGTCTATCCCTATCACACAGCAAGATCAAGAATCGATCTTATCTCATCGCGTTCGAGAGGTCTCGCGGATTCGTTTGTCCGGAGATCAGTCCCTGGAGGGCGTTTTCGGGTCGGCCCCGAAGGTGACCTTGCGTCCTCCTGGCCACCAGTTCCAGTCACCCAGGATGCGCATGGTGGCTGGGACGAGGAGGATACGGATGATCGTCGCGTCGACGAACACGGCTACGGCGAGGCCGAGACCGACGGCTTTGGTCAGGATGATCCCCGTGAAGGCGAAGGCCCCTGTGACCACGATGATGATCGCGGCCGCCGAGGTGATGATACCTGCTGTGGCCACCAGGCCCTTGGAGACGCTCGCGGCATTCGAGTCGCCGTTCTCGTAGGCCTCCCTGATGCGGGAGAGCAAGAAGACCTCGTAGTCCATCGAGACGCCGAAGATAGTGCAGAACATCAGGATAGGGAGCGTCGCGTCGACGAAGCCTAGAGGGGTGAAGTTGAGGAGACCTGAGAGGTTGCCATCCTGGAAGACGAAGACCATAGCCCCGAAGCTGGCCGTGAGGCTCAGGATGTTTACGATGACAGCCTTCAGCGGGATGAAAACGGAGCGGAAGGTGATCAGCAGTACCAGGTACGTCACCCCGATGACGAAGGCGGCGGCGAAGGGCGCCTTGCCGTAGAGGCTGGATATAAAGTCTTTCTGGCCGGCGGAGAGTCCGCCGACGAGGAAGCTCGTTCCATCCGGCGCCTCGGCGGCACGCACGGCATCGACCGCACCGTAAGCGTCCTGCGTGTACGGATTCGCCTCGGTCACACCCCGTAGCAGAGTTCTATCTCCCGCCACGTAGGTATCCAGAGTATTCTGCAGGTCCTCTGACTGCCTGGCCGCCGGCAGCTCCAAGAAGTTCGCAACGCCTTCCGGCGTAACCTTACCGTCGGCCGAGATCCCCTCAGGCAAATCGGGCACCTTGCGGTCCACTTCTTCTGCCAGGCGGCGCTCGACCTCATCCCTTATTCGTCCCTCCGAGGCGCGCACCTCGCGCTCCACCCGCGGCCGGATATCCGTCCGCAGCCGTTCCTCGGTCCCAGGCGGGACGGTGCCGTAGGTAGCCTTTATCTCGGAGAGTTGCTCGTTCACGACTCTGTTCGTCTCGGTCAGCGTCTGCTCTTCGATCTGCCGCCGCACGAGCCCGTCTACCCTTCCTGCTGCCTCCTCCCGCGCCTGCTCGCGGGCTTCGGCGACACGCCCCGCGTAGTCCTCCGCCGCCGCTTCTCCGATGGTGTAGACGCTCTCGACGCGGGAGACTCCGTCGGCGCCGCCGATCCTCTCGCCCAGCACTCTCGTGTCGGAGAGACCGCGGGCGCTGAGCGGGTCGTGCTCGAAGGTGGCGACGATCTCCATCGGGTTGAGCGCAGAGTAGTCGAAGTTCCTCTTCAGGATGTCATCTCCGGCGCGGGACTCGTACTTCTGCGGCAAGACCGTCGCCTCAGGGATGCCGACCTTCATGTGCCCGACAGGGTAGAGCAGGATGCCGAGGATCGCGGCGGCGAGCAGGATCACGGCGAGAGGACGGCGCATCACGACCTCGGCGCTTCGGCTCCAGAACGCCGTACCCGCGCCGTCCCTGCGGCGCCGGATGGCGAACCTGTTGATCCTCGGTCCGAGAACACCGAGGAGGGCGGGGAGAAGCGTTAGTGCCGCCAGGACGGAGACAAAGACGACGACGACTCCGGCCACCCCGATCGAACGCATGAACATGAAGGGAAAGAAGAGCAGGCCGGAGAGCCCGATCAGGACGGCCGTCCCCGAGAAGAAGATGGACCGTCCCGCGGTCGCCACCGTGCGCGGCACCGCCTCAGCGGTCGGGTAGGCTTCCAGTTCCTCCCTGAAACGGCTAACGAAGAACAGCGCGTAGTCTATCCCGAGCCCGAGACCCAGCATCGTAGAGAGCGTCAGCGTGAAAACGGACATGTCGTAGAAGCCGGTGACGAAGTAGAGTGTGGCGAGCGCCGTCAACACGCTCGCGCCCCCGATCAGAACGGGCACACCCGCGGCGACGAGCGTGCCGAAGGCGAAGATCAGTATGATCACGGCGAACGGGAAGGCGTATTTCTCGGCATTCTTCACGTCCTCGTTGCTTGCCTCTTCGAGGTCTTGGTAGACGGCCGGCGCCCCCGTCACGTAGGTCTCGAGCTTGTCGGATCTGACCTCGCTCCTCACCGCCTCGACCACGTTGCGCGTCGCGTCGATCGAGACATCGGAGGTGACCACCGCGTAGGACTTCTTCCCATCCTCCGAGATGAAGCGTGGGTCTCTGGAGCCGGTGTAGGAGACGACCTGGCGCACGTTATCCAGCTTGCGTACGCCGGCGAGCGCATTCTCCTGGGCCTTCTGGAACTCTTCACTGCGGGCGGGGATACCGTCGCCGGTAAAGACCACCGTCAGGGTCGCCGGAGAGAGACCGAACTCGTCAGACATCAGGTCCTGCACCCTCTCCGCCTCCGAGTTCGCTCCGTCGAACCCACCGCCCTTGAGCTTCCCCGAGAGGCCGGGGGCGAAGAACGAGCTCGAGATCAGGAGCAAGCCCCAGATCAGCAATATGGCCCACCTGAAGCGGTAGGCGAAGACGCCGATACTATGGAATACGCTCACCCTCGCGAATGACCTTCTCTAGACTCCGGTCTCATCGGCGATATGGTACTCGACCCGAGGGGGAGGAATGGTGTTTGGTTACACGAACCCGTGAGGTTCTTCCCTCACCGTTTGATTGTAGGAGAGGTTCGCGAACCTCCCCTACTTCCCGCGGGGCAGGGTGAGGGCGAGGAGGAGCCCTGGCACGGGCAAGACGGCTATAACGAGCATGGTGAAGGAGAGACCGGCGTTGTCAGCGACTAAGCCGAGTACCGGTGCCCCGACACCACCGAGCCCTATGGAGAGCCCCATCGTGATACCGGCCGCTAGCCCGATGCGTCCTGGCAGGTACTCCTGTCCCATAACAACGGTTATCCCGAACGTTCCCACGGTAGCCGCCCCAACGAGCACGAGCAGCGCCATGCCGACGAAGGGACCGGCGAGGGTGAAGCACAAGACCAGGGGCGGAAGTGCCAGCATGCAGGCCACGAGTACCTTGCGCCTGCCGAACCTGTCTGCGAGGGGACCCATCGTCAGGGTTCCCGCGGCCCCGCCGAAGAGCATCAGTGTCAGGGCGGTGTTCCCGAGCGCCGGCGACATGTCGAGCACACGCTCGTAGTAAGAGGCGACGAAGGCCACGAGCCCGAAGTAGACGAAGGACCGCACCGTGACCACCCCGATCATACGCACGAAGGGGCCCCGGTGCTCTGGCGCAGCGGCCACCCTCTCCTGCTCGCTCTCGACCACCTCGGGTTTGAACCCGAGCATCCGTGGCAGCTCGTGGAACAGCACAGCGGCCATCACGATGGCTGGCAGCGCGAGAAATAGGGCTCCTGGCAGGCCGAAGAGGAGGACGAGGGGCGTGGTCAGCGCAGGGCCGAGTGCGAAGCCGACGTTACCGCCCACGGAGAAGAAGCTCATCCCGCGCGCCCGGCCCGACCCTGAGACATAGTTGGCGAACCTCGCCGCCTCGGGGTGGAACGCCGCCACCCCGATACCGCTCATGACGACGCAGAGCAGGATCACGGGATAGGTCGGTGCCACGCCGACGAGCGCCATTCCGCACCCCGCTAGCAATACGCCGAGCGGCATGAGGGCGTGCAATGGCCGCCTGTCCGAAAAGATGCCGAACAAAGGCTGCACGATCGACGAGCTCACGGTCGCGGCGAACAAGAGAGCGCCTGCCGCGGCCAGGGAGATGCCCCGCTCCGAGATCAGGAAAGGCAAGAGCGCCGCCACGGCGCCCTGGTTAAGATCCGTGAACAGGTGCCCCGCCGACAGCCCGGCCATCGCCCTCCGGTCGACGCCTTTGTTGGAGATCTCGCTCAATACAGAGTCCTTCTCGAACTGCGGCCTTCGCCGAAAATCCTATCAGCCTTCTGAAATTTCGTAAGGGGCGAGAGCCTTGACCCCGCCGGCGCGAAGCTCCGAGAGCGCGAGCCACATCTCCCCTATCGCGTCCACAGCGCTCTGCGCGGGCTCTCCGGGAGAGGGACGTCCGCTTCTTGGCGGGTTTACCTTCGCCAGCACCCCTGGTACGTCCCGCTCTATGCCGCCGAGCTCCCTCGCCTTGCGCAGCGCTTCCCTGAAACCGCCGGTCTCGTCGACGAGACCGAGATCCAACGCCTCAGCACCCGTCCACACCCTTCCTCCGGCGATACCTTCGAGGTCGAGAAGGTCTATTCCGCGTCCCCGCGCGACACGATCCTTGAACTCGGCGTAGATGCGCCCGATCTGGCCTTCGATCACCCGCAGTTCGTCAGGGCTGGGCCGGCGGCTCGGATCGAGAAGTCCGGCGCGCGCCCCCCGCTCCAGCGCGACGGGGTTGATGCCCAGTTTTTCGTAGAGTCCGAGTGCGATCGGACGGATGGCCAGCACGCCAATCGAACCCGTGAGCGTGCCGCGGCGCGCGACGACGTGGCTCGCCGCCGCCGAGACGTAGTAACCGCCCGAAGCGGCCGCGTTCCCCATTAGGACGACGACCGGTTTCTTGGCGCCGATGCGTTCGACCTCGCGCCAGATCAGATCCGAAGCCAGCGCGTCTCCGCCGGGCGAGTCGACATGAAACAGCACGGCGGAGATCCTCCGGCTCTTCTCAGCCACCCGCAGCGCGGCGACGACGGAGTCGCTCCCCGCCTGCTCCCCTCCCACGAAAGGCAGCGGGACGGGCAGTCTCCTGCTCCTACCCCGCACTATTGCCCCAGAGAGGGTGACGAGCGCGACCTTCTTCCTGGACCGCCTCCTGTAAGGCATGCGCAAGGACCCCTGCGCCCTGCCCCACTCGGCCAGGGTGGCCCGCCGTTCGTCCGACCCGAGCCTCTCAGGCAACCCGTCCTCGTAACAGACGCCGTCGAGCAGGCCTTCCGAGAGGGCTTGCTCAGCGCCATAAGGGGCCAGGTCTATCCTGGCGCGCACTGCTTCGCTGGAGAGACCTCTGCCTTCGGAGATCGCACCGATGACCTCCTCGAAGCGGCGGTCGAGGAGACGCCCGGCCTGCTCGCGGGACTCGCGGGAGAAGTCGTCTCTGACGAATCGTTCGCCGGCGGACTTGTAAGGCGATACGGCGACGACCTCGACTTCGAGGCCGAGGTTATCGAGGGCTTCTTTGAGGAAATCTACCCTGGCGCGGATACCAACGACGTTCAGATCGGCGAGCGGGGTGGCCAGGATCTCATCCGCCGCGCACGCGAGGTAGTAGGAGCGTATGTCCGCAGGGTCAGCAAAATAGGCAACGACGCGGCCGCCGCGAGAGCGGAACGCGAGGATCTCGCGTCGCAACTCTTCGATGGCTGCCCACCCTGCATCGAGGTTCTTGATGCGCAGGACGACCCCGCGCGGGCGCCCATCGGCGGCTATACGGTCGAGCCACAGGCGCAGCCTCTCGAGCGTCGGCGGGCTCGGGCCCCGAGACAGGCGGCGCCTGAGGAAGCCGACAGGCGTCTCGAACTCGGCCAGAGGCCCCTGGATCTCGATCCAAACGTACTCCGGCGGCCTGCCGAGTAGACGCGCGCGGGCGTTGCGAAGCAGGCGCCAGAGGTTCACCAGTGCATCGGTAAGAGGCGACATCTGGAGGCTATAGTACACCGCGGCACGAAAAACGCCGTATGATAAACTCGCAAACAGGAATGGTTACTGATCACCAAACAGCGCAAGAGGATAAGTCGGGCGTGCTCGTGCCCGACGTCAGAGAGAAGCTGCGCAGGTCAGGCTACACCCTCACCTCCCAGCGCAGGGCCATTCTAGAGGCGCTGCTGAGATCCGAGGGACACCCTTCGGCCGAGGACGTATACCTGATCGTCAAGCGCGAGAACCCTCGCGTGGCGCTTGGCACGGTCTACCAGGCGCTCTCGGTACTGGAAGAAGTCGGCGTTGTCGGCTCCAAGCACTGGGCGGAGTCCCCTACGCGCTACGACCTCAACGTGGAGCCGCACCTCGACATCAGGTGCATCCGTTGCGGTGAGGTCTCAGAGGTCCCTGGCGTCGCACTCGGCGCCGTGGAAGAACAGATTCGCGACAACACTCCTTACAGGGTCACCCGCGCGACCATGGTCGTCGAGGGCCTGTGCCCAGTCTGCCTGGACGACGAGTAAGAGGGGTCTTTACCGCGGGCCTGCCAGGAGTTACCCTTTCGACCAACGTGGCATTGTGGGTAACACAGGAGAGGCGATCATGAGCGAGGATCCCAGGGACAAGGCGGCCGCGCTCGCTGAGGGCATGGAGGCGGCCGGCGCCCTGATCGAGAGCCTGGAGCAGGAGGTTGCCGACCTCAGGAGCGACCTCGAGCAGGCATCCGCGGCGCTGAAGGCTGCGCAGGAGGAGGTCTCCTCCAGGGCCGGAGCGCTGGATGAGAAAGAGCAGGCCCGCGTCGAGGCCGAGGGCGAGGCAGAGGATCTCAGAGCGGAGATCTCCGCCCTCAAACAGCGGCACTCCAACGAGCAACTCCGCCTCAGCAACCAGCACATAAACGAGCTCGCCGAGGTTCGCCGGAGGCTCGAGGAACAACGTCGCACCGACGTGGATGCGGCCTCGGCAGGGACTCACCTCGACACCATCAAGGAAGAGTTCAGGCTGGAACGCGAAGCCCTGGAAGCGCGCTACAAGGAAGAGATCTCGGCGCTGAAAAACGCCTCCGAGCACTGGGAGGAACAGCTGAGGACCGGCTACCAGGAGCAGGAGGCGCGCCACGCAACGGAGCTCGAAGCGGCCCTGAGTGCGTCAACCGAGAGGGAGCACGCCCTCGAGCAATCCTTGCGCGAAGACTTCGAACAGAGGCTGGCCGAGGAGCGAAGCGCTTCCGACGAACGCCACAAGGCGGCAGTGCAGGCCCTGAGGAGCGCTGCCGCAGAGAGGGAATTGGAACTCCAGAGAGAAAACACGGCCACGGTAGAACGGCAGCAAGGGGAGATAGAGTCTCTACGCGAGGAGCTCGAAGAGGCCCGCCGTTCTTCGGAGGAGTGGCGCAAAGGCGAGCTGCGTCGGGTCAAGGCGCTCGCCGAGGGTCGTGAGAATGACCTGAGGAAGACGCACGCGGCCAGGCTCGCCGAGACTAAAGAGTCGGCAGACCGTAGGGTCGCGGCCATCCAGGCCCAGAGAGAGGCGGACAACAGGGCGCTAAGGGCGCGCCACGAGGAGGAGACCGCGCACCTCCGGCGCGATTACCAGGAGCGGCTCGCTGCCGAGGACGAGCGCAGGAAGTCGGAGACCTGGGCGCTCGATGAGCGGCTGAGGGAAGCTGCGGTCCGGCGCGAGACCGAACTGCGCGCCTACACGACCCGTCTGAAGGAACTCGAGGCGGCCAGGCTTTCGCAGAAGTCCACTTCACAAGAGGGCCTGGAGCGTGTGGTAGAGCGTTTCGGGGCGGAGATCTCCGGTTTCGAAAACCGCGTCACCGAGCTGGAAGCGGCCCTGGAAGAGTCCGAGGCTCGCAGGAACGAGCTGGAGATGGTACTAGGCGAGATCCGTGCCGGCGGTGAGGAGGTATCCGGAATCACGGCCAGCTCCGACGGCGCCGCAGACGGGGAACCGAAGGGGCGTCTTGAGGATGTCGAGGTCCAGAACATACTGGCCGAAGAGAAGATCGAGGACCTGGAAGCCAGTCTCTCCGAGGCGCGAGAGGAGAGCCAGCGCAACGCCGAACAGCTACAAAGAGCACTGGAGAGCCTCGACCGCCTCTCCGACCCGGCACGCCGCCTGAGGGAGGGCATAGCGCTCTTCAACGAGAGCGAACACGCGAGGACCGTGGCCTCCATCTCCAAGGCCTTCGGCCTCCCCAAGGTCCACGCGGCCCTCGACGAGGGGGTGCAAGGTAGGCCCACGCTCACTTTCCTCTGGGGCGACATGGCCTGGCGCCGCTACGTCTCCGACCCGACGGAGGGGGTCGAGGAACCCAGGGTCTACCTGACCGGTACGGGCGAAGACCCGGCCGAAGTCGAGGCGCCCTTCAGGCAGCCCAACGCCAGGATGGACTCGAGGGGACGGTTGATGATCGGCGTCCAGGCCCGCTAAGCGGGATGAGGAAGGGAACCTTCCTCATCCCGCGCTGGTCAGCATTTCAGCACGCTTCGGCCTGCGGCCTTCGCTTGTCAGCTTGTCAGCAAAAAAGCTGAAGTGCTATCGTCGGCGCGCGACCTTCTGGTTGTGGGCGTAGATCGCCTCCCCGCGGTGAGCCCCGAGGTAGGAGGCCGCCGTCGAGGCTACGAGGAAGACGATGACGAGCCCCAGAGCCCAGGGTCCATCGACGCCTGGCAGGAACCCTTTGCCAAGAGCGAGGTTGAGCGCCGAGGAAAGGACGAAGGCGACGGGGACGATCAGTACCCCGTGAAGGCGATGCCTGAAGGGTGCCTTGTAGCTTGCGGCCATCCCCCCGAAGTAGAACGAGAAGGCGGCGGCAAAGACGAGCAAGGCGAGCGGGAGGGTGGCCGGGCCCTCGCGCTCGAGGCCGAAGATGCGTGTGAAAACTGGCGCGAGTATCCCCTGCACCACGAGTAGACCGACTGCGAGCGCGAGCAGCAACCCTATGCCAACGGCCATGATGCTTCTCATAGGGGCAATTCTAGCAGTCCCCCGGCGTGCCAGAGTAGCCCGGTTCACGGCGGTGCTTCGCCTTTTCGGCTTGTAGGGTGCGTGGTCGCGTAGTACCCTCTTGCCTCGTGAGCAGGCGCGCGCTTACCCGCAGAGAATTCCTCAAGATGACCGGTGCCGGGATGGCAGGGGCCACGCTGCTCGGCGCGACAGGATGCGACCTCACAGAGCGCATTCGCAACTTCAGGAACGATCCCCCCGGCGTCAAAGAGGGCACTAACGTGGTGCTGATCATCATCGACAGCTTGAGGAAGGATCACGTCGGCGCCTACGGCAACGATAGGATACAGACCCCCAACCTGGACGCCCTCGCAAAGGACAGCCTGCGCTTTACCAGAGCCTACCCCGAGTCCATACCGACTATGTGCGCGAGGAGGGCGATACACACGGGGTTCAGGACCTGGCCGTTCAGGGACTGGATACCGCCCAAGGGTGAGGACATTATCCTGCAGGGCTGGGAACCAATACCAAACTACCAGACGACGCTCGCCGAGATGATGCAGGCGGCGGGGTACGGGACCTACTTCGTGACGGACAACATGCACCAGTTCAAGCCCTCTTACAACATCCACCGCGGCTTCGACGTCTTCGACTTCTTCCGCGGCCAGACCACGGACAACTACAGGCCAGCCTGGACGTACCCGAAGGACAAGGTAGCCCAGGCCCTCCTCAAGGGCAACATCCCCGCCATGACGGGCCAGATGCGCCAGTACTTCGCAAACGTAAAGGAGAGGAAGACGGAGGCCGACTGGTTCTCCCCCATGGTCTTCTCCCAGGCCTCGGACTACCTCGACATCTTGAGCAAAGGCGGGCCATTTTTCCTTACCGTGGACAGTTACGACCCGCACGAGCCCTGGGACCCGCCAGATAAATACGTCGAGATGTACGACGACGAGCCCTACAACCTCAAGGAGCCGTTCTCGGTGATCTACGGTCCGAGCAGCTACCTGCTGCCGAGGGAACTCGAGAGGATGAAGGCGCGCTACTCGGCGGAGGTAACGATGATGGACCGCTGGCTAGGCCGCTTCCTCGACAAGATGGAGGAGTTGAACCTCTTCGACAACACCCTCCTCATACTCCTCTCCGACCACGGCGTCGCCCACGGCGAGCACGGCTACACGGGCAAGCCCGACAACGTGCTCTGGCCCGAGGTCACGGACATACCGTTCCTTCTGAGGCACCCAGAAGGCAGAGGAGCTGGCCAGACGAGCGACTACTACGCCTCCACCCACGACGTGACGCCAACGATCCTCGGCTCCCTCGGGATCGAGCCGCAGCAGGAGCTGGACGGCCAGGACCTCTCCGTCATACTCGGAAGCGGAGAACCCGAGGCGAGGCCCCACTTCTCGGTCGGCTACAACGACCATGTCTGGACCCGCGACGACCGCTACGTCATGTTCAGCACCAACCAGGGCGCGGACGCCAAGCTCTACGACGTGCGGCAGGACCCTGGTATGCACAACGACATCGCGGGGAATGAACCCAACACAGTCAAGCGGATGTTCGAGGGGTACGTGCTAGAGGACGCAGGCGGTCCCCTGCCTACCTACGACTACGGCACAGCAGCGGGCTAACCCGCTGCGATTATGGCCAAGCGAGCTACTCGCGCGACTAGCCCTGAGCCCCCTCCTGCGCATCTTCCTGCTCGGGCGCCTCGTCGGGCCCGAGCTCCGAGAGTCCCGCCAGGTAGGCCCAGGGGCATCCTGGACGCATACCGAGCATCTCCGTGAAACGTGACTCCGGTCGGACGGATCTCGTCATCAGGTGCTTAGCCGGCATCTTTTCCTTCTTCCAGGCGAACGACCAGCTCGACGGTGTGATGGTCAGGGTTTCCCGAAACGCGCACCTCATCGACCATGCTCTCGATCAGAAACAGTCCCCAGCCCCGCGGCGTCTGCGCGCCGCCCAGCTTGGCCAGCAAGTCAGGCCCTTGCGCCGTCAGGCTCGGTAGAGGACCGCTACCCCGGTCGATGATGCGCACCAACAGGCGCTCCTTCAGTAGCAATACCTCGATCTTGACGGGGACTCCGGGATCATACCTGTTGCCGTGCTCCATGGCGTTCATCGTCGCCTCGGCCACGGCGGTCTTGAGTCTCTCTAGACGCCTCTCCGAAAGACCCAGCTCCTGCACCGCCTCGGCGACCTTCTCCATCGCCAACCGCTCGTTCCCCGGCTCACTGGGAAGGGTAAAGTGGGTCAGAATTCGCCGATCGCCGTCACTGTCCGTCGCATCCGGTCGCGAGGGGGTCCTGCGATCCCTCATGCCGGCCTTCGACCTCTTCAGGGTGACCAGGGTGATGTCGTCCTCCTGCTCCGAGTCCTCTCCCGTGAAGCGGGTCAGCTCGGCCAGCAGAAAGTCGACGAGCTCCCCGCCGCTACCCGCGGCCTGGACCATGATCAGCTCTCGAAGCCGCGGGAAGCCGAACATCTCGCCTTCAGTGTCGTGAGCCTCTACCAACCCATCACTGTAGAACAGTAGATCGTCCCCCGCCGCGAGAACTGCTTCTGCTTCCTCGTAGAACATGCTGGGCATCAGGCCGAGCGGCATACCCCTCGCTCTCAGCTCCCGCGCATCGCCGTCCCGCTGCAAATAGGGCAGGTCGTGGCCGGCGTTGGCGTAGACGATCCGGCCGCTCTGTGGATCGAGGACTCCATAGAAACAGGTGACGAACGTGCCTGAGGGTATGTATGCATACAGCACTTCGTTGGCTTCCGCCAACACCCGCCCAGGGGCGATATCCCCTCTTTTGGCGACGGCGCGAAGCACGCTCTGGGTGTTGGCCATCACCAGGGCCGCCGCGATACCCTTGCCGGAGACGTCGCCTATGACGACGCCAACACGGCCGTCCTGCAAGCGGAGGAAGTCGTAGAAGTCGCCGCCTACCTCTCGTGCTGGTTGGTAGTGGTATGCAATCTTCCAGCCTTCGAGCTTGGGCAAATCGTCGGGGAGCAGGGCGTGCTGGATGCTGCGTGCCGTCCCCAGTTCCTGCTCGACCGAATAGTAGAAGCTCTCCAGCTCCTTGTTGGCTACCTCG
>Ga0136610_1000006_pt1 | contig 37627 bp, 38 predicted proteins | sample AntDrymUQ1342206_2_FD_104804 | JGI IMG/M metagenome (GOLD analysis project Ga0136610, IMG submission 104804) | Polar desert sand microbial communities from Dry Valleys, Antarctica - metaG UQ134 (22.06) | ecosystem: Environmental > Terrestrial > Soil > Desert | place: Antarctica: Dry Valley...
ACGATACGACCCCCATTTTCCTGCGCCCACTCGTGCTCGCTCGAGTACCGGCGATCCTTTGGTAGCTCCACCCTCTTTCCCTCCTCCACCCTCTTTCCCTCCTCCACCCTCTTTCCCTCCCCCACCCTTTCCCCTCCTCCACAAGTATATTTGTTGACTTGTCGGCAAATATCTAAGTAATGAATCTACGGACCAAAGGCCCTGCGTGCGTAGGCTGCTCCGACGACCCAATACAGAGCAGTCCCGATCAGCACGAGGATCAGGCCGGCCGTGCGCCAGGACTCACCAAACCCCCAGCTCGTGGCCGCTACGTCCATCAGAGTAAGCCCTGTAAGGAGCGCCGCGGTGGCGACCTTGCCCGGCAGGCTGACGGGTATCGCCCTGCTGCCCCGCCCTTCGAGCAGCAGCCAGCCCCCCACGAGCAGAGCGTCGCGTGCGACGAGCGCAGCGGCGACCGCGAGGGGAAGCTCACCAGCGCCAACGAGGGCCACAGCAAGGGCGGCGATAAAGATCCGGTCCGCCACGGGGTCGAGCAGGCGGCCGAGCTCGGACACCGCATCCATCCGGCGCGCGAGATAGCCGTCGAGCCAGTCTGTGCTCGCTCCCACCGCATACAGGATCACGGCCGCCTCGGTCCTCCCCGACACGAACAACCACACGAAGATGGGCACGGTGCCAAGGCGCACGAACGACAGCACATTGGGGACCGTGAGCACGCGCCGAGTGGCCGCTCCGGGAGTCGAGGTCACCTTCGCCCTCCCTCTAGTGGGTGGAGAACAACACGATCTGGTCGGGACGGCCGGATTTGAACCGGCGACCCCTGGTCCCCCAGACCAGTGCGCTAACCAAGCTGCGCCACGTCCCGTGAGGCAATCATACCCCCGGGCCTCACCACGGCTCAGGGAGCGCGGAGACCTGGCGTCGCGGCGGGTCCCACCACGGGTCACGGAGCGCGGAGACCTGGCGTCGCTGCCGGGCCTCAGGGCCGGCGGGGCGTGTCCCCTGAGGCTCTTTGCCTGACCCTGATGGCGATCGGGCTCCCGGCAAATGCCCCCGTGGCCCTGATCTGGTGCTCGATGTAGCGCACATAGGCGGTCTCGATCGCTCCCGTGGTGAAGAGCACAACCGTCGGCGGGGACACACGTGCCTGGACCGCGTACAAGATCCGGATTGCCCGCCCTCCGGTCCTTGAGTGCGGGCGACGCTCCTGTGCATCGCGCACAAGGCGGTTGAGCTCAGCCGTAGCGAGACGGTACCGGTGCGAAGCGATCGCCTCGTCGACGGCGGGCAGCAGCCGGGCCATCCCCCGCTTGGTAACGGCGGACGTCCGCACAACGACCGCCCAGTCGAGAAAGCGCATACGCGCGGTCAGGTCGCGCTCGAGTCGATCCACCTCGAGCTCATCGGAGGGAATGAGATCCCACTTGTTGAACACGAGGACGCAGGAGCGGCCCTCGGCCACGATCTCCTGAGCAATGCGCTGATCGTGAGCGGTGATCCCGGTCGAGGCGTCGGCCACGAGCACGACCACGTCGACGCGCCGAAGCGTCGCCCTCGAGCGGAGCCAGCTGAAGTACTCGATGGGATCCTCGATGCGCACGCGCCTTCGCATCCCCGCGGTGTCCGCTATGCGAAGGACACGCCCGTCGGGCATGGCGAGGTGAGAGTCAACGGGGTCGCGGGTCGTGCCGGGGGAGGCGTCGACGATCGAGCGCTCGGCGCCGAGGAGGGCGTTGAGGATGGACGACTTGCCGACGTTGGGCCGGCCCACGATGGCCGCCGCCGCCCACTCCCGGGAGGGGCTTGGGTCGCCGGGAGCGAGTCGGCCGATGACGGCTTCGAGAAGGTCTCCCGAGCCCCGTCCGTGCACCGCCGATACGGCAACGGGGTCCCCGAGCCCGAGCCGGTAGAAGTCCGCCGCCCCCGGCTCATCGGCCGCGCCGTCGACCTTGTTGGCGGCCACGATCACGGGTTTGCCCGAGCGCCTCAGAAGATCGGCGACGCGCAGGTCGTCCTCCGTGGGACCTGCGACTGCGTCGACGACGAAGAGGATGAGGTCTGCGACCGCGATCGCTATGTGAGCTTGCTCTGCGACCTGCGCTTCGAGTCCCTCTACCCCCGCCTCGAGCCCACCCGTGTCGATGATCTCGAAGCGCCGCCCCGCCCACTCAGCGTTGAAGGCTCGGCGATCGCGCGTGACGCCGGGGGAGGCCTCGACGATCGCCTCGCGCCGCCCGATGATGCGGTTGACAAGCGACGACTTGCCGACGTTGGGACGTCCCACCACCGCCACTACCGGCACCCCGCCTCCGGCGTTTCCGCTCTCGCCGGGGCGAGCCTGGGCCACGCTCACCCCTCTGGTTGCACTGTGATGAGGCCGGGCACAGCACGGGTGATGATGGCAAGCACCTGGTCGACGACCTCACGGACGTCTTTGCCCGTGGAATCGACCACGACGGCGTCCGGGGCCCGCACGAGGGGCGACTCCGTCCGTCCGGCATCGGCGGCATCGCGTGTCGCGATCGCCGCCGCCGTCTCGTCGAGCGAGGACTCAGCGCCTGCGGGAAGCTCCTCGAGGCGCCGGCGGGCGCGCTCCTCGATGGCCGCGGTGAGATAGAGCTTGACGGCAGCGTCTGGGAACACCACAGAGCCGATATCCCGGCCCTCCATCACGACGCCGTCGCCGGCAGCGAGACGGCGCTGGCGATCGGCAAGATGCCGGCGCACGCCGGGCCGGGCGGCCACAGCGGACACGACGCCGTTCACCTCGGCCCCTCTTATGCGCGCACTCGCTTCGACGCCGTCGATCCAGACCCTGTTCCCATCCACCTCGATGTCAAGCGTGGACGCAAGCTCCTCGATGGCCGTGCTCGACTCGCCCTCGAGGCCCCGATCGAGCACGCCGAGGGCGACGGCTCTGTACATGGCGCCAGTGTCTACGTGCTTGAAGCCGAGCGCGCGGGCGACCTCACGTGCGATCGTGCTCTTCCCCGCTCCGGCGGGCCCGTCCATCGCGATTATCACCGTCATCGGGGACTGCCTCCCCTGCCGACCCGGTCGAGGAGGCCAAGAAACTCAGGGAAGGATGAGTCGACGGCGTGCCAACCTTCGACCTCAACTTTGCCTTTGGCAATCAGCCCCGCAACCGCAAAGGCCAGCGCCACCCGGTGGTCGCCGTGCGAGTCGACGACCCCTCCGCGCAAGGCACAGGGGCCCCTTATCACCAACCCGTCATCGAGGGCGTCGACGTCGGCACCCAAAATCTTCAAGCCCTGGACGACGGTTGCGATCCGATCCGACTCCTTGACCCTTAGCTCCGCTGCGCCGCTGATCACCGTCTCGCCGGTCGCTTGCGTCGCAGCGATCGCGAGGATCGGAAGCTCGTCGACGAGCCTCGGGACGATGGCGGCGTCGATGGCGGCTGCACCGAGCTCACCGGCCCGCACCCTGATGCAGCCGGCGGGCTCCCCGCCCAGATCCACGGGCGAGCCGACCTCGATCCGGGCACCCATGGCCTCGAGCACCTCGAGGGCCCCGGTCCGGGTGGGATTGAGGCCAACCCCCGTGACGGTCACATCGGAGCCCGGCACAAGCGTTGCGGCGACGACGAGGAACATCGCCGAGGAGATGTCGCCGGGGATCCTCCTGGCGACGGGCGCGAGGTCCTCATGGCGGCCCGCCACCGAGCTCCATTGCCCCCGCCGTTCGATGGGAACACCGACCGCAGCGAGCATCCGCTCGGTATGGTCACGGCTGGCCGCAGGCTCGGTGACCGTGGTGCGTCCGTTGGCCCGCAACCCCGCAAGGAGCAAGGCGCTTTTCACCTGAGCGCTCGCTACGGGAAGGACGTGGTCGACCCCTGTGAGCTCCGAGCCCCTGACCAGGAGCGGGGTTCTGTCGCCCCCTGCGCGCCCGTCGATGGTGGCGCCCATGGCCCTGAGGGGTGCCACGATCCGCCCCATCGGCCGTCCCCCGAGCGAAGCGTCACCCGACAGAAAGAAGGCGCCTCGAGCGGCCGCCAAGACCCCAAGCATGAGTCGCAGCGTGGTCCCCGAGTTGCCTGCATCGAGCACGTCTGTGCTCTCGGTCAGGCCGGACCATCCACAACCCTCAACTTCAAGCTGAGACTTTGCAGGGTCGCCGGCAACGGCGGCCCCCACGGAGCCGAGGATGCGCGCGGTTGCCGCGACATCGAGGCCGCGGCCCACCCCGGTCAGAACCGAGCGGCCGCGCGCCAGCGCCGCCAGGATCAGGGCGCGGTGCGTGATCGACTTGTCTCCGGGGACGCCAAGCTCCCCCACCAGGGGGCCGAGGGAGGTGAAGGATTGGCGATCCGACGATTTATTCATTAGGGGCTTCATCGCCTAGTTATTTAGTTACCTAGTCGCTAAGTCGACTAGTGGTCATGTCTCCGGACCCCGCCGACCTTTCGACTCGGTAGCCGAGGATCGTTAGCGCCTCCGTCAGCTCGTCCGCCCTGTCCTCGCCCGTGATGACCAACTCCAGGCGGCCGCCCCCACCCTCCGTCGAATGCACAACCCTGAGGTCCTCGATGTTCGCGCCGAGCTCGCCTGCCGCAGTCGTCACCTGGGCGAACACGCCGGGCCGGTCCGGCACCATGAAGCTCAGGGTCACAGGCGGGCCGCCGTACTCGGGTTTGGCGAAGAGGCCGAGTCGCGCTCTGCGCGACGACTCCAAGAAGGCGCGCAGCTCGGCCCAGTGCTCCTGCGCGATCATCCCGGCGATGCGATGGAGGCGCCCCCGCAGTCCGTCCAAAGCCTCAAGTACCGCCTCGCGGTTGGATCGCAATATCGCGATCCAGAGGTCGGGGCTGCTCGCTGCGATCCTGGTGACGTCCCTGAACCCGGGCCCAGCAAGTTCGAGCAGGGCGTCTCGGTCCCCCGCCGCCGCCGCGACGTCGACCAAGGCGCTTGCGGTTAGCTGCGGGACATGGCTGAGCCGCGCGACGAGGGCGTCGTGCACGACGGCATCCACCGCCACCGGCTTGGCGCCGAGCCCCGATGCGAGCCGCGCCACCCTCGAGTAGGCGTCTGCAGACGTCGTGGAGGTCGGCGTGAGGATCCACCACGCCGCATCGAACAGCCCGGCGTCGGCGGCCCCGACGCCGTGTCGCTCGGAACCGGCCATGGGATGCCCTCCCACGAAGCGATCGCCGAAGACGTCCTCACCATTCGCCACCGCCTCCCGTTTTGCGCTGCCGACGTCCGTGATCACCGCCTCAGGCGATACCGCTCCGGCGAGGTCGCGGCACACGTCGGCGATCGCATCCACGGGAGTCGCGACTACCACAAGCCCTGCCCCTTTCACCGCCGAGGCCGCCGAGGGCGCCGGCCGGCCGATTGCGCCACAGGCCACCGCCGCCGCCAGAGCATCGGGGTCGGCGTCATAGCCGGACACAAGCAGCTCAGGCTGCCCGGAGCGCAGACCGAGCGCGATCGAGCCGCCGATCAGCCCTGTACCAATTACTGCTACCTGCTCGGTCACACCTCAACCTTTACTTGAGGGATCATTCGCTCAGATCGGTGCGTAGCCGGCGGGCCTCGCCCAGGTACACATGGCGGAGCTCGGCCCGCTCTCGATCGCTGTAGAGATGGACGAGCACCCGGATGCAGCGCGCCACGGCGCCGGGAACCTCGATCTCGCGGGCGCAAAGCAACGGCACCTCGGAGATGCCGATCTTTCTCGCAGCGGCCGCTGGGAACTCTGCGGAGAGATCGGGAGTCGCAGTGAAAACCAGGCTCACGAGGTCGTCGTGCCTCACGCCGTTGCGATCGAAAAGGGTCTCGAGCAACTCAACCGTGGCGTCAACGATGGCGGCCGCTTCGTCGCCAACCACGGTCGTTGCCCCCCTCAACGCCGTGAGGCGGCCGCTCAACGAGCCCTCCCCGGCCTACTTATCAACTCGTTCCCTTATCTATGAGTGGATTGATCGATATGTCTATAGATCGCAGGAGCGGTAAAGAGCACGCACATCCGCCATTGATAACCGACGCACGGTGCCGGGCTTGAGGCGGCCCAAGCTCACGGGCCCGACTCCGATCCGCACCAACCTCGTCACCGGGTGGCCGACGGCATCGAACATGCGCTTCACCTGGTGGTTGCGACCCTCGGTGATCGTAAGCCGGACGAGGCTCCCCCCGGTCGAGCGCTCGATCAGCGTCGCCTCGGCGGGCTTCGTCATACCGTCCTCAAGCGGCACACCCCTCGACAGCTCCTTGACGGCCCGCGCGCCGAGCGCGCCCGACACATCGGCAAGGTAGGTCTTTGGTACCTCATAGCTTGGATGGGTCAACCTGAACGTGAGCTCGCCGTCGTTGGTCAGCAGGAGCGCCCCTTCTGTGTCGATGTCGAGACGGCCGACGGGCCACACGCGCACCGGTATGTCGACGATGTCGAGCACCGTGCGCCTCCCCTCGGGGTCGGCCGCTGAGGTGACGACGCCGGGGGGCTTGTTGAGCAAGTAGTGGACGAGCTCGGCCCCAAGCGGCACGCGTGAACCGTCAAGCTCGACCACGTCGCTCGCGGGGTCGATCCTTTGCCCGAGGCGGGCGGTGCTCCCGTTGACTCTTATCCTTCCCGCCGATATCCACTCTTCGACCGTGCGCCTCGAGCCCACTCCGGCGCGTGCGAGCACCTTCTGGAGACGTTGCCCCTCACCGCTCACGCCCCCGGAGACAGCCTCGCCTCCATTGCCTCGATCGCTTCGGCATCGGGCATGAACCCGGCGAGCGGAGGGAGCGCTTCGATCGAACTGAGCCCCATCTTCTCGAGAAAGTCATCGCTAACAACGAGCAGGCTCGGACCCCCCTGACCCTGAGCGCGCGCGGTGTCGACGACAAGGCCCCTGTGAACGAGCGTCCTCACCACCCCATCCGAGTCGACACCCCGTAACTCGGCGATCTGCGATCTGGCGATCGGCCCCCGGTAAGCAATGATCGCAAGCACCTCGAGGGCGGGGCCCGACAGTCTGCCGGCCCGGTCGCCGATCACGAAGCGCTCGAGCCACGGAGCCGAGTCGGGGTGGGTGTAGAGCCTCCAACCGGTCGCCGTCTCCCTCAGAACGAATCCGCGCTCGGCGGACTCATAGTCGGCGGCCAGGTCACTCAGCAAAACCTCGACCTCGGCTTTAGGCTTCTCGAGCACCTCCCCGATCGCCCCTGCGGGCACCGGGTCACCCGCGAGCAGCAGGATCGACTCCACGATCTTGCGGTCCGGCACGGTCATGCGCCCTCCTCTCTCATCCAGGTAAATCGTCCAAGTGGACATGGCCAACGGCGACCGACCCCGTCCACGCCGCCCGGATGTCGCCGAAGCGCCCCTGCTGTGTGAGCTCGACCGCGCCCGACTTGTAGAGCTCGAGCAGAGCGAGAAACCTCACCACAACCTCGTCCCGTCCTGCTGCGCGCCCGCACAGCTCCTCGAGGGTTGCGCCATCACGCCCCGCCAGGGAGCGCGCCAGCTCGGCTATGACCTCGGGCAGAGAAGCCCGCGCCGGGGCAACGTAGGAGGTATCAAGCTCGTGGCGGGGCCGGGGGATGAGCGCTGCAGCGGCCGCCAGCGCGAGGTCGGCGACCGACGTCGTCGCCAGGGGGTCGGGTCCGAGGTGAGCGTAGCGCTCCTCGAGGCCCACCACCCGTGGGTGCCACCCCTCGCCGCGCTGCAGGGCGGCAGCGATGAACGCCCCCGCCTCCCTATACGTTGCCGTCTCAACCACCCTGGCAAGCAGCAGGTCCCGCTGCTCGAGGAGCGTGGGATCCACCGCCCCCTCGGCCGCCTGGGTGGGCAGCAGGCGCGCAGCCTTGAGCTCGAGTAAGGCGGCGGCCACAACCAGGAAGCCGGTGGCGGTCTCGAGGTCGAGCTCCGGCATGTCGTCGAGGACCGCCATGTACTCGTCGGTTATGGCCGACAACGAGACCTCGTAGATGTCCACCCGCCTGCGGGTGATCAGGTTCAAAAGGAGGTCGATGGGCCCCTCGAAGGCCCCCGCCTTGACCTCGTAGGTCATGTCGCGCTCAGGTCGTGGCGGGGTCCCATGCGCGCACCCACTGTCGCCAAGTGTGACGACTTGTCTGCTTGTCGACTTAGCAACTTCACCACTACTTTTGGGGGTTCATCGCATCGCCGAGCATCGCTCAAGCCTATGTCCGCCGCCCCCGGAGAAAACGTCTTTAGGCGATCACGAAGGCGCGGCGCGCTCGGGCAGCCCGACACGCGCCCTGACGTCACGCATGGTCGTCTCCGCCACCTCGGCCGCCGCCGCTGCCCCAGAGCCGAGCAACCGCTCGGTCTCGGCCCGATCGGAGATGAGCTCGTCGTAGCGCTGCCGGATGGGCGCAAGGGTGGCGACGAGCAGATCCGCGAGGGCGCTCTTGAACTCGCCGTAGCCCGCCGAGGAGAATCGCTCTTCGACTGCGGCAACACTCGAGCCCTCGGCAAGCGCATAGAGCGTTATCAGGTTCGTGAGCGCCGGCTTTCCCTCCCCCGCTGCCACCCGGCGCCCCGAGTCCGTGACCGCCGAGCGGATCTTCTTGGTGATCGCCTCGGGTGGATCGATGAGCAGGACCTTAGAGCCGGGCCCCCCCACGGACTTGCTCATCTTCTGGGTCGGGTCGTCGAGCGACATGATGCGAGCGCCCGAGGCAGCGATCTCGGCGTGGGGGGCCACGAAGGTGTCACCGAAACGCCTGTTGAAACGGACGGCGAGATCCCTCATCAGCTCGATGTGCTGCCGCTGATCCTCTCCCACCGGAACGCCCGACGCCCTGTAAAGGAGCACGTCTGCCGCCTGGAGCACGGGATAGGTGAACAGCCCGACCCCGACCGACTCCGAGGCGCCCATGGATTTCTCCTTGAACTGCACCATCCGCCTGAGCTCACCCATGCGGGCGACGCAGCTCAGGATCCACGACAGCTCGGCGTGGGCGGGGACCTGCGATTGAACGAACAGCCCGGAACGCTTCGGATCGAGCCCGCAAGCGATCAACAGGGCACCCGTCTCGACCGTGCGGGCCCTCAGCTCGGCCGGCTCCCATGGAAGGCTCATGGCATGCAGATCGACGATGCAGTAAAAGGCGTTTCGAGCTTCCTGAGCGGTGACCCAGTGGCGCACGGCCCCAAGGTAGTTCCCAAGGTGAAGCTCACCGCTCGGTTGAATCCCGCTAAAGACCCGCCCACTTCGGGCCTCCCGTTGGGCCATACCTAAAGCTCTCCTTTATCTAGAGGATCGGGTCGATAGGTTGTCTGGATCTACCAATGCCCAAGCAGTGATGTTCGGGCAGCCTGGCCCTAGACTACAAAGCAATCATGGGACTAATCTCGCTGCTCCGATCCGAGCCCCTCACGTTCGTGCTGCTAGCGATCTCCCTGGTTGGGGCGATCAGCCTTCACGAGTTCGGCCACGCCTACGCTGCGGACCTGCAGGGCGATCGCCTGCCCCGCGCCATGGGCAGGGTCAGCCTCAACCCGGCCCGCCACCTCGACCCCCTTGGGACCATCGCCATCCTGCTCGTCGGCTTCGGCTGGGGCAAGCCCGTCGAGTTCCGCGCCGAAGCACTCGCATCCCGGCGCTTCGGAGCCGCCATAGTTGCCCTCGCAGGGCCCGGCATGAACCTCGTGCTCGCGGTCATCGGGGCGTTCGGCTTGACCCTGTTGGGGGGCTCCCAGCTCGCGGCAGAGTTCCTCAGCCGCTTCGTGTCGATCAACGTCCTGCTCGCCGTCTTCAACCTGATTCCACTGCCGCCGCTCGATGGCTCGAGGCTGCTCACGATCTTCCTGCCGCCCTCGCAGCAGAAGGTCATCTTCTGGCTCGACCGCTACGGCTTCGTCGTGCTCCTCGTGCTGCTGTTCTTCACGGGCTTCGAGTTCCTGTTCCCCGTGATCGTCGCGGTTCAGGGCTGGATCCTCACCCTTACGGGCGCTGTGTAGGGTTCTCGGCGGCCGCACCAAACGGGTAAACGCTCCCAGGGCCGGCCGGGCACCCGCCGGCTTCAGCGGGGCTCGTCGTTCAGGCGACGCACGAGGACGGAGTCTGAGCGCCTCGCTTCGAAGTCCTCGAGCACGTAGGCAAGTGCGGCTCGAACGATACGGCCCCTGTCGGCGGCGATGCCGTGATCCGCCCTCAACCCGAGGCGTGCGCGTTCCAAGGCCATGAGATCACTAGCCGTACAGTAGAAGGTTATCTTTTCCTCGTGCTTCGGGGCTTTGCGCCCGCCGGCCGGCTCGTCCGTCGTTGTCTCTTCGGCTACTTGTAGATTTGACGCGTTGTCGTCTTGTCGCTCCCGAGACACCTTGCGGCGCCCGGGACCGCCCTCCTCCGAGGTTCGGCGAAACAGCTCGTCAGCTCCTGGCAGGCTCGCGCGGCGAGACACGCTCCATCACCTCCTGGGCAAGCTTCCTGTAGGCGACCGCCCCGGTCGAGGTCGGCGCGTAGGTCAAGATCGGCTCCCCCGCTACGGGGGCCTCGGCAAACCGGATGGTCTTGCGGATCACCGTGTCGAAGAGGTAACGGCCGAACGCCTCCTTGACCCTGTCGAGAACTTCCCTGCCGTGGAGGGTCCTGCCGTCGAACATGGTGGCGACGATGCCATCCACCTCCAGTTTAGGGTTAAGCAATTCGGTGACTCGTTCGATCGACTGCATCAGGTTCGCCATTCCCCTCAGCGCGTAGTACTCACATTCGAGCGGCACGATGACGCCGTCGGCGGCGGTGAGCGCGTTGACGGTCAAGAGCCCAAGCGAAGGAGGACAGTCGACGAGGAAGAGGTCGTAGCGCGGCCTCAGCGGCGCGAGGGCGCGCGCAAGCGCCTGCTCGCGCGCCACCTGTTGCACCAACGTGAGCTCGGCCGCCGCAAGGTCGATGTTGGAGGGAAGAAGGTCGAGGCCCTCGACCGAGGTCGGCAGCACAACGTCGGTGACATTCACGGTGCTGTCGAGGAGCACGTCGTAGACGGTGAGATCGAGGGCGCCGGGATCGATGCCGAAACCGAGGGCGCAGCCCCCCTGAGGGTCGAAGTCGACAAGAAGCACCTTTTGACCAAGCTCCGCGAGGGCGGCGGACAGGTTGACGGCGGTGGTTGTCTTTCCCACGCCGCCCTTCTGATTGGCGAGGGCGATGATGCGCGCCCCGCGCTCCATGTCCACCACCTGCGCCTCCCACTCCTGTCTCCGAGTAGCCAAGGGAACTTGTTGACAAGTCACCCTCGGCGTGGCCCAGGCTAGCGCACGCCCATCATTGGGCGGACGAGAACGCGAACTTAGTTGGTCAGGCTCGCCGCCCGGGCCCGAGCTCGGCGGCAAAGGAAGTCCCCACACGGGGAGACGCCACTTCGAGAAGCTCGGCCACCGTCGCCCCGCAGTCGGCAAAGCTGGCCCTTACGCCGAGGTCGACCCCGGCGGCAAGCGCGTCGCTGGCGCACAGAACGGGGACACGTTCGCGTGAATGGTCGGTCGACGGTGTCGTTGGATCGTTGCCGTGGTCGGCCGTGACTATCAGGACGTCGCGAGGCCCGAGCGCAGCGAGAACCTCCGGCAGGCGCCGGTCGAACGCCTCGAGCGCGGCTGCGTATCCTTTCGGATCGTTGCGGTGCCCGTAGCTCTGGTCGAAGTCGACGAGGTTCGCAAACACGAGGCCCCGCTCGATCCGAAGCGTCGCATCGATGATCGCGTCAACGCCGGCCTCGTTGGACCGGGTCGGCCGTGAGGTGGTCACTCCCCTGCCCGCAAAAATGTCTTTGATCTTGCCCACTCCCCACACCTCGGCCCCCGCCCCTGAGATGATGTCCAGGATCGTTTCGTGCGGCGGCGCTACCGAGTAGTCGTGGCGATCCGGCGTGCGCTCGAAGCCGCCGGGAGGACCGGCGAAGGGCCTTGCGATCACCCGTCCGACCTCGTGGTCGCCCCTCAGGATCCCCCGAGCTGCCTCGCACATCTCGTACAGGCGCTCGAGCGCAATGACGTCAGTATGCGCAGCGATTTGAAAGACGCTGTCGCCCGACGTATAGACGATCGGACGGCCCGTCGCCATGTGCTCCTCGCCGAGGCGATCGATGATCTCCGTCCCCGACGCGGCCACGTTGCCGAGAGTGGACGACCCGATGGCGGCCTCGAAGGCGTCCATGACCTCGGCCGGGAAACCGCCCGGATAGAGGGGAAACGGCCGCTCGAGCACAACGCCGGCTAGCTCCCAGTGGCCCGTGGTCGTGTCCTTGCCAGGGGAGCGCTCGACCATCACACCGAAAGCCCCCTCCGGCTCTTCAACCCGCACGAGGCCCTGAGCCTCGACGATGTTGCCGAGGCCGAGCCGCTCGAGGTTGGGCAACTCCACCCCCCCGACGGCGGCGGCCAAGTTGGGCAGCGTGGCCGATCCCTCGTCGCCGAAGTCCGCGGCGTCGGGGGCGTCGCCGATGCCGACCGAGTCGAGGACGATGAGGATCACAGCGCGCGCGGCGATCGTCGTCATCGCAACAAGGTAACGGGTCCGCCGGCGCGGGCCCGTGCGGCGTATCGCACCGCCTCGGTCTTCAGCCGGGTGTGGTGTAACGGCCGGCGCGGGGATGAGAGGTGATGTATACCTCCCTGAGGCGGCGGTCGCTCACGTACGTGTAGATCTGGGTGGTCGTGAGACTCGCGTGACCGAGCAGCTCTTGCACAACGCGAATGTCGGCCCCCGCGTCCAGCATGTGGGTTGCGAACGAATGTCTGAGCGTATGCGGGGAGATGCGCGCTTCGAGCCCGGCGAGAGAGGCGTGCCGCTTGAGGATCATCCAGCAGCCTTGGCGTGTGAGCCGGCCCCCGCGCGCATTGATCCACAGCGCCCCGCCCGGCCCTGCGGACTGCGACCGTCGCGCGAGCTCGGGTCTCGACGTCACCGCATAGGCCTCCAGAGCCCGTGCCGCGCCTCCTCCCAGGGGGAGAACCCGGCCCTTGCCGCCCTTGCCCGAGCGCACGAGAAGCGACCTCCCTTCGAGGTCGATGTCGTCGACATCGAGGGCGACGAGCTCGGAGATGCGCAGTCCGGCGCCGTAGAGCGTCTCGAGAATCGCGCGATCGCGCGTTCCGAGAAGGTCGGCGCCTGGTTGCTCGATGAGGCTCGTAACCTCGGCCACGGAGATTGCCTTTGGAAGCGATCGCAGGCGAGCTGGAGTACCCATCTTGGCGGTGGGGTCGTCCGCGATGCGGCCTTGAAGCACAAGCCACCGGTAAAGCGACTTCACGGGCACGGCCATGCGCGCCACTGAGGAGCTCTTCAGCGCGGTCGCGGCAGGCGGCCGGCCATCTCGCAGCCGTCCGAGGTAGTCGGTCACGTCCTTGGGTTCTGCCTCGCCCCCGCCGATCCCTCTGATCGCGCAGTATGCGCGCCACCTCACCAAATCTCGACGGTAAGACTCGATGGTGTTGTCCGACAAGCCCCTTTCGAACTGCACGTAGGCAATGAACTCTTCGATCCAGCCGCCGAGCGCATCCTGCGGCGGGGCCTCAGATGACGTCGGCGAGATCGACGCAGTCGAGCCCATGGGCCTCAGCAACGGGACCATTAACCAAAGACCCCTTGTACACATTGACGCCTTTTGCCAGAGCGAGGTCTTGTCTAACCGCGTCCTGGACCCCACGTTCGGCGAGTGCGACAACGTAAGGCAAGGTCTGGTTCGAGAGTGCGTAGGTCGACGTGTGCGGCACCGCGCCCGGCATGTTTCCGACGCAGTAGTGCACGACATCGTCGACGACGAAAGTGGGATCCGAATGTGTCGTCATGCTCGATGTTTCGAAGCAGCCGCCCTGATCGATGGCGATGTCGACGACAACCGCGCCGGGCTGCATACCCGACACCATCTCCTTGGTGACGACTCGTGGCGCCAAGGCACCCGGAACGAGCACAGCGCCGATGACCAGGTCCGCCGACGTGACCGCCTCTTCGACCGAAAGCCGGTTCGAGGACAGGGTGAGGATCCTTCCCTGGTGGATCTGGTCGATGGCCCGCAACTTGTCGATGTTGGTGTCGAGCGCGAGCACCTCGGCCTCCATGCCCTGGGCTATCCAAGCTGCGTTCGCCCCCGCCATCCCCGCGCCTATGACCACAACGCGCGCAGGGCGGACCCCTGATACCCCGCCGAGCAGAACGCCGCGGCCTCCGCGCTCTCGCTCGAGGTAGTTGGCGCCGACATGCGGTGCCATGCGGCCTGCGACCTCGCTCATGGGGGCAAGCAGCGGGAGCGATCCGTCGGGAAGCTCGACCGTCTCGTATGCCACGGCCGTGATTCCGGAGTCAACGAGTGCGCCTGTTACCTCTTTACTTGCGGCGAGGTGAAGGTAGGTGAACAGGACCAGTCCCTCGCGCAGCCGGTGCCACTCTTCCTTGACCGGCTCCTTGACCTTCAAGACCATGTCCGCTTCACCAAAGACGGTGTCGGCATCGGGGACAATGGAGGCGCCGGCGCGCTCGAACCCAGCGTCGGTGATGCTTGAACCCACCCCGGCCTCAGTCTCGATGAGCACGGAATGTTCCGCAACCACAAGCTCACGGACGCCAGACGGGGTGATCGCTACACGGTACTCGTTGTCCTTGAGCTCTCGCGGAACGCCAACAATCACTTTTTGTCACCGCCCCTTTCGGCCTGCTTGCGCGAAGCCAACCCTACAGCCGGGTCTTGGTCAGGTCCTCCTCCAGAGGCCTCTGCGGGAGGGTCCTGGTGGCGGCGCCGATGAGGCCGTGGAAGAGCGGATGCGGGCGGTCCGGCCTGCTCTTGAACTCGGGATGGAACTGCGTTCCAACGAAGAAGGGGTGGCCCTCGAGCTCGATGATCTCGACCAGCGTCCCGTCGGGGGAGTCTCCCGAGGCAACGAGGCCCGCTTGCTCCAGACGCGTCCTGAAGCGCGGGTTGACCTCATAACGATGGCGGTGACGCTCGTAGACGAGCTCCGCCGCGTACGCCTTCGCAGCAACCGACCCCTGCTTGAGGCGGCACGGATAGGCGCCAAGGCGCATGGTGCCCCCAAGCGCACCGAGGTCCTGGCCGGCAAGGATGTCGATAACCGGATAACGGGTGGCCGCATCGAACTCGGTGGAGTTTGCTCCGGCCCAGCCGGCGGCGTTGCGCGCGTATTCGATGACCGCGCATTGAAGCCCAAGACAAAGCCCGAGGAAAGGGACGCCGCGCTCGCGCGCGAAGCGAATCGCTTGAACTTTGCCCTCGATTCCGCGCACGCCGAACCCACCGGGGACGAGGATGCCATCGAGATGCCCGAGCGCGTGGTCGAGGTCGGCGGTTTCGAGGCTGTCGGATGCGATCCAGTCGATGTCGACGCGCACACCGTGTGCGAAACCGGCATGCTTCAGCGACTCGACGACGGACAGGTAGGCATCGGGAAGACCGATGTACTTGCCGATGAGCCCTACCCGAACACTTCTCGTACCTGCTGCGGTGTCGTCGATGCGCGCGACTAGCTCCTTCCAGCCTGTGAGGTCGGCCGCCCGTGGGCTTGCAAGCCGAAGATGGTCGACCACGAAATCGTCGAGCCCTTCGGCGTGCATGACGAGCGGAATCTCATAGATGTTCGGTGAATCGACCGCCGACACGATTGCGTCCGTGCGCACATCGCACAGCAGCGAGATCTTGCGCTTGAGGTCGGGGCTTATGGGCCGGTCCGAGCGGCACACTATGGCGTCCGGCTGGATCCCTATGCTTCGTAGCTCCCGAACTGAGTGCTGCGTCGGCTTGGTCTTGATCTCGCCGGCCGGGGCCATGTAAGGGACCAAGGTGACGTGCAGGTAACAGGTTTCGTCGCGCCCAAGCTCCATGCGGAGCTGGCGTATGGACTCGAGAAAGGGCAGCGACTCGATGTCGCCGACCGTGCCGCCTATCTCAACTATCACGACATCGGCGGCCGAGTCCTCGCCAAGAGCGAGGATCCGCTCCTTGATGGCGTTGGTTATGTGGGGGATCACCTGGACCGTGTCGCCGAGGAACTCGCCTCTGCGCTCCCTTGCAATGACCGACTGGTAGATAGCGCCCGTGGTGACGTTTGAGGTTTTGAACAGATTCTCGTCGATGAGCCGTTCGTAGTGTCCAAGGTCGAGGTCGGTCTCACCGCCGTCCTCGGTCACGAACACCTCCCCGTGCTGGAACGGGTTCATGGTCCCCGGGTCGACGTTGATGTAAGGATCGAGCTTCTGCATCATGACCCTCAAGCCACGGGTCTTAAGCAGACGCCCGAGGGACGCTGCGGTGAGGCCCTTGCCTAGGCTCGAGACCACCCCGCCCGTCACGAACACGAACTTCGCCACCGGTCCTCCTATCTACACGGGCATACGCCACAACCCGCCGGCTGCCCTCGAACAGTTTGCGACGTCCAGGCCTGCGAGACGGACAACCATGGGCAACTCCTGCAACCCCCATGCCGGTGCCCCAGGCGGGCATCCGGGCAAGCACCTCTCACGGCCGCTCGTGGATGTCACGCCACGATACCCCGGTGGGCATGGGGCGCCGGTCATTTGCGGCCGAATCGATCAACGGCCCTCAGGAGGGGGCTCTTCTCGATGGCCTCCGAGAACGACCACCTCTCCGAGGCGAGGTTCACGACGGCAAGCAGGACGACGGCGATGGCCGCACTTGCGCCCTGGACGGAGCCGGCGAGGCCGACCCCGAGCAACGCCCCGAGCGGATTGGCGCCGGCGTCACCAAGCATCCCCTTCTCAGTGAGATCGAGGGCCAGGCAGGCAATCAACGCGCCGAAGGCCCCTGAGGCCGTCACAGCCCACGCCGCCCCGCCCCACACCATCAGCGCGGCCCCAGCTACGAGGGTCACTTTCCCGGCTCGCCCCGGCGCTCGGTCGGTGAGGTTCACCATGTTGGCGGCGAGTGCGACGATCGCACCCGAAGCAAGCGCCGGCCACCACCCGTCGCCCCCTTCCGTAACGAGCGCCCCCGCGCCGAGGCCGCAGACGGCGCCGGCCCCGAGCTTGACCACACCACCCGTTACCCGGCCCCCGCGCGCCGCCTTGAGATGGCCCCCGAAGCCGCGCTCGCGCTCGTCGCCGCGCCGGTCGTCCCACGACCCGGCGAGGAACATGACCACGAGCACGAGTGCTACTGCCGGGCCGGCGCCCCCGGTTCGAGCCGGTCCCCAGCCAAGCGCGCCTGCGAAAGCCGTGCCTGCAAGCGCAACGAGGGCGCCGGTTACAACGGGCCCCCCGAGCACCGCAGGAACCTTGACGCCGCGCACGTTGGTCCGCACCGACCAGCGCGGCGGTGCCCTTAGCCGAAGGCGCGCGAGTGGCCCGGCAACCCCGAACCCGACGAGGCCCGCCGCAAGCATGGTCATCGCCACCTCGACGGTCACGCCGTTTCCTCGCGCTCGAGTGCAAGATGCACCATGACTGCAAGGGGGATGAGGAAAGACAGGATCACGGCCGGGATCACGATGCCGGAATCATTGAGAGCGAAACCAAGCAGCGCCAACACGAGCCCCCCGACGAGCCCCGCCCTCAGCTTTGGAAAGGCGTGCGCGAAGCGCGCCCATCGTCCTCGTGGGCGGGCGAGCAGCCATCCAAGCGCCGCCAACCCGGGAGGCACGAAGTAGGTCCAGATCGTGGTGCGAAAGACCCTGAGGTTCGACTCGGCCTTGCGAAGGACCGTATCGACGAGAACCGCGCCCCCCCTGTCGCGCACATCTTCGAAGAGCCGCGCCAGGTGCGTCTGAGCCTCCGGCGGCCTGGCGAGATCGAGCGCCAGAAAGGCACCCAAAAACAGCACCGCTCCGAGAGCGCTTGCAGCGATCAGCAAGAGGCTCGGGCGTCGCCCTGCAAGCAACACCCACGTCACAACCAGTCCGGGGACGAGGGCTATCACCCCTCCAACGTCGCTGCCGAGCTGAGGTGCGCCGTCCACGATGACGACGTAAGCGAACAGGGCTGCGATCGCAGCGAGAGCCGGGCCGCTGCCGTTGAACCTGTGGACAACGAGCGCTCCGGTCGCAACCGCCGCCGCCCCGAGGACGGCGAAGCCGGTGTTGCCAAGCCCGGCGAAGCGTCCTGCGACTATGGGCGAGTAGCCGAACACAGTGTTCAACTGAAGGCCGGCCCCAACGAACAGGTCGCCCGAGATGACGATCGTCGTAAGCGCGGTGAGCGCAAGCAGCCGGTCGAGCGGCGCTTTAAGGGAGAGCGCGCTCATTGCAACGAGGGCGGCGTCCAGGCCGAGAAGCGCAAGCCAGAACCCGACTGCACCCAGCGCATGTCCGTCGACGATTCCGAGCAGGTAGGTGGCGGGAAAGAACGCGACAACGGCAAGAGCGGCCAGCTCTAGCGCGGTCTCTAGAAACCCGCCTGCGGCGTGAGCACCGCCTCTCTCGCGCCAGGCAAGCAGGGCGATGGTGGCGAGGTTGATCACCACCTGGAAGATCACGTAAGCGGTCGAGACGCTCGCCTGGATCGCTCCGACGAACACAGATTCCTTATCGAAAGCGATCGCCGACGAGATCCTGTCGACGCCCCCGGCTGAAGCGTCGACCCACGGACGCCCCGTCATCGAAGGGGGGCGGCCAAGCCCGAGGTGCTCGAGCACCGTCGGCGCAACGTCGGGAAGAGTCACAACACCCCGTCGCCTCGTCGAGGCGGACTCAAGCGTCGTCCCGCTGGCGAAGCCTGGCCCGGCTGCAACGGCAACGCCAAGATGCGCCTCCGGCGCCCACGCGGGAGAGGTCGGTGAGGTGATCAGCAAGAGATCACGCTGTGGGTCGAGCGCGGCCCGGATGTGGCCGAGGAGCTCGTCGGCGTCCTCGAGGGCCCGTCGCCTGTCGCCGGGCAGGGCGCGGCCGAGGGCGCGGGCGTACCGATCGACCCTCGTCAAATCGCCGGGATCGACGATCACCGACGCACAAGGGACCTCGAGGGCGCGGTCGACGGCGGCAGTGATGGCGCCGGTGTCGGTGCGGACTCCGAAGGGGGCGGAACGGTCCCGCTCCAACAGATCAGGCTCAGACGCCGCCAACTCGACGATGCCGTCCGTGTTCATCGCCGCGTAGAGCACCCAGCGTCCGAGCTGCCCCGGCGTCGGGGCGGGCATGCCGGGATCTGCGTTGCCCACTGCGATAAGGGGGCGGGATCCCATGGCAGAGGCAAGCGCGCCCGGTCTGGCGTTGTAGCCGGCGTCGTTGGCGCGCTCGGTAAGCTCGGCGAGCCCGGCGGCGGCCACAGCGCGCCTGAAGACCCCGCCCGGCGTCCCAGGCTCCGCAGGGGCCCCTGAGACGAAGCCTCCGTCGATCCGGCTGCCCCCTCCGAGAGTTGAATAACCCGAGGAATAAGACGTCCTCGAAGCGATGGTCCTCACCGACATCGATGCCGCCGCCCCCTCGCTCACCGCCTCGAGCAGCGCCGGGGGCCTCGTAGCCGCCACGTCGGCCCAGGTGACGCCGGGCAGCGTGAACACGACCGCGCGCCTGCACCCGGCGCCGGGGCTTGGCCTCTCGGGGGCCGGCGCCGTCTGTTCTGCGGCCCCGGGGGCCGGCGCCGTTTGTTCTGCGGCCCCGGGGGCCGGCGCCGCGCTCCCAGCCGTTCCGAAGATTGCGATCGCGATCACGCCCCCGGCGACCAGCCGGCGTCTAGGGCGCATGCAGGCGCTCCAGGTAGAAGCCCCCGAGGCGGTCGAGCATGGCTTCGGTTGAGAACTCGGCTTCGAGCCGCAGGCGGGCGGCCGCAGCGTAGCGTCGCCCGGTGGCCTCGGACGCAAGCACCTCGGCGAGGGCCTCAGCCAGCGCATCTGGGTCGCCCGTCGGCACGAGCCGTCCCGACTCCCGGTCGGTGATGAGCTCGCCCATACCTCCAACGTCCGTGGACACGACCGGCGTACCGACTGCGACCGCCTCCTGGGCTGCGAGCGCGACGGCCTCCCAGTGCGAAGAGAGACAAAAGACATCAGCGGCAGCGACATAGCCGGCGACATCATCGGTCCATCCGAGGAAGACGACTCGGTCTGCTACGCCCAGATCGGCCGCCAGGGCGCGCAGCTCGGCCTCCTGTGGCCCTTCGCCGGCGATGGCAAGGACGACGTCGCCGGGCAGCCTGGCCACCGCCTCGAGCATGACCTCAAGCGCCTTCTGCGGTGCAAGGCGCGCTGCGGTCACGACCAGTCGGCCCCCAGGGAGGACGCCGAGCTCGCGCCTGACCTCAGCCGCCGGCCGCGCCGGGTCCGGGGACCCAACGCCGAGATGCAGCACCTCGATCCTGTCTGCGGCGCGCGGGATCGTGGCCTTGAGATGATCTGCAATCTGCTCAGACGGAGCGAATGCGTGCGCGCTCAACATCACGGCGAGCCACTCGGCACGCCGGTATACCGATGCCCGCGCGTCACCGAGGACGCCGGAGTGCATGAGGTTGTGAATGGTCACGACGACCTCGGGAGGACGGGCGACGCTTCTGGCCGCGAGCGCGCTGTCGATCCCGGCGCGCAGGCCGTGGGCGTGCACGAGGGCATAGCCGCCGGTCGCCATGATCGAGCGAAGCCGCGCGATTGCGCGCGGATGTCCCCTCGCGGCGCCGTTGGGTATGAGCACCTCCCTAACCGGCACGGGCATGGCCACGGGGCCATCGCTCGGGCCCGCGACCTCGACGACAAGGCCGTCGACGCCGTCGAGCCCGCTCGCTATGCGCGCGACATGAAGGGCTACTCCACCGGCCGAGCGCCCGAGAACCTGAAGCACTCCCAGGGTGCTCACCTGCGACCCAAAGCAAGTGCCGTGACCCGGGCGAGCTCCGGCGAGCGCAGGAGCCTCATCCCCCCGAGGTAGACGCACGCCCCCGCCCCTCCCGCGAGGGCGAGGGTCATCACAGCGTCCGCCTTCGACGTGTCTGGGGCGGCGGCGGCGGCAAGCGCCATGACCGCAAGCGCGGCCCCTCCGACGCCCACCGAGCGTCCCATCGCGCCGATGAGCTGGGGGCCGAGCACGCGCCCCGCGCGCCGGGACAGAAGCGCGGCAAGCATTGCAGCGCCGGCAAGAAAAGCAACGGAATGACCGGCTGCGAGCCCGGGCACCGCCCATCGAGGCTCAAGCACGAAGAACAGCGCAGCTCCCACGATGCTGCTCGTCACCACGGTTCCTGCGTTGACGAGAGCGGGGGTCTTGGCATCCCCAAGCGCGTAGTAGGCGCGCGTCAGAATTAGAAAAGCGGAGTAGCCGGGCAGCCCCACAGCGAAAGCGGCGAGCACGCGCGCCACCAGGGCCGCCCCGGTTCCCGTCATGACCCCATACTCGAGCGACACCGTGGCAAGCGGGCCGGCCACCACGAGCAAGAAGGCGGCGGTCGGGACGAGGATGAAGACCATCATTGCAAGGCCGCTCTGGAGCCGCGCCAGGTAAGCGGCTTCCTCCCCCTTGGCGACGTGCTCCGACATCGCTGTGAACACCACATGGAAGATGGGCGCGGCAAACAGGGCGTGCGGCAGGTAGAAGAACGTGTAGGCCCATTGATAGGCGGCGACTCCCCCCTTCACACCGTTGGCGAGCATCAGCACCACTATCAGCCCGGCCTGGTAGCCGCCCGCATATCCGAGCGCCCACGCGCCGACCCTCGCCCCCTTGCGAACCGCCGGATGCGTTGGGGCGAAGCTGAAGCGAAAGCGCCAACCAAGCGATCTGAGCCCGGGCACGAGCACGAGGGTGAGCGCGACCACGCCGGCCGTCGTACCCGCGCCGAGGACGAACACCTCAGCGCCGGTCACCCCCGTCACCGATGGAGGCCGTCCAGAACGCATCGCCGCATAGGTCAGGTAGACCCCGATCACCACGATGTTGTTTGCGATCGGCGCGACGGCCGGCAGAACGAACCTTCTGTGTGCGTGAAGCGCTCCCGTCATCACCATGCCGGCCCCGTAGAAGATCACCTGGGGCGCAAACAACCTCAGGAATGTACTGCCGAGCGCGATCTCTTGTGCACGCAGGTCTGGATCCCCAACCCCAACTGTGAAGAGGCGCATCGCCAGCGGCGCCGCAAGCCCGAGCACAAGGGCGAGGATGCACAACGCGACGAAGGCGACCGAAGCAAGTGCGTTGGCCGCGTCCCACCCTTCCTCCCGGCGCCCGGCAACGAGGTAGTCGACGAAGGTGGGCACGAAAATGGATGTGAGCACCCCGGCAGCGACGAGCTCGAACACCACATTCGGCGCCGTGTTGGCCGTTTGATAGGTGTTGGCGAGGAAAGTGGTTCCCATGGCCGCCGCAACGACGAGGACTCGCACGAAGCCGGTAAGCCTCGATACCGCCGTCAATAGCGTTATGGCCGCCGCTCCGCGCGCAAGCGAAGCGCGTTCGTCAGCCTCCGGCCGAGACACTAGCTGCTTGGGCTCGGCTCGGGAAGAGGCACGGTATCGGCCTCCGAGCCGTAGTGCGCCGGCGCGCCGCTCTCGGCGAGCTGAAGCCCCATTGCCACTGCGTATTGACCGAGGACGATGTCGGCCTGATCGACCGTCGCGATGATGCCGCCGGCCTCACCATCGGCGCGCACAGCAGCGGCAGGGCCCCACAGGCTGTTGCGTGGCTCAGCGGCGAGCACTCCCGCTTCTCGGCCGGCCAGTCCCACGGCGAGCGAGGTGGTAAGCGGACCGATGTCGAAGAGCGGATCGTCGAGGTTGCCTCCTGCCAGCACGAACAGCGCCCCTGCGGGGGCAAGATCCAAATTTTCGTCGCGCTCGACGGTCACAAAGTTTGCCGCCTCGAGCTCGTCGACGAACAACTGAAGACGGTTCGACGGGTTCCCATCCGGAACGTTGAATCCGGGCGTGTCGGCAGAGGTCGCCGCCCTGCGCCCGAGAGTGGCGCCTACCTCTGCGCGGAGCTCATTGGGCTCGACGGACGCCGAGCCCAATATCCGGGCGAGCTCGGTGCGCGCCTCAGGGTCCTCAAGGGCAAGCTTCGCGGTCAACGTCACCGTCGAAGCGATCGAGCCGTCGGCGACCTCCACGGCCCCACGCACCGATTCCATGAGCCCAGCGTCGCTCCCCTCGAACTCGAACAGCACGACCTGCTCTCCTGCGAGGGCCCCGTCGAGCACGGTAGGAGCCAGCACCTGGAGGGCCTCCTCGCTGAGGCTCTGCCTGTCGATCAACTCGGCGTTGTCCGCCCTGAGCTCGTCGTTTGTGGTCCTGATGCTTTCGATGCTTGTCTCGAGCCGGCCCGTGACGTTTTCCCCTCCCAGCGTTGCCGACCCGAGGAGGATGCCGATCCCGAGTGCAAGAAAGACTGCGACCAGCGAGATGAGGTGATAGCGGAAATCGATCACGAGATTGCGTTCTGGATTCGGATCCACCACAGGGCAAGCTCGAGCCGCAACGTCTCAGACAGTGCGATGACTATCACCATGGTCACGAGCGCAGCCGCAAGCAGCAGCAGGATGTCTCCGCGCCGAACGCGTCCGCGATAGAGACGGCTCACACCCTTTGCGTCGACGAGGATGGATCCAACGCGCAGTCGAACCAGGAACGTCGACGCCCCTCCCTTTCTGCCCTTGTCCATGAACTCGATGAGGTTGGTGTGGGTCCCGACCGCCACGATCAGCTCGGCGCCGCGCTCGTAAGCAAGCAACATGGCGATGTCTTCTGAGGTCCCCGCCGACTCGAACTTCGTGCACTCAAGGCCCATGGTTTCGAGTCTTTCGTAGCCAGGCGCGACCCCGCCCTGATAGGCGTGGACCACGAGCTCGGCTCCCGACAACAGCGTCTCGGTCGTGACCGAGTCCATGTCGCCGATGATGAGATCGGGTTTGTAGCCGAAATCGACGAGGGCGTCGGCGCCGCCGTCAACTCCGACGAGGAGCGGCCGCAGCTCCCGGATATAGGCGCGCAGCGCCCTCAGGTCCTCCTTGTAGTCGTAGCCGCGCACGACAACAAGCACGTGCCGGCCGTCGAAATCGGTGGTCACGGCGGGCAGCCTGGTCGCCTCGAGCAGGAGGTCGCGCTCGTCCTTGATGAAGCCGATGGTGTTGGCGGCAAAGCGCTCGAGCTCTGCCGCTATCGCCTGCTTCGAGTGGTCGAGCGCCTCCTCCGCCTCGACGAGATCGAGAACGCGTCCCCTTGCGATCTCGACGCGGGCCGACCCCTCGGTCCTGTAGACCCGCTCCCCCTCGATGAGGAGGCGCTCCCCCTCTGCCACGCTCATGATGTCGGGGCCGACCTCGTCGAGGACGGTCACCCCGGCCGAGCACAGAAGCATCGGGCCCAGATTGGGGTAGCGGCCCGTCGACGAGCACTCTGCGTTTACGACCGCCCCCGCCTGGCGCTGCACGAGCCCTTCGGCGGCGATGCGGTCGATGTCGCGGTGGCTGATGACCGCGATCTCACCCGGTTGGAGGCGCGCCAGGAGGGTCTTTGTCCTCCGGTCGACCCTCGCGATGCCCGAGACGATGCCGTCGGAAGGGGGCTCCGACCCACCCCGAAGCCTGACTTTCTTCATTCAGCAAGACCCTACTAGGCCGGTCGAGTCAGTCGCCGTCGTGACGCTTGCCCCTCACCCATCGACAGGAAAGAGCTTGAACCCCCTCGCCAGGCTTCGACGATGAGGCGCCTGCCAAGATATGGCTATCGAGGGGGCGGGCTCACCTTCCCCTACCACGCCCGTCTTCCCGCATTGGGCGAGAAAGGTGGAGGAGATGAGAATGGAGTGATGGCGGTGGATCCGAATCATGTTCGCGTAGGCGACTCGCACAATTGCGGGTACCTCGCTCACAGGGAAGTGGGGCTCCCGCTGGACCTTTGAAAACGCGTCGATACGTCGTGGGAGGACACGGGAACCCTTCCAGCGGGACTGGTGAGGCTTGGACCCCACGCGTCTACTTGGGTGAGAGGGCAGAGAATGCCTTCTACGAGGACATCGGTTTCTCGGAGCTGCTACCATGACTTCAACATTCCCGAGTTCGACCTGGCCTCGGTGTGATCATTCCCCGGGACCAAGGATGAAAGAGTATTGAGATGCGCCATGTCATGGGGCCTCGCAGGCGGCGAACGTCGACGATAGCGCTCGCTGCCTTCAATCTCGTGATGGTGGTAGCGGTGGGCGTCGTGCTGTCGGCCTGCTTCAGCTTGGATCTCTGTCCCCCTCTCCCTACCTGGTCGCAACTGCGGGCATTGTTGTCGGCGTCATTGTCACGAGGACGTCCGCCCATGCTGGGCGCAAGGACGAGATTGCCGTGGCAGCCGTCGCAGTCGGCTGTGTTGGAGTGGTGCTAGGCATCGGGATGCGAACGATCGCATAAGGCGATCACGGCGCCGCGGGCCGAGTCCGGGTTCGCCAGCCTTTCTCCTTAGCACGTGGCCCACGCGAGGGACCGCGCGCGAGAACAATGCACTCAGGTTCAACCGACGCTGACAGGCGGGTTTCCAGGCGTAGAAAAAGATTTACAGAAAGCGATCATCCAAGAAGACCGCGATCGCGCGAATGACTACGAATCCTCAGAAGGCGTAAACGATTGCGCGTCCCAAGTACGCACGAATAAAGTCTCTCTTGCTTGGTTCGATCAGGGGAAAGTCTTCAGCACCAAACTTGCGCAGAACTCTCCAAGCACCGAAGACCTTACGGCGTCCTCGGGACTCACCACGCGCAGCAGGAGACCCGATGTTCCCGTGGTTCCCTTGTTTCGGATGTCCCTGAGTAACCACGCCCACCTTCGATGACCAAGCAAATCGACCAGTTCATGGAGAAGAATGGCCACATTTGGAGGGTCTCCTGGATCGTGGCTCACAAGAGGAACCATGAACCGAGTCAACTCTTCTAGGGCCTCCTCGGTCTCATCCTCTCCAGCCAACCAGCGCAGTCCACGATTCTCCTTGTAAAGTGATAGCCCATCCGGCGACCACCGAGGATGGACATCAGCAGAAGCAGGAACACAAGTTCCAGGAGCAGGGCAGCTAGAGTTCCGAAGAATGCCAAGATCCGGTTTTCGGCCCGCAAGGCAAGGGGCAGGTCAGTTGGAGCCAGAGTCGACATCCATTCTGATTTCGGATGTGGACCGCACGTGGTTTAGCCCAAGGGGACGCTCATGAGAGCGGTCCGGCGATGGGCCCTCGCTTAGGCTTGGGGGTGTGTTGACGGGGACGGGACGGAGGCTGCGGGGTTTTGCCACGGCGGCCGTGGTCGGCTTGCTCCTGGCCGGGACCTTCTGGGGGGAAGATGACCACTTCCCGTTCGGTCCCTTCCGAATGTATGCGGTGACGACGCGGCCCGACGGCTCTGTATCTTCTCTGCGCCTCGAGGGCACCGACACCTCAGGCCGCGACTTGGTCATCCCCCTGGCGCGCGTTGCGATGCGGCGCGCCGAGCTCCAGAGCCAGCTCAGCCTTTACTGGAGGGACGACGCCGATGCGCTCCCCTACCTCGCCGAGGGCTATGAGCGCCTCCAGCCCGACGCACCCGAGCTCGTGGAGCTTCGCTTCGTCTACGCCACCTATGAGCTCAGCGGCGGGGGGATCGTCGGTGAGCCATCGGAGCGCACGGCCGCGGTGTGGAAGCGCCCGGGGCGATGAGCGCGACCACTTTGCCCCGCCGCTTGGCCGGATGGTGGTTCGCGCCGCTGCCGCTGGCCCGCCTCGCGTGGCTCCGCACGATTGTGTACGGCTTTGTGTTCGTCGACGTCCTGATCACAACTTCGTGGGTGCCCATGCACGCGCAGACGCCGTCCGAGCTCTACAGACCCCTATTCCTGGCCCGCCTGCTGCCGCTGCCGACGCCCGGTCCGGTGACGGTGCCTGCGGTCATGGTCACACTGCTCGTGTGCGCTGGCCTCGCTCTGAGCGGTCGGCTCCCGCGCCTTGCGGGGGCTGCGGTCTTTCTGCTCTACCTGCAATGGATGCTGATCGCGTTCTCATACGGCAAGGTCAACCACGACCGCGTTGCCTTGCTCGTCGCGCTTGCCGTTCTCCCCACCGGAGGACGGGCAGGCCACAGGGACGGCACCGCAAGCGACGCGGCGGGATGGGCGATCCGCTGCATCCAGGTCGCGGTGGTCCTCACCTACTTTCTGTCCACTCTGGCCAAACTGCGCTACGGCGGCCTCGAGTGGCTCGACGGGTCGACTCTTCTGCGCGGGGTGCTGAGGCGCGGGACCTCTTTTGGCGACGGCCTCCGTGACTATCCGGGCCTGCTCCACGCGGCCCAGTATGGAATCGTGGCCTTCGAGCTGACCTCACCCCTGCTGTTGGCGCGTGGGCTCTTCGGCAGGATCTACCTCGGCTTCGCCGCCGTGTTCCATCTCGTCACCTGGGCGACGCTCAAGATCACCTTCTTGCCGCACACGGTGTGCCTCCTCGCTTTCCTTCCTCTCGAACGGCTGCCGGTCCCGAGCCTTACCGCCCGATCTGTCACGGGCGAGGTCCCTTTGGGGAGCGGGGAGCGGTAGTTTCGCCGGGTGCTCACAGATTCGGCGCGCCGCATCCGCTTAGTCGCCACAGGAGTCATCCTCGTCGCGTTGTTCGCGACGGCGGCGTGGGGGCAGGACGATCATTTCCCGTTCGCGCCGTTTCGCATGTACTCGACGACGACGCCGGCATCGGGATCAATAACCGCAATCAAATTCTATGCCAAGACGGCAGACGGCACGCGTATCGAGATTGCTCCCGATGAGCTCGGGGTGCGACGCGCCGAGGTCCTCGGGCGCGCCGCCGAGCTTAGAAAAGACCCAGGCATCCTGCGCGACCTCGCGCTCCACTATCAGGCCCGCCCCGGCGCCCCGCGCCTCGCCAGCCTGAGCTTGGTCTTCGGCGTCTACGAGCTCGGTGACGCGCGTCCCGTTGCCTACTCGGAACATACGGAAGCGAAATGGCGAGCCAGATAGCCGGTTGGTGGTTCGCGCCCCAGCCGCGTGGCCGCATCGTCTGGCTGCGCGCCTTCGCGTACCTGTTCGTAATCGCCGACGTGCTGCTCATAACGACATCACCGGTCGCGCTGGCCGGCGCAGGTGACGGTCTCTATCAACCCCTGTTTGCAGCACGCGTGTTGCATCTACCGGAGCCGAGCGAGCTGCTCATCACTATGCTGCGGAGCGGCATTGTCGGTGCTGCGCTGTTTGCGCTGTGGGGACGGTGGCCTCGGTCGAGCGGAGCTACGGTCTTTGCCCTGTATCTGTTATGGATGTTCGCCGCTTTTTCGTACGGCAAGGTCGATCACGACCGCTTTTCGATCCTCGTTGCCCTCGCCGTGCTGCCGACGGTGGGCCGTGCCGCGTGGGGAGAGCAAGGGTCGGACGACGCCTCCGGGTGGGCGCTCCGGTGCATTCAGGTCGCGGTCGTGGCCACCTACTTTCTTGCGGCGTGGGCAAAGCTTCGCTTCGGTGGGATCGAGTGGCTCAACGGGGCGACGCTTCTGAGGGGCGTAATGCGGCGCGGCACGCCCCTGGCGGCGCCCCTGATCGACCGTCCGGCCGTCCTCGCGCTCGCGCAGCACGGCATCATGGCCTTCGAGCTGCTGTCGCCGCTTGCGCTCGTGCACCGGGTCCCCCGGCGCATCTTCCTCGGCGGGGCCGCGCTCTTCCACCTCGTTACCTACGCAACGATTGCGATCAGCTTCCTCCCTCACCTCGTCTGCCTGCTCGCATTCGCGCCGCTCGAACGCCTGAGCGCCGCCCGCTTCGAGGGCACTACCCGATCCACCTGGGTGCGATACGGTTCGCAGAGATCTAGAGAGGAGGGGACATGGCCGTAACCGAGCAAGACCTCGACAGCACCCGGGAAAGGTCACCAGCCGGCGACCCCCAGAGGGAGGCCAGGAGCCGCAGGACCCCCGGCTCGTCGCAGCGACCTGAGCCGAGCGCGCCCCTGAGCCCCGCTCCACCCCACACCGGCCGTCGGGCATCGAGCCCGGCGCCTCCAACGGCCATGGCCGCTGGGGAGCCGCGCAGCTTGGACACTCCGCTCGCCGTCGCGTGGATGGTCTTCGTGGCGACGCTCATCTATCTCGAGCCGGCGCCGGCCGACCCGGCCCAAGCGATCCCCCTCTGGGGCGAGCTTCTCGGGCTGGCCTTCTTCACGGCTTTGGGCACCGCGCTTGCGGGACTGTTCGGTCACAGGAGCTGGGGCCGGACGGCGTCGCTCGTCGCCGGGGGCCTCGGCCTGGCCGTGGCCGCAGCCTGCGTCGCGACCGATCACCACACAGCGAGCCCCTTCCTTGCCTACGAGCTCGCCGGCTTCGGCGCCCTCATGGCGGTGACCCTCCGGGGCGGGAGAGCTTCTCCCCCTCACCGGTCCTAAGGCTCGGCGGCTAGTTCGAGTAGCTCTTGGGCGTGCTCGCGCGCCCGGTCGCTCTTTGGGAGGCCGGCGAGCATGCGCGACAGCTCTGCGATGCGGCGCTCCCCGTCGACCCGCTCGACGATGGCTTCTGACAGATTGCGGCCCGTGGCTTTGGTCACCCGGTAATGGCCCTCTGCGTGGGCGGCAACCTGGGGGAGGTGGGTGACGACGATCACCTGCGCCCCGGAGGACCTCGCGAGGCCGGCAAGGGCCCGGCCGACCGCCTGCGCGGCCTCGCCCCCGACGCCGGCGTCAACCTCGTCGAAGACCATGGTCCCGACGGCGCCGGACGTCGTAAGCAGGCGCAGCGCAAGTGAGATCCGAGAGAGCTCGCCGCCGGAGGCGATCTTGGTAATTGGCTTTGGTGCCTCCCCTGGAGCGGTCGCGACCACAAAGTCCACGCTCTCGGCGCCGCCCTCGTAGATCTCGACCGGCCGTAGGCGAGCTTCGAAGCGGGCGTTAGCAAGAGCGAGGCCGGCGAGGCGCTCCGTCATCGAGTCGGCAAGGCGGCCGGCGGCGATACGGCGCATCTCGCTCAGACGGCCCGCAAGAGCGCGCGCCTCGGCCGCGTGCTCCGTGCGCTCGCGCTCGAAGCGCTCGATGCCGGCGTCCATCGCCTCCAGATCGGCGCGCCGTTCCGCTGCGCGCTCCAGGTAGGCGAGCATCTCGGTCTCGCCGCTTCCGTATTTGCGTTCGAGGCGCCGGATCTCGGCGAGGCGCTCCCTCACCGCCTCGAGGGCAGAGGCGTCCGGCTCCACGATGCGAGCGGCCAGCTCGGCGGCGATGTCGCCTAGCTCGTAGGCGGCCGACTCGAGCCTTGCCGCCTGCGACTCAAGCACCGGGTCCTTGGCGGCCGCCGAACGCACGCTTCCCAGGGCGAGACCGACGGCCTCCTCCGCCCCTCCCTCGCCCCCCAGCGCTTCGATCCCGGCGTTGAGCGCGGCCGCTATCGCCTCTGCACCGTCGAGGCGCGCCGCCTCCTCCGTGAGGTGGGCGCTTTGCCCCGGTTCGAGGTGAGCGGCAGACAGCTCGGCAATCTCGAAGTCGAGGACGTCGAGCTCCCTGCGGCGCGCCCGCTCGCCTGCGACCAGGTCCTGATAGGTGCGCTCCGCAGCAGCGGCGCGCCGCACTGCCTCTGCGACCCGCTCCGCCAGGTCGAGGGCCTCAGGGCCGGCGTAGGCGTCGAGCAGAAGCCGTTGGTGAGCGGAGCGCGACAGACGCTGGTGCTCGTGCTGCCCGGAGATCTCGGCCAGCGTCCCGCCGAGCTCGCCCAGCGTCGCGACCGTAGCAAGGCGGCCGTTGACCCGGCACCGGCCGGCGCCTCCCCCCGAGGGGACCGTGCGGGCGACGATGATCTCGACCTCACCCTCGCCGCCGGCATCGATTAACCCGTGCTCGCCCGCATAAGCGGCAGCGGGGTGCGAAGGAGGCACGGTGAAGCGGGCCTCGAGCCGCGCCTCCTTGGCCCCGGTGCGCACAAGCGCCCGGTCGGCCCGGCCTCCAAGCAGGAGCGCCAAGGCGGCGACGACCAGTGTCTTACCGGCCCCCGTTTCGCCGGTGAGGGCGCTGCAGCCGGGCTCGAGTGACAGCTCAGCTCGCTCGATCACGCCGAGGCTCTCAACCGCGAGGTCGGTCAGCACGCCCGTGATCCTACGGGTGAGGGCGCCTCATAACGCGACTTCTACATATAGAAAACACGGCGATGGACTTCCCGCGCGGGACCTAAGCGGGTAGACATCTAGACGTGACCCAAACACCTCGGCATCCGGTGACAAGGAGCCTGAGCACGCGCGCCCATATCTCCCTGCAGGCCGCCGCAGAACGACTTCGCTCGGAGTCTTGGCCCATCCTGCAAACGGCAGGCGCAGCCGCACTGGCATGGTTTGCTGCGAGTGCGCTCTTGGGCCACGAGCGGCCTGTGTTCGCTCCCGTCGCCGCTGTGATCTCGCTTGGCGCGGCCAGGGGCCAGCACTGGAGACGAGCGATCGAGATGGTCTTCGGCGTGTCGGTGGGCCTCGCGATTGCAAACCTCTTCGTGCTGACATTCGGGACCGGGACCTGGCAGCTGGCCGCCATCGCCGCCGTTGCAATGCTCGCAGCGCGCGTCTTCGCCGGCGGTTCGACGCTTGTCACCCAGGCTGGGGTTTCTGCGATCCTGGCGGTCGCCGTCGAAGCACCCGACCCTGGCTTCGTACCTGCGCGTTTCTACGACACCGTGGTAGGTGGCGTCATCGCCCTGGCAGCGAGTCAGCTCCTGTTCCCCATGAACCCGATGGCCGAGGTCGCTCGCGCCGCACGCCCCGTGTTCGTTAAACTGACGGGATCCCTCGAAGAGACGGCGAGGGCACTCGCCGCGGGCGACCCGAGCCGCGCCGAGGGGGCACTCGCCCAGGCCCGAGGCATTGATGCCGGCGTGCGCGCATTCAACGACGCGCTCGCAATCGCCCAGGAGACGGCGCGCCTCGCTCCCCCGCGTCGCAGAGCGATCGGCCACCTCGAGCTCTATGCCCAGGCAGCAAGCCAGGTCGATCTCGCCGTCCGCAACACCCGCGTCCTCGCGCGCGCCGCCGTCAGCCTGGTGAGAGACAACGAGCCGGGGCCGCCCGAGCTCTCACGGGCGCTGTTCGACCTCGCCGCCGCGGTGAGGGCGCTGAGCGACAACCTCGACCACAGACGCCCCGACCTCGAGGCGCGCACCCGCGCGTGCGCCCTCGAGGCGGCGGCGCACGCAACTGGAGTCCTCGACGATCGCGGGCAGCTTTTGACCACGATGGTGGTTGGCCAGATCAGGCTGACGGCAACGGACCTCCTGCGGGGCTCGGGCCTCGACCTCGCAGCGGCGCAGCGCGCGCTTGAGGAGGCCGCCGACCGTGTGGACTCATCGAACCCGGCTAACCCGGAAGGCCGAGCTTCGCCCTGAGCCGCTCGACGAACCCCGGCCCCGACAACCTCATGAGCCTGAGCGGCCTCGGATGGCGCCGCACGGTCACGGTCGTGCCGTGGCCCAGGTCGCGCCCGATCGCGCCGTCGAGTGAAAGCGCCGCCTCGCCGCCGTTTCTGGCTCCGACCACGGTCACCTCGACGCTTTCGTCCGGCGCCAGGATGAACGGACGGGAGAACATCATGTGCGGATTCACGGGCACAACCACGAGACACTCTGCGCGCGGCGAGACGACGGGGCCCCCGGCGCTCAGGGCGTAGGCAGTCGAGCCGGTCGGCGTTGCGATGATTACGCCGTCGCCCTTGAAGGTCCCGAGATGCTCGTCGCCCACACGGACATCGAGCTCAACGAGACGATGGCGCGAGGCGCGCTCCACGAGAGCCTCGTTCAGGGCCACGTAAGAGGACTCCGATCCGTCGCCAGTGTCGCAGGCGAGCATCATGCGGTCCTCGAGGTGGTAGGCGCCCTCGGAGAGCCGCTTGACCGCGGCGGTCTCGTCGCCGGGCTCGATCTCTGTGAGATATCCGAGCAGCCCGAAGTTGATGCCCAAAAGGGGGGCGTCGGCGAGGTGGGCGTGCTGCGCCGCCCTCAGGATGGTCCCGTCGCCGCCGATTGCGATTACCAGGTCGGGATCCTGATCGGTGATCTCGGCGCCGTTGCCGGCCAGGCAATCGGCGAGCTCGTCGCGCAGTCTCGCCGCCTCGGGACGGCTCTTGTGCAGGAACAGCTCGACCCTCCGAAGCTGCATCAAGGAGCGCCTTCGATGGCCCGCAGGATCACGGCCTCATCATCCGGGGCGCCGTCGGCGGGAGCGGCGCGGCGCAAGTGGACGAAGAACTCACGGTTGCCAGCGGGGCCCCGAAGCGGTGAGGCGGCGGCGTCGACGAGGGCGAGTCCCTCACGCCCGGCCGCCCCCACAACCTTCGTGATCGCGGCCGCCCACAGGGCGGGATCTCGCACCACCCCGGCCCTGCCGACGGAGCCGGCTCCGACCTCGAACTGAGGTTTTACGAGCAGAACGTAGTCGGCCGTTCCTGCGGCTACCCGCGTGAGCGCCGGAAGCGCGAGCGTGAGAGAGATGAACGACAAATCGGCCACGACGCCCTCCGGGGACCACGGGAGGTCTGAGGGGGAGAGGTTGCGGACGTTGGTTCGTTCGAGGACGACGACGCGCGGGTCGTTTCTGAGCCGCCAGTCGAGCTGCCCATAGCCGACGTCGACGGCAGCCACGGCCTTTGCCTCACCCTGGAGCAAGCGATCGGTGAACCCCCCAGTGGACGCGCCGGCGTCGAGCCAGAGACGACCGGCAACGGGCACGGACATGCTTGCAAGCGCCCCTTCCAGCTTGTCGCCTCCCCTCGACACGAAACGGGCTGGAGGTGCAGCAACAACGATCGCCTCATCCGGTGCCACAAGAGCAGCATCGCGGCCCGCAGGCGCACCGCCCACGGTCACGCGGCCGGACGCGATCGCCCGCTTGGCCTCGTTTCTGGAAGCGGCGAGCCCTCTGCGAACCAGCTCGGCGTCAAGACGGGCGCGCCTGGTCAACCCTGCTCTGCCGGGCCCGCAGCGGCGGGCCGTTCGGTGTCCCGCAGGGCCGCCTCCGCCGTCGTCGAGATATCGTCGAGCTCGGATTCGAGCCTCAGCGTTATCTCCCCGAGCACCTCGAGGCGTTGGCCGTCACCTGCGTCCTGAGCTTCTTCCAGCCGGGACGATGTCTCGTGGAACAAATCACCATGACCGGTCATAGGCAGATTATGAACCGCCCGAGCGTCCCCGCGTGGCTTTTCGCCCGGAGCCGGAGCGTCCGGAGCCGGAGCGTCCGGAGCCGCTCCTCCTTGCGCTCGGATTCTTCGCAGTCGACCTCTTCGCGGCCGATTTCCGAGCCCTCGATCCTGTGGCGGTCGACTTCTTCCCGGCGCTCGACCTCTTGGCGGTCGACTTCTTCCGGGTGGACCTCTTAACGGTCGACTTCTTGCGGCCTCCCGGCGCGGCCGTGGTCGTGGCAGCCACGCTCTTCTTCCGCGCGGCCTTCTTGCGGGCGCCGCTGCGCGGCGATGTGTTCCCGCCGCCCTGCTCGAGCCCCGTCACCCGGTCGGCGAGTCGCTCGAGCCCCCTTTCGACCCGCTCGACGTCGCGCGCCGTCGCTGCCCCGAGGCTCACCATCTGATTCTGCATCTCGGAGCGGATCGCCCTAACGAGGTCGGCGCGATCATCCCGGGTCCGGTTTACTGCGTCTCGCACCATTGAGGAGGCATTGTCACGGCCGCTCTCACCCTCGTGGATGAACTCGCCCACGACCTCCTCGGCGCGGTTGCGCACGAGCTCGGCGAGGCCCGAGACCACGATCGCCCACCTTCGAAGCTCATCCTGCAAGTGATGCTCCTTTACTCCTCTGGACCCGGGTTCCAACCTATACTCGATGAGTGCTGAGCCTTATACCCATCTCGGACTCCAACCCCACCCGCCGGTTCCCGATCGTCACGGTCGCGCTCATAGTCGCCAACATCTTCGTGTTCTTCTTCGTGGAGCCGGGCTTTGGAGAATCGGGCCGGGCACAGCTCTACTTCTTCGACAACGCGCCGGTGCCGTGCCAGTTGCCCGGCGACTGTCCCGCAGGGGTCCGGGTCGGGCCCGGGACGGTGGCGCAGATTCCCGATCGCAACCTCGTCTCATTCCTGTCGGCGAGCATCTTCTCGACATTCCTCCATGCGGGCTTCCTGCACATCATCGGCAACATGCTATTTCTGTGGATCTTTGGCAACAATGTCGAGGACTTCGTCGGGCGGGTGAGGTATCTGCTGTTCTATCTCGCAGGGGGAATTGCAGCCACCCTTGCGCATGTCTTCACCCACCTCGACTCATTCGTGCCCGGCGTCGGCGCGTCCGGCGCCGTTGCCGCAGTCATGGGGGCCTATTTGCTGCTTTACCCGCGTGCCAAGGTGAACGTCCTGGTCCCTATCTTCATCCTTTTCACCGTGGTGAGATTGTCGGCGTGGGTCGTGCTTTTCCTGTGGTTCGGCTACCAGTTCTTCCTTGCCGCCCAGGAGCTCGCCGGCCCCATCGGCGTTGCGTGGGCGGCGCACGCAGGGGGCTTCGTGTTCGGCCTCATCGCGATCCTGCTGCTCGGCGGGCGCCCGCAGCGCCCCCGTCAAATATGGCAACCGCAATGGCGCTACTAGCTCCGCTAACGGGCTGACGAGAAGGTCGACTTGATCTCGAAGCTCTAGAGGCCGTCAAAGAATGATTCGTCTACCTCAACATCTTCCACCACGCGCTCTTTCGCCCGAACACCGAGGGCGAAACGCTTCAGGAGGTCACAAAGGCTACTTCCGTCGATCAGATCAACCGGTGGAGCTCCGTCCCGCGTCGCTTCCTTCTTTGCCTCCGCTGTGAAGCTCGCAGTCGTTATCAGTAGGCCTCTGTCCCCCCTGCCCGCCATGGCCCCCCGGAAGTCTCTTACTTCCTTCGAACCGACTCCCTTGGACCACTTCTTACTCTGAAAATATATGGGAAAGCTAACCAGAGACAAGCGATAGACACCGGTGCCGTCGATGCCGCCGTCGCCGCTCTTTCCGGTGACTCTCATATCGGTGAAGCCCGCCTCTCGCAGAAGGCGGCTAGACAAGCGCTCAAAGGCGTCGGCAGGCATCGTCATGACTTTCCCGAGAAGGGCGGTCTTCCAGTCATGGTCTTCGGTTCCACTGGGGGGGCCTTCGGCGTCGTCTTCTTCGTGGGCCTGGTCGGGAGGCTCGGCGGGCCTTTTGGCCTTGTCCAAGTCGAGCAACTTCTTGTACTCGGTTCGTACATCTGCCATGCTTTCGGGACCGAGCGACCGGCCGCGCTCCGTTATGGACCACACACCCCGCTGACTGCTCTCCACAGCCCCAACGCGCTTTAGAACCGAACGGACCCAGAGCAGCCGGTACTCGATCAAGGTGTACTGGCCTCTCTTCTGCATGACTGCCTGCTGCTCTTCGGTGAGGTTTTCGATTTCGATGACCTTATCGGCGATCTCCCTGTTGGTTCCAGACCCACCTAAGTCCTGAAGAGCCCGGAGGGTGGGCCACATTAGTTCGTGATATCGGGGAATCTCCTTCGCACTAGCCATCACTGGATTATTTTAGCTTCGTCAGAAATTGGAGGGCGCTAGCCGAGGTCGGCGAGGCTTTCCACGATCAGGTCGGGCTGGGGGTCGAGGGCTGCAGCCTCGGCCGCGTCCACAACCCCGGATAAGACGAGGATGGTGGCCCAGCCCATCGCCTCGCCCCCCGCAAGGTCGCTGTCGGGGCGGTCACCAACCACGGCTATGGAGCCGGCGTCCTCGAGCCTGCGCGCGGCCGCCTCCATCATCGGTGTGTTGGGCTTGCCCATGATCTCAGCCCGCCGGCCTGAGGCGACCTCGATGGAGGCCAGGATCGCGCCGGCCCCGGGCCACAGCTCATCGGCGGCGGGAAAGGTAGCGTCGCCGTTAGTTGCAATGAGCGCGGCGCCGCCGCGCACTGCGGCAGCGGCGCGCCGCATCTTGGCGTAGTTGAAATCGACATCCCAGCCCACGACCACGATGTCGATGCCGGGTTGTTCGCCGCCGCCGTCGTGAATCCGGACCCCGATGTCACCGAGATTCTCGCGTATGCCCTGATCTCCAACCACCATTGCTGTGGCGCCTTTGTAGCCGCGCCGGGCGAGAACCTCGGAGGTCACGACTCCCGAGGTCACGACGTCCTCGGGCACCGAGGAGACCCCCATCCTTGCGAGCTTGTCGACGTACTGGCCGAGGGTGAGACGTGAGTTGTTGGTGCAGAAGACGATGTGGACGCCGCGCTCGCGCAGCCTTGCGATGGCCTGAGGCGCGCCGGGTATGACGCCATCGCCGCGATAGACGACACCGTCCAGATCGCAGACGATCCCGTCGAAGTCCTCGGACACGCGTAACGCTTCGAGGGGGCCTCCTGAGTCTCTTTCCTTTTGCACCGTTACTCCTTCGTCGGCAGATGCGAGAAGCCCTTTCTTGGAGGCCTCAACTGCAGGTGGCTTCGCTGCGCTTATCATGCGGCCCGGATGGCCGAACTCAAAGCGTTCAAGGGGGTCCGCTACGCTTCTGCCGGCGAGCTTGCGCAGCTTGTGTGCCCACCGTACGACATCATCTCTCCCGAAGACCAGGCGCGCCTCCACGCCCTCCACCCCAACAATGCAATCCGTCTCGAGCTCCCGGCCGTGGAGCGCGGGGCCGGCTCGGCGGGACCGCAGAACGAAACCGGGGCCGGCTCGGCGGGCCCGCAGAACGAAACCGGGGCCGGCGGAGACTACGCGCGTGTGGCGCAGGTGTTCGGGGACTGGCGCGACCAAGGCGTTCTGAAAACGGAGGACCGCGACTCCCTCTACATCCACCGGCAGGACTTTCGCG